>Ga0209006_10000415_pt1 | contig 41615 bp, 39 predicted proteins | sample JacPin_JW_Ref_O2_FD_188567 | JGI IMG/M metagenome (GOLD analysis project Ga0209006, IMG submission 188567) | Forest soil microbial communities from Algoma, Ontario, Canada - Jack Pine, Ontario site 1_JW_Ref_O2 (SPAdes) (version 2) | ecosystem: Environmental > Terrestrial > Soil > Boreal... | reverse complement strand
GGTCGCGCCTGCCATTATTCATCTGGGCGCACTACGCCACCAGCATCATTCAGCTTCTCGGCACGCCCGTCATCGCCATCACGATCGTTCTGGTCGCCGCCGAACGCACGCTGCACCTCGGCATCTTCGATCCTAAACTCGGCGGTGATCCTGTTCTCTTCCAGCACCTGTTCTGGTTCTATTCCCATCCCGCCGTCTACATCATGATTCTGCCGTCGATGGGCGTAATCACCGAGATTATCGCCTGCTTCTCGCGCAAGCGCATCTTCGGCTACAGCTTCGTCGCGTTCTCTTCCATCGCCATCGCGGTCTTCGGATTCCTGGTCTGGGCGCATCACATGTTTGTCGCGGGAATTTCCGTTTACGCCGCGCTGGTTTTCTCCGCGCTTAGCTACGCCGTCGCGATCCCCTCCGCTGTAAAGGTTTTCAACTGGACCGCCACTATGTACAAGGGATCCATCCACTACGATGCTCCCATGCTCTACGCCTTCGGCTTCCTCGGCCTATTCACCATGGGCGGGTTGACTGGCTTGTTCCTCGCGGCCCTGGGCATCGACGTTCACGTCACCGACACTTATTTCGTAGTCGCTCACTTCCACTACATCATGGTGGGAGGCGCGGTCATGGGCTATCTTGGCGGCATGCATTTCTGGTGGCCCAAAATTTCCGGACGCCTCTATCCCGAAGGCTGGGCCAAGCTCGCCGCCCTCATCGTCTTCATCGGATTTAATCTCACCTTCTTTCCGCAATTCGTTCTCGGCTATCTCGGCATGCCGCGCCGCTACGCCGACTACAGCCACATGCCGGAGTTCCAGATTCTGAATGTCTTTTCCACCGCGGGATCAACTGTGTTGGGCATCGGCTATCTTCTGCCCATGATTTATTTCCTGTGGTCGATGCGCTACGGCAAGCTCGCCACCGACAATCCCTGGAACGCCGCCGGCCTCGAGTGGAAGACTACATCGCCGCCGCCCACTTTCAACTTCGACGAAGAGCCCGTCGTAACCTGGGAAGCGTACAACTACGACGAACTGGACGCGCCGCAGGATGGCCCACCCCACCCCCAGGAGGTCCCTGTTGCCCGATAGCCCCACAGCCATCGCGAACGCGAATCTTCAGGTTGACCAGAGAAGTGACGCCCACGCGCCAGACAGCCCGCAGCTCCGGCATCACTTCGCCACCGAGGGCCAGCAGCGCGATGCAGCCAGCCTGGGCATGTGGGTTTTCCTCGCTACCGAAGTCATGTTCTTCGGCGGCATGTTCTGCGCCTACCTGATTTATCGTCTCTGGTACTTCGGCGACTTCGGCGCCGCCAGCAAATCCATCGACGCTACGCTCGGCGCCACCAACACTGCCGTGCTCATCTGCAGCAGCTTGACCGTAGTGCTCGCCGTTTGGGCCGCGCAGACCGCGCGCCGCAATCTTCTGATCGCCAGCCTCATCCTGACCATGATTCTTGGCTGCGCCTTCCTCGGCATCAAAGGCAAAGAATACAAAGATAAATTTGACGAGCATCACGTGCCCGGCGCGTCTTTCAGTTTTGAAAACGTTCCGATTCCAGGTCATCCTGGTCAATACGCTAACCCACAGCACGCCCAGATTTTTTTCGCGCTTTACTTCATCATGACCGGCATCCACGCCCTCCACATGATTATCGGGCTGGGTATCTTTGCCTGGCTTCTGGCTATGGCCTGGAAGGGACGCTTCACGCCGGAATATCACACTCCAGTCGAGATCGGCGGCCTGTACTGGCATTTCGTCGACATCATCTGGATTTATTTGTTTCCCTTGCTCTACCTGATCGACCGGCATCCGTGAGGCTTGTTTATGTCTGAACACTCTATATCTGAGCATTCAAAATCGTCGCCCCTCAAGAGCTATTTCAGCATCTGGGCAATTCTGTTGCTGTGTACCTACCTCACATACAAAGCTGCATTCCTGGAACTCGGACGCTTCAACACTCCGGTTGCCCTGATCATCGCCACGTTCAAAGCGACGCTGGTCGCTCTCTTCTTCATGCATGTTTGGCGCGCCGGAGAAAAACTCATCAAGCTGGTCGTCATCTCCGCCGTGTTTTTTCTCCTGATCCTGCTCGCGCTCTCGATGACCGACTATGCCACTCGCCTGTGGAGCTGATTAGAAGACGTCAGACCTCAGACTTCGGAGCTCAGGGTTCCGGGGCGGTCCTGTGATCCTCCGTGCATCCCCGGTGCCCCTCTGTGGTAATGAACTTGACTCTTCTTTCCGCGCTCCGGCATGCATGCAGCCCAGGGCTTAATATACTGATCCATGCCACTCTCAACCCCGGCGAACCCTAATACTGCCGTTCTCGCCGAAAAATTGCGCGCCCACATTCAAGGCGATGTCCGCTTCGACACCGCCAGCCGCGCGCTCTACGCGACTGATGGCTCGAACTACCGCCAGGTTCCCATTGGCGTAGTCCTTCCTCGTGACGTTAACGATGTCATCGCCGCCGTCTCTCTCTGCCGCGAGTTCAATGCCCCGCTTCTCTGCCGCGGCGGAGGCACCTCGCTCGCCGGGCAGTGCTGCAACGTCGCGGTCATCCTCGATTTCTCTCGTTACATGAATCAGATTCTCGATATCGATCCCGCCCGCCGCATCGCCCGCGTACAGCCCGGACTCGTGCTCGACACTCTTCGCAACGCCGCCGAAAAGCACCATCTCACCTTTGGTCCCGACCCCGCCTCCCACGACCGCTGCACTCTCGGCGGCATGATCGGCAACAACTCCTGCGGTGTTCACTCCGTAATGGCGGGCAAGACCGATGACAACATCGAATCGCTCGAAGTCCTGACTTACGATGGCGCTCGACTTCGTGTCGGCCAAAATTGCATAGAAAATGTGGGGACGTCCGCACTCGGCCGTCCAGGCGGCCCAGACGTATCGGGCCGCGGCCTAGGCGGACGCAGCAATCAGATCTACACATCCCTAAAACAACTCGCAGAACAATACGCCGATCAGATCCGCCAGCGCTTTCCCAACATCCCGCGCCGCGTCTCCGGCTACAACCTGAATCAGTTGCTCCCCGAAAACGATTTCAACGTCGCCCGCGCTCTTGTCGGCTCCGAAGGTACTTGCGTCACCGTGCTCGAAGCCACGTGCCGCCTCGTGGAAAGCCCTCCGCAGCGCGTGCTCTTAGTCCTCGCCTACCCAGATATTTTTGAGTGCGCCGATCGCGTGCCCCAGATCATGGAGCACCATCCAATCGGCCTCGAAGGCTTCGACGACATCCTCACCAGCCACACCCGCCGCAAAGGCATCAACTTCGAAGGCTTGTCGATGCTCCCCGAAGCCGGCGGCTGGCTCCTTGTCGAATTCGGAGCCGACACCTCGCAGCAAGCCGAATCGCAAGCGCAAGCCTTGATGCGATCTCTGAGCCGGGCGCCAAATCCCCCGAAAATGCTTCTGCTTACTGATCGGCAAAAAGCCCGGCGCGTTTGGGAAGTGCGCGAGTCCGCGTTGGGCGCAACGTCACACGTCTCAGGAGAGCTGCCCAACTGGGAAGGCTGGGAAGACGCCGCCGTCGCTCCCGAAAAACTCGGCGCGTATCTTCGCGATCTCCGCCGCCTGCTCGACCAGTTCGACTACAAAGGCTCGCTTTACGGACACTTCGGCCACGGCTGCGTTCACAACCGCATCAGCTTCGATCTGCAATCGAAAGAAGGCATCGCAAAGTTCCGCCAGTTCATGGAAGCCGCCGCCGATCTCGTCGTCGGCTACGGCGGCTCACTCTCCGGCGAGCACGGAGACGGCCAGGCCCGCGCCGAGCTCCTTCCAAAAATGTTCGGCCCGGAACTCATGCAGGCCTTCCGCGAATTCAAATCCATCTGGGATCCCGATTGGAAGATGAATCCCGGCAAAGTCATCGATCCCAACAAGTTCGACGAAAATCTTCGCCTCGGCGCGGGCTACGCTCCCTGGGAACCGAAAACGCATTTCCAGTTTCCCGAAGACGGCGCCAGCCTCGCTCACGCGACATTGCGCTGCGTGGGAGTCGGCAAGTGCCGACGCGAAGAAGGTGGCGTCATGTGCCCCAGCTATCGCGTCACTCGCGAAGAGGAACATTCCACTCGCGGCCGGGCGCACTTGCTCTGGGAGATGACGCAAGGCCAGGGCCATGGAGAAGATCGAAGCGATGGAATCATTCGCGATGGCTGGCGCAGCGAAGAAGTAAAGAATTCTCTCGATCTCTGCCTTGCCTGCAAAGGCTGCAAAAGCGATTGCCCGGTCGGAGTCGATGTTGCCACCTACAAAGCCGAATTCTTATCGCATCATTACAAAGGCCGCCTGCGCCCGCGCAGCGCCTACGCCTTCGGCCACATCGATCTTTGGGCGCGCCTCGCGTCTCATGCGCCGGATCTAGTCAATCTCACTACACAGCTACCCGTCCTTCGCGACATCGCAAAATTCGCCGCTGGCATCTCGCCGCATCGCACCATCCCCGTCTTCGCCCGGCAAACTTTTCGTGACTGGTTTAGTGATTATCAAAATGCTGCCGTGCAAAAGAGGAACGGGAAGGGCACGACTTCAGTCGTGCCGTCTAGCGCACAACAATCAAGGGCTTTAGCCCCTGAGGGAAGCCGCGATGTTCTCCTCTGGCCCGACACCTTCACCAACTACTTCTCCCCCAACATCGCGCAAGCTGCCGTTGAAGTCCTCGAACACGCTGGATTCCGCGTCCGCATTCCGCGCGTCCCACTCTGCTGCGGGCGCCCTCTCTATGATTTCGGATTCCTCGATCGCGCCAAAGTTCTCCTGAAAAAAATTATCAACGAACTCGAACCCCAAATCGCTGCGGGAATACCCCTCGTCGCCCTCGAACCAAGTTGCGCAGCTGTCTTCCGCGACGAACTCTGCAACTTGTTTCCCAACGATCCACGTGCCCGCGCACTCTCGCAACTGACTTTCCTGCTCAGCGAATTTCTGGAAGACCGTCACGTCGAATTCCCCCACCTCGATCGCCACGCTTTGCTTCACGGACACTGCCATCACAAATCCCTCATGAAGATGTCCGCCGAGGAATCCGTCCTGCGCCGCCTCGGCGTCGACTTCCACTCGCCCGCTCCCGGCTGTTGTGGCATGGCCGGCTCCTTCGGCTTCGAGCACGATAAGTACGAAATCTCCGCCGCCATCGGAGAACTCGAACTCCTCCCGGCGGTCCGCAACGCATCCGACGATTGCCTCATCGTCGCCGACGGCTTCAGTTGCCGCGAACAGATTGCTCAAGGCACCGAACGCCGCGCGTTGCATCTCGCCGAAATCCTGCAAATGTCGCTGCACGGTGCAAGCTAGCTCTAGGCTCCGCGCGGGACATCCGGACGTCCACGTCGCGCAAAATATGGACTTACCAAATCCTCTGCCCATCCTTCTCGTTTTCTGGGACAATTGATAGGCAGTTACGCTCCCAATGGATCGCGAACTCCAATCCCCGGCTGCTGTCGCCGACCAGATGCAATCCATCGCAGCCGGCACTTCATCCGCGCCGCTACAAGGCGCCATCCTCGCGCTGATCCAATTCGACGTCTGCGAAGAGATCAAGCTCGACGAATTACGCAAGCTCCTCGGAGCCCGCACCGCCGAGGCCAGCTTCAAGCACTCTGCTCCCGAATACGTCCGCTTTCAGCGCGCTCCTGTCGAAGAAACTCTCGAACCATTGATTCTCGACACCGGAGAGCGCCTCGAAGGACAGATCAAGTACTACGATTACGGCGTCGTCAGCCTGGTCTTCGAGCTTCCGTTTTCCGGCGACTGGGAGCAACTCATCCAGCTCTCTTCCCGCTGGACCTCCGACACCAACTTCGAGAGTCTGGCCACGCGCATCGTCAAAAAGCAGCTCGAACGCGCGGCCCCTGCGCTGATTAAGCCTTATGACGTCAAACCGAATGACGCCAAGCCACACAAGCTCCAGCCATACAGCGCCCGGCCCGACAACTCCGAATGGCTGCAGGAAGACTATTTCATCTTCCATGTGCGCGAAATCGCCGGCTCGCCCTCCGCCGACAATCTGCTCTTTACTCACGGAGACCGCATCGCTCAAGTCGTTCGCGGAGAAACCGCCAAACTTTCCGAAGGCGAGAAGCAGGAAATTTTGCAGTCGCGAATTTCCTACTATCCCAACGATCTCGCTGTCATCGGATGGAACGCCGCTTTCATCTATGACAACGAAGCCGGCGCCGAAACCGCCATCCAGCTTCTGCAATACGCCAACTCGCAGTTGCTGGAATTCCGCCACTACGACGACCTGCTCACGAAAGAACTCGAAGGCGTCTACGACTTTCTCGACGCAGGCGTCGGACTCTGGGGGCGCTGGCGCACCGCGCAGGCCGCATCGAAGCTGCATACCGTCCTGCTCGACGTGAACGAACTCACCGAGCGCGCCGACAACGCCATCAAATTCCTCAGCGACATGTTTTCCGCCCGCCTCTACAAACTCGCCGCGCAAAAAGTCGGCGTCCCCGACTACAAGGATCTGGTGCAGGAAAAACTTCACACCGCCGAAGATCTTTACCGTTTCATGGTCGATCAATTCAACCAAAGCCGCGCCTTCGTGCTGGAACTGATGGTCGTAGTCATCCTGATCATTGAACTCATCTGGATCTTCCGCGGCAAACCCATCTGAGCAGCTTTCAGCTTTCAGCCTTCGGTAAATTTTTATTATTCCGACCGAAGCCGGCGAAGCGACGGCGAGCAAAGGAACCTGTTTTTCTTTGGATAGCACAAAGTGTTCTACGTAGAACGTTTTGTAAAGTCGGACGCCAAAATTCGCGGTTTTGGGTTGTCCCGAAATGGCAAGTGGTTGAGAGATGGGTGGTTGCGGAGAATTGGCGATGGATACTTTCGTGTGTGGATGGTGTCTACGAGTAGGCTTGACAGAGGACCCCGTTGCTCCACGAAAGGTGCGGTTCTATGAGGGCTAAAAATAAAGTGGAACTTGTGTTAAAGATGTGACAGCGCAAATGCGGATTGCGCTGAGTAACAGTGCAACAGCGCTCCGCCCAGCTTCCGGCCATCACTTTACCGCCCGGCAGACGCAGAACCTCAATATGCCCGCGCTGCTGGCCTCGGCGGGCTGAAGAATTTCAACGGCAGCTTGAACCTCTTCGATGTGCAAGGCGGCTCGCGCGGGCAGCTTTGCGACACTGCCACCGGCCCCAAGGAGACGATAAACTCTGTTTGCTGTTCCGACACGGAAAGCTGTCCCTGCATCCAGGTCCCCGTTGGTGGGTACGGGCCGGGAAACAGTCCCCAGTGATCACCGGTGTCTCGCCTCCTCAGCTTGTGATCGGTGCGCTCCCGGAACGATGTCAATAAGCGGATTTTGGCTTTAGCGCTTTCCTGGAAGGTGCCCACCGTTCAGTTTGACGGCACGGGAATAACGATGAGTGGTGCCAACATCTTCAAATCCTGCAATCCGTCGGCGACGGTTCTGATCGCGCCGGGCAGTTCAAATTCGGTGTCAAGTGCAAACGGGCGACGCGGACCGTAACGCATCTGGGGCTGGCACATCTTTTTTGTTCCCAAATAGGCACTCCACGGTTCAGAATTCCTTGACAACTCAGGCGACTCTGCTAAAGTGCGAAGAAAGCGTTGCTTTTTACCCCATAACGCTCAGGATGCTTATGAAGAATGTTTACGAGGTGTTGCGGCAGAAAGAGATGGAGCTGACGCGGCTGGAGCAGGAAGTCGAAGCACTGCGGCTGGTTGCGCCATTGCTGTCGGAAGAAAAGGAAATGCCGGCCGACATAGCGAAGCCTTTGGCTACGGCGGTGAACGGGCCACCATCGCCCATGCGGATGGCGACGCCTCCAGTGCCGGCGGCAATCGCCCAGCCGGTGCGCGCGGCGGGATGGGACGACACGGCCAAGCGCTGGCCGTAGGGCTCAAACTAGATTTCGCGAAGGATTGCAGCCCGGGATTCGTCTCGGGCTGTTCTGTCTAGAGGCAGCGCAGGTGACCGCTACTAAACGGCTCTGATTTTTGGGTGGCGCAGCGTTTCAACGCTGCGGTAAAGCCTTTCCTTCCTGTCCGGCCTTTAGGCCCTGAGGTACTCAGGGCAGCTTTCAGTTCACCCCCTCCGAATCAATCCAAAATTTCTCCCAGCGCAGCCAGCAACCCATCCACCTCTTCCACGGTGTTGTAGTGTACGAGGCCGACGCGCAGGAAGCCGCCGGATTTTTCCACATCTAATTGTTCTGTCAGGTTGAGGGCGTAGTAGTTGCCGTCCCAGGTGAAGAAGCCGCGCTCGCCGAGTTTGGTAGCGAGGGCGAGCGGTGTGGTCTCGGCTGCTTGGTTAATGGCGCGGATCGCCAGCGTGGGGCAATGTTCATTGAAGCGTGCGGGATCGGTAATGCCGTAGATTTTCAGCGCCGGGATTTTATTGATGCCTGAGATCAGCCGCGTCATCAATGTGCGCTCGTGCTCGTGTATGGCGCGATAGGCGGATTCGATTGCGGCACGGCGGCCCGATGCCTCTGAAACATGTGGGGGCAGCCGCCTCGGCTGCCCGTCGAGCGAAGCTCGACCTTGATCCTGTCGCCCGAGGTCGGCAATATATTCCACGCACGCCGTAATGCCCGCAATGCATTCGTGGTTGAGCGTGCCCCACTCCCAGCAGTTAGGAATGGCATTGGTGTTGGGCCTTACTTTGTAAGGCCGCAGCCGCTGAAGATGCTCGCGCTTGCCGAAGAGCACACCCATGTGCGGCCCGAAAAACTTATAAGTCGAGCAGACCAGGAAATCGCAATCGAGGTCGGCTACATCGATCAGGCCGTGGGGCGCGTAATGAACGGCGTCAATGTAAGCGAGCGCTCCAGCAGCGTGTGCGAGTCGGATAATTTCCTTCACCGGATTGATTGTGCCAACGGCATTCGAGGCATATCCGACGGCAACGAGCTTTGTCTTTGAATTGATCTTCGAAGCAAGATCGCGCATGTCGAGCGTGCAGTCGGCTTCATTGATTTCGGCCCAGCGCACTGTGACCCCACGATCCTCAGCCATCGCGAGCCATGGAGAGACGTTGGCGTCGTGATCAAGGTGGGTGACGAGAATTTCGTCGCCGGGGTGAAAGTCACGGCCGATGGCGCGCGAGATCGCGAAAGTCAGCGAAGTCATATTCGCGCCGAAGACGACTTCGTCGGCGCTGCAATGCAAAAAGTCGGCCATGGCCGCGCGGGCGCCGGCAATCATCGCATCGGTATGGCGGCTGATAGAGTAGGCTCCGCCGGTGTTGGCGTTGTCGCTGCGAAGGTAGTCGGAGATGGCGGCGATGACGCGTTGCGGCACTTGCGTTCCGCCGGGGCCATCGAGGAACGCGGCGGGGTGGCCGTTGATGGTTTGGGAGAGCGCGGGGAATTGGGCGCGGATGTGGGTTAGGTCGAGGGCAGCGAAGACAGCAGTTTCAGTGATCGGCATATTTAGGTGGGAAGTACTATTCAATCGTTAGGACTGCATCGATGTTCCATCCGTGATCAGTAACAATCCGGGGCGGACCTGATAGATTGACGGGAGTGAAACTGCTTGGATCAGGCAGTCGTGAGCTTGGTATCTCAACGGCAACGATCAACAGGTTTTCCCAGACTCCGTAGCAAGACAAGTTTAACCATCCATATCCCGCGCTTAACAGTTCGTCGAACCGAATTTCGTAGTCAGATGGAATATGAAGTTCATCTCGGCGAAACCTCGCCTTGTCATGGCTTTGGGCTTCGCGAATCTCAAGGATGCGAACATCCCGCGAAGGAGGTTGCAGCTGGTTACGGTCGAGAAATCGTAGAAGTTGCTCGATGTGATCGGACAAAGGCGACTTGGTAGTTCGTACTTCCACGGCTTCGGAAATGATACCGCAAAGCTCACTCTCTCCCCTGGCCGACGTTTGCGGACTGACCGACCACTCGCACGAAATCTGCCAGCATCCCATACGCCGTAGCGTACAAGCCGGGATTCTCCTCAGTGACGGCAAGGCCGGGGAAAATATCCGTTTCGAAATAGATGTAGGACGACGTCCCAGAAATCTTCCCCATAGGCGAGCTTGCCAGCACTTTCTCGGGCGCGACACTTGCCTTCACGCCATCGCCCACGCGTTGGGCACGGCAGGCCAGCTTGAAAGGCCAGCCGTCGCGGCGGGCATTGCGCGCGGCCTCGGGCGTTAGACCGCGTATTCCTTCGCGCGCGATTTCATCCAGGCGAATCGGCACATCCATCAGCACGGTGATCAGCGCGGCGGTTTTTACGGCGGCGTCCCAACCGTCGATGTCGTGGGTAGCATCGGTTTCGGCCATGCCGAGTTGCTGCGCTTTCTTCAGCGCCGCGTCGAAAGTGAGGCCCTGCTCCATCTCGCCAAGAATTACGTTGGTGGTGGAATTAAGAATGCCATGAAAGCCCGTGAGATGAATGGCCGGCAGTTGGTCGAATAGAGAGAAGATGGGAACGCCATCCATCACGGTGGATTCAAACAGAAATTTCTTCCCCCGCGCGGCAGCGAGATCGCGCAGCTCGCGGTAGGCGTGAACGATTGGCCCTTTGTTGGCAGTAATGGCGTGCGCTCCATGTTCGAGCGCGGCGCGGATGTGATCGACAGCAGGCTGGCCGGTTTCCACGTTGAGCGAAGTAGCCTCGAAGAGGACATCGGCCTGCGCGGCGGCGAGCCAGTCTTGAACGTTCTGTAGCTCATGTTGCGTGGACACTCCCTTCGGCAAGCTCAGGGCAGGCTCTGTCCGCGAAAGGCCGGAAGGGGTATCGGCGCTAAGCGTGAGCAAAGCCGCCGTGTCCAAGCCATCCGCATTCGCGATCCAACCGATTCGGCGGGAAGCGATCCCTGTGATTCGATAAGCAATCCCGTAGCGGTCGCGAAGTTCCTGAGCGCGGTCAGCAAGCAATCGGACAAGAGCCTGGTTGACGTTGCCGAAGCCGAGCAGACAGAGATTATAAGTATGGATAGCGATCCCCTGCCGCAGATCGGCAGCGCCTAAAGGCGGGTCAGTTAGTTCGTTCATACGGCAGGCCTGAAGGCCTGCCCTGATACGAATCTTTCACCAGAACGGAAATGGCGGCTGTTAGCCCATCACGGTCGTATGCTCGGGCTTGATTTTATAGAGCACGCGAACTTCACCGGGCTGGCCGTAGGGATATTTATCGACGCCGAGATATTTCTTCGCCATCTTATTAATATGTTCGCTCGCGCCTTCTTCGGTGATTTCGACGACGCTGCCGCGAATCTCAAGATAGCGATATGGGTTTTCGGGATCGATCAGGGCCAGCGATACGCGCGGATCGCGGCGCACATTGCGGTCCTTCTGGCGGCCCTTGGCGGAATTGAAGATGACGTGTTCGCCGTCGTAGTCGATCCAGACCGGTGTGACTTGCGGCCTTCCATCGGGCATTAACGTCCCCAGGCTGGCGAAGGCCCGCTTCGAAAATAAATCGCGGTACTTTTCGGGGATGGCTTGCGACATGAGATCCTCCAAAGGTTTGGGTTGCAGATGCATTATAGAACGCGGCACGGGCGCGCGGGCGACGCGTAAAGATTTCGGACGCGGAAAACAATTGAGCCTGTTCTACGGCTTGGCCTGGCTGCGCTTTATGTTTTGCTATGGCGCATTTAGAATGCGGCATCAAGCCATCTGGCGGCACATTCGTAATCTTAAGAGTTAATTGGAGCGAGCTTGAGCAGAATGCTGCGCTTTTATCGGTTGGACGCTTTTCGCCCGCGATCGAGCATCGGGACATTTAATACGGCGCTGATCGTTTTGCTCCTGGCAACGGCGCTCACTCCAGCCGCCGCCCAGGACACGTCCAAGAATTATTCTCCCACGATCGTATTCATGACCGACTTCGGCGTGGTCGATGACTCTGTCGCGATTTGCCGCGGCGTGATGTATTCGCTGATGCCCAGCGTGCGCATCGTCGACTTGACGCATGAGGTTACGCCGTTTTCCATTCTCGACGGTGCCCGATTTCTGAGCGGAGCGACGCCTTACTATCCGCCGGGAACGGTTTTTGTGGTGGTGATCGATCCGGGAGTGGGCAGCACGCGCAAAGCGATTGTCGCAAAGTCCAGGCGAGGGCAATATTTTGTTCTGCCAGACAATGGCCTGTTGACACTGGTGGAACAGCGTGACGGCATCGACGGCGTGCATGAAATCACAAATATGGATTGGATGATCGGTGCCAAACTTTCCTCGACGTTTCACGGCCGCGATATTTTTTCTCCCGCAGGCGCGCACGTTGCGCGCGGAGATGACTGGACCAAAGCCGGACCGGACGTGCCGGTGAAAGATCTCGTTCGCCTCGATCTGAAGGCAGCGAAACTCGATGACCGCGGTTTGAGCGCCGAAGTGATTGCTACGGATGGCCCGTTTGGCAACCTGGTGACGAACGTTGATGCCGAAGATTTTTTCAATCTCGGCTACAAGCATGGGCAGGATGTGCCGGTCGTGATCGGCGACAGAGAGATGAAGCTGAAATTCGTGCACACGTTCAGCGACGTCGGGCTGAACCAGCCGCTTCTTTATATCGATTCGCGCGGACATCTGGCGATGGCGGTGAATCAGAACAGTTTTGCGGCGACCTATGGAGTGAAGCCGCCGGTAAGTTTGTTCATCGCGCGGGCGAAGTGACGAGTTTGATAGTCTGATACTGAATGATTAAAGCGGTGCGAGGAACCCGCGACCTGCTGCCGCCGGAAACGGCGTTGTGGAACTTCGTCGAGTCGGCGGTCCGCGACGTTTTCCGAGCCTACAACTTCCAGGAAATTCGCACGCCGATTTTCGAATCGACCGAACTCTTTGCCCGCGGCGTCGGCGAAGAAACCGACATCGTCGCGAAAGAGATGTTCACGTGGGAAGATCGCGGCCGCGCGGAAAGCGACAAAGGCCATTCACTCACCCTGCGCCCCGAGGCCACGGCCGGAATCGTGCGCGCCTACATTGAGCACAAACTCTGGGATCGCGGTCTGAACAAGCTTTACTGCATCGGCCCGATGTTCCGGCGCGAACGCCCGCAAAAAGGACGGTACCGCCAGTTTTATCAAATCGACGCCGAGATCATCGGCCCGCCCGCGTCCGGCAGCGACTTGCCCTCGCGCGACGCCGAGATTCTCGAGATGCTGGCCACGCTGCTCGACCGCCTCGGTGTCACCGAATGGACTCTCGAACTCAATTCCGTCGGCAACTCCGCCGAGCGCGTCAAGTATAACGAGGCCCTGCGCGTCGCGCTCGAACCAGTGAAAGACAAACTCTGCGGAGACTGCCAGCGCCGCGCCGTCACCAATCCTCTGCGCGTGCTCGACTGCAAAGTTCCCGAGGATCAGCCCATCATCGATGCCCTGCCGCGCATCAACCAGTTTCTCGATGAAGAAAGCCGCCAGCACTTCGCCGCTGTGCAAAACATCCTGAAGTCGGTCGGCATCGACTTCAAAATCAACTCGCGCCTGGTGCGCGGCCTCGATTACTACACGCGCACCGCGTTCGAATTCACGCATGGCGCACTGGGAGCGCAGAATGCAATCCTCGGTGGTGGCCGCTATGACGGCCTTTCGGAAGCGTTGGGCGGCCCGGCCGCTCCGGGAATTGGATTTGCAATCGGCGAAGATCGCCTCGTGATGTCGCTGCAAGAAGCACGCTCTGCAGAGAGCGTGCTGCGCCGTCCCGATGTTTACGTGGCTTCGCTAGGCGAGGGCATGAACGCCGAGGCCGCACTTCTCGCGCGCGAACTGCGGCGGCATGAGTTGGTGCTCGATCTCGGCGATGAAACTTTTCGCCTGAAAAAGTCTTTCGAGACCGCGACGAAGGCCGGCGCGAAGTACATCCTGATCGTCGGCGAGAACGAAGTGAAGGCGGGCGCATTCGCGTTGAAAAATCTGGCGACCGGCGAGCAAGTCTCGGTCCCGCGCGCAGAGCTGGCGAAAAAAATAAAGGAGTAGAAACTGCATGGGCAAGATTCGCGCAGAACTCGACGAAGCCGCCGTCCGGTTTATTCAGGCGCAGCACATGTTCTTCGTCGCCTCGGCGCCGCTCGACGCGAACGGGCATGTCAACATCTCGCCCAAGGGCCTCGACACATTTCGCATTCTCGGCCCAACCACGGTGGCTTATCTCGACTTCAACGGAAGCGGCGTCGAGACGCTCTCTCACTTGAAAGAAAATGGCCGCATCGTTTTAATGTTCTGCGCGTTTCAGGGTCCGCCCAACATTTTCCGCCTCTACGGGCACGGCCGCGCGGTTGAGCTGCACGAAACGGAATTCGCCACGCTCACAGCGCACTTCCCTGTTCACGAAAGCGTCCGCTCGATCATTGTGGTCGAACTCACCCGCATCACGGATTCCTGCGGCTACGGCGTTCCTCTTTTCCAATATGAAGGCGAGCGCGAACAGCTTGGCGCGTGGGCCCGCAAGCAGGGACAGGAAGGCTTGAAAGCGTACCGGCAGCGAAAGAACCGGCTCAGCATCGACGGCCTTCCCGGCGTTTCCGCCGAAGACTGATCGAACGGTTACCAGCCGGCCGTTCTGTTACGCTGATCTTTCCGCATGAGAATCCCTGAGGCAACGCTGCTGCTTACGCTGGGAGTGCCGCTGGCATTCACGGCTTGCGCTACGATCGGTTCGCCGCAGCCGCCGTCGCTCGACTTGCCCAAGCCTCCCGCCGATTTGCGCGCCGTGCGCAAAGGAGACAAAGTTATTCTCTCGTGGACTCGCCCGACGGTGACTACGGATCGCCGCAACTTGCGTGGGCAAGTGCCGGTCCTTATCTGTCGCGCGCCCGATGCTTCGCTTCCGATGAGCAAATGCGGAACGCCCGTAGGCCGGATGATGGTCGGGGCCACATTGGCGGTCGCTCCTGAATCCGCGCGGAAACCAGCTCAGCATCTGGAGAAAAAGTCTCACGAAGGTCGCATCGCGGATTCCTACACCGATGTCCTTCCTCGTCAAGTCATCGCCGCGACATCGACACCTTCTGGACTCATGACCTACGCGGTCGAGGCGCAAAATGCAAACGGACGTAGCGCGGGTTTGTCGAATCAGGTACGCGTGCCCACGGTCGAGACTCTTCCTCCGCCATCGGATTTCGCCGCCAGGGTCACCGATCAGGGAGTACTGCTGACATGGAAGTCGGACTCGCCGCCGCACGAAAGCCAAGGCGTTCACTACGTCTATCGCGTATACCGGCGCTTAGAAGGTAACCCACAACCAACTGTAGCGGGAGAATTGCCGGCAGGCACGGAAACGAATTTAACTCTCACCGATGCCAATATCGAATGGGAGCAAACCTACCTCTACCATGCGGAAGCAGTGACGCTCATCGATCAGCCCGAAGTACAGATCGAAGGCGACGACACTACCGAAGTAAAAGTTTTCGCGCACGATGTGTTTCCTCCGGCCGCGCCTGCGGAATTGCAGGCCGTGTCTTCCGGCCCGGGACAGTCGCCGTTCATCGATTTGATCTGGGCGCCCGTCACTAACGCTGATCTTGCCGGCTACAGCATTTATCGCCGCGAAGAAAATGCCGCTCCGGTCCGTGTGAATGACGAACTGGTAAAAGTCCCGGCGTATCGGGATGCGAAGGTTGGCGCTGGAAAGACGTACTTCTATTCTGTTTCCGCGGTGGACGTGCGTGGAAACGAGAGCTTGCGGTCACCCGAGGCAAATGAGAACGTGCCAGCGGAATAAGACGGCCCGGTTTCGCAAAAAGATTCTTTCACCAACCCTGGTCTCTCCTTTTTTGAAGAGACCAGGGTAAGTTTTCTCAATCAACCCGTTTTGGCGGAGAGTTAACACGTGCCCGTGCTATTGCGCCTGTATCGTTGACACGCACATTGCTTTTCCAATCGCTGGAACCTTCGTCCCTCCCGGCGTACCGCACGTGGCATACGTCACTGGATGCGGACCATTGTGCGCGGGCAGGATGGGATAGAACCCTCCCGACGGAAACGTAGTGGATGACGGATACCCAGTTGGCGCCGCCGTGTTCCACGTGGAGGTTGCTGGAGTAAACGAAACCTGCGGCGCCGCTTGATGCGCAATGTAATTGGCGGGATTCGTCACGCTGGTTCCCGCGCGCACGAAAATCACATCCGCATTCATCACAAAGTTTGAGGTAAATGTTCCGCCTGTACTTTGGCCGCCAGTAATCGTAATGGTGCCGCCGGAGGCATTCAGCGTGTCTGGTTGCGGCAGTACGCTGGTTGGGATCACCCCCGCTGAGTTGTTCAATGTCACATACACGTCCGCACTCTGGCCCTGAAACTCGACACTGTTCGTGCTCTTCATGAACAGCGCCGTCACCAGCAGTTGCTCTGCCTGGCCGAACGTCGTATTTCCCGGACGATGCATGATCGTGTCCGTCACTCCCAGGTTGCTTTCGATGGGCACTCCCTGCAGAGGTACAACTCCCAAGCCAACGCTGGTTAGATCGACCGATGCTCCCTGGCCCGTCTCCAGCAGGTCATAGCCGGCGACAGGCGCAGTCTGGGCCGCGGCAAAGACAGAGCCAAGGCACACAACGGCAACGGCCAACATCGCCATCGCCGCCACTTTAGAGAAGTTATGCAGTGAAACGTGGTTCATAGAACCTCCTTGCGCCAAGCTAGCGTCGACCTCCCACTGAGACTTCTCCGCGCTTGCTAAGATCGCGCTTGCCAAACAACTAGCTAATCTGAGGGATGATCTCCCGAAACAAGCGTAGAATCTTTGGCGTTTAGAAATTCCGTTTACAAGTCAACTACCGCCACGAACCGGAGGCCGCTCATGCCCGGACCTCGCTCTCACGGATTACCCAGCCCCACCATCTGCGCCACGATTGTCGTTGCCATGTTAGCGATGATTGTTATTCCCGCGGCCATTACGCTACACACCGTCCACATTCCCGCCCCACTCACACCTGTGAATCAGGACGCCACCCCGCACGGCTATACCTTCAGCCTTCTGCTCTTCATCTTTCCCATCGTCTTTATCGCAGGATGGCTGCCTAGCGAGGGATTGCACATTCCGCGGCGCGCTGCCGGTTGGACTCTTGCCATTCTCGTCCCGCTAGGCTGCTTGCTCGATTTCATTTTCGCGCAGTGGTTCTTCGACTATCCCAATGCTGGAGCAACTGTAGGCATTCCCGCCCCCGCGCTCGGCAAGCCCGTTCCACTAGAAGAGTATTTTTTTATCTGACTGGTTTTCTCGCAGTTCTTCTTCTGTACATATGGCTCGGCGAGTTCTGGCTGGCCGCCTACAACGTACCTGACTACCGTAGCGAAGCCGGAAAGGCGCGCCGCCTTTTGCAGTTCCATCCCACATCTTTAATCCTTGCCGTGGTTTTGATTGGTGCCGCCTGGCTTTACAAAAAGCATCTCGCGCTCCCCGAAGACCAGGCAGGCTTCCCAGGATATTTCACGTTCCTCATTGTCGGAGCTTTGCTTCCGGCGGTAAGTTTTTTTCCGGTTGCGCGGCGCTTCATCAACTGGCGGGCGCTCAGCCTCACGCTTTTCTTTATGCTGCTCGTCAGCCTGCTCTGGGAAGCGACTCTGGCAGTTCCCTATGGTTGGTGGAACTTCCAGCATCGTCAGATGATGGGTCTCTATATCGGTGCCTGGTCCCGTCTGCCCATCGAAGAAATCTGCGTCTGGATCGCGGTCACCTACGCGACGGCGATCGTCTTTGAAGTCGTAAAAGTTTGCTTGGCATCGGAATGCTCGGTGCGCGATGCCCTGCTCGGCGCTAAGCAAGGCTCTTAACCCGGAAGAATATTCGGGATGCGCCTTACCGTCTTCGCTTGGGAATTACTTCTTCAGTCGGGCCAATATCTGCTTCTGGTTCTTGACGATCGTGCTAAGAGTTCCCTGGTTTTTCAGAATGCTTGCCTGATTCGCCTTGATGGTTGTTTGGTTGGCTCGCAGCGCCTTCTGATTGGCGATGATGACTTTCTGATTCTCAATAATAGTCTTCTGATTTGCGATGACTTCGCTCTCTGACATTGTGTAAGCGGCCTCCCGCCGCGGGAATCAAAACGCAACTTTCGACACGTACAAATCTCCAAACTACTCCCTAAACATATTCTTTTTCTTTCCCCACGGCAGGCAAGTGCGTGGTCGACACAACATATCCCTCTTCCGCCAGCCGCCGGCCATTCTGCCGATACATCTCCGGATCGCTGGGTGCCCAGGTCGCCAGTCCATCGACGTAGCGGTTGTACATGCAAAATGCGGCCGCGATGAGCACCGCGTCGTGGATCTCTTTGTCGGTTGCACCCTGCTTGCGGGCACGTTCGACATCTTCCGCAGTGACTTGCTTGCCGCCCTTTTGCACTTTGCCCGCGATCGCCAGCAGTGATTTCATTTTGCCGGACACTTCCGCTGATTCGAAGTTCACCTTCACGTCATTCACCAGCTTTTCATCTCCACCCAGACGGTAGGCAGCCACCGCTCCATGAGCGTTCTGGCAAAAGTAGCAATCGTTCTGGGACGAAACATAAGTCGCGATCATCTCCCGTTCCGCGGGAGTCAGCGTGTTCGGGCCTCGCAGAAGCACCTCCGCCAGAGCATTGAGCGGTTTTGCGGTTTCGGGACTGAACGCCATCGGCCCCAGGATTCCGGGAATGCCTTCGGGTAATTGAATGTGTGCCATTGCTCTCTCCTTTGAGTTCCACGATTGCCCAGGTCTTTACCGTCTCGTCAGCCCTCACTAAAAAAGAAACTTCAGCGCCAACTGGATCACCCGCGGCCCCAGGTCCGTGTGAATCTGCCCAAAGGTTGGCGAACTGATGTCGCTGTCAGGCAGCCGGAAATTCGTGTGGTTGAACAAGTTGAAGAACTCCGCACGAAATTGAAATTCCCTGGACTCCGCGATGCGGATATTCTTGAAAGCCGAGAAATCCCAGTTCATATATCCCGGCCCCTGCACGACGTTGCGCCCTTCGTCGCCGAATACCTGGAACCGGCCCAGAGGATCGGGAGCGAGTTGCTGAAAAGCGCTCACGTTGAACCATTCCTGCGGCGTGCGAGGGCCCGAGTTTGGGTTCCCAATCAGATTGGGGCGGTTCGCCGAGAAGCCCGTAATCTCCGGCGCTCCTCCTTGCAAAGAGTTATCCGACGAATCGAACACGGTGAACGGTGTCCCGCTCATAAATGTCGTAATGCCGTTTAACTGCCAGTCGCCGAGTACGTGCTCATACCAGGTATTGGGCTGCCTCCACAATGGCAGGCTCCACTGATAACTCAACACCAGCCGGTGACGCGCATCGAACATCGACCGTCCGCGCTCTGCGGCAATGTCGAACGGATTCTGCGCCAGATCATTTTCTCCCGCAACCGGTTGTGACGCCGACCCTGTGATGTTGAAGGAAGAAACATCATCGATGGACTTTGACAACGTGTAGGAAGCAAGAAAGGAAAGGCCGTGGCCAAAGCGCTTTCGCAGACTGGCCTCCAGCGCATTGTAAGACGAATTGGCAATTCCCTCGATCAATCCGGCCGAGGCAAAGACGCAACCATTGGGCTGCGCCAGCGTGCATCCGGAATAAAGCCGTCGCTGGTTCACGTTGTTTTCGTTCGAGATTGGATCGCCGGTGGCATCGACCCCCGGAACAAAAACAGTCGGATTGCCCTCTACGAAACGAGGAAGCTTAGTCCCATTCGTTCCCACGTAGCCGATCTGCGCCAGCCAATCGTTGCCGAACGCTCTCTGGATGTTGAGATTCCAGTCCTGAGCGTAGGGCAACGGCAGTTTGGGAGCCAGCGTCAAAATGGTCATTGGTTCAGCAAACTGTCCGGTGAAAAGATTTTGCCCGGCATAGGGATTGGCAAAATCAGGAATGTTCACCTGCGGCGTCTGAAGAAATGGCGGTGCGCTGATGGGCGATTGCAACGGTCCGCCATTTCCCGTGTAGTAAGGCTCATAGAAGATTCCATAGGCCGCGCTCACCACCCACTTCGCATCGCCCATGGGATCCCACGCAAGTCCCACGCGTGGGGCAAACGCTTTTTTGTCCGTGGGAATCAATCCCGCCGGCACGCCCGGATCACCCGGATAGAGCAACCCCGCAGGCGCGCTCGGCATGACTTTCGATTGCGCTCCGGGAACAAAAAGATTTTGACGATTGTGAATTTCAGTGTTCGGCGATGGCAACTCGTAGCGCAGCCCGTAATTCAAAGTCAGGCGTGATGTGACTTTGTAAGTGTCCTGGGCGTAAGCATCCGAAGCTTGTCCCCGGATTCCCCGCGAAAAGTTTCCCACCCCTTGCAGGAAGAACACCGGCTGCCCCGCGAGGAAGCTGGCGAAGCCATCGCTGTACGGAAACGTCGAAAACACAAAGAATCCGTTCGTAGCGATGCCCTGCAATGCATTGATGTTGTCGTGCCGGTAGCCTCCGCCAAATTTCAGTTCGTGCCTGCCCCGTACCCAGCTCAGCGAGCCGGAATAATCAAAGGTGTTCTGATACGTGTCGCGCGGCCCGGTAATCGGATCGCCGACCGACGCATAGCCGCCCACCTGAATGAACGGCGGCCCAATGGCTGCGTCGAGACTCGGCTGATATTGAAAACCCAGCTCGTCCGGCGACTCGTGATTGATGTGTTCGCCAAAAAGAAATTTGTTGCGCAGATAAGAAACCCGCGCCACGCCGATAATTGCGGGAGAAAAGACGTGAGTCAACTGCGCCACAAAATTCTGCGAGCGATTATCCTCACCCACCGGAAATCCGGGCACATTCGCGCCCGCGGGAGAAAGCGGATCGGTCGTGGGACCGGCGCTGTACATGTAGCGAAAATTCAAAGTGTCGGCCGCTGAAAGATACTGATCCAGCCGCAGTCCGAACTCATCGTTGTTCACGCTCAATGACTGCGTGGTGATGAACGTGTTGGGACCGCTGTTGGGCAACGGAAAAAACGGAAGGATATTACTGGAAATAGGATTGATGGATGGCAGTTGGTTATTGGGCACGGGAACCGGTTGTCCGGTCGCGAAGCTATAAAGTTGCTGGCCGTCCGCGGGATTCGGGTCGTTACAAAAACCGCCCGTAAAGCCCGAAGTACAAAGCTGCGCAAAATTCCCCTGCCGCTCCGGCAGCGAAGGCACGGTTGCGGAATCGGTTTCGCCCTGGCGGTTGCGGAATCCCTCGTAATATCCAAAAAAGAAAGTCTTGTCTTTAACGATCGGCCCGCCGAACGTGCCTCCGAACTGGTTCTGTTTCAAAGGTTGAACAGTTTGCGTGAAATAATCCGACGCGGCGAACGCATCATTGCGCAGAAACTCCCATGCCGCGCCATGAAATGAATTAGTACCGGAGCGCGTAATGATGTTGGTCGTCGAACCTGTGTTTCTGCCGAACTCCGCATCGGCATTGTGCGTCATGATCCTGAATTCGGCGATTGCATCGATCGGCGGCTTGATTACGAATCCCCCGTCCACCTCATTCACATTGTCGGCGCCGTCAATCAGGAAATTGTTCGACTCCGGCCGCTGTCCGTCGACCGCGTAACCCTGATTGTCCCGCAACCCTCCGCCCGCCTGCAGAAGCCCGGCGGTCAACGGCACCACTCCCGGTTGCAGAACTCCAAGCTGCGCAAAGTCGCGGCCATCCAGCGGCAGATCGAGGATTTCGCGTTCCATCACCGTCTGACCCAGGCTGCTCGCCGTACTTTGAATCAGTTCGGCATTGGCGTTCACGTCGACTTGTTGCGTCTCCGATCCAACTTTGAGATGGATGTTGACCATCGCGGTCTCGTTTACATCCAGCGAGATCCCTTGCTGCAAATATTTTTCAAAACCCTGCGCGCGGACTTCCAACTGATAGTGCCCGATCGGCAACTCCACCAGCACATAAGCGCCCTGGCGATCCGTAAGTCCCGAACGAACCAATCCGGTTTCAATCTGCTTCGCGGTCACCGTCGCGGCCATAATGCTGGCGCCACTCGGGTCCAGCACGCTTCCCCGAATGCTTCCCGTAATTTGCTGTCCCGCAACATTCAAACTGATCAAGACGGTCAGAACTGCAAACGCCAGCTTGCTCACGCTACTCATCACGCATTCCTTCATTTGTCCTCACGAATCGCGGCCAATCGAAATCAAAAAAAAACGGCCTGGATGTCCGGCGATTATAGGGACGCTTGGCGGCGCGTCAATAATTCGAAAGCAGTATCAGCGCGGAGCTTCAATGCAAGATGCAACATTGGTAGTGTGTTTCGACTAGTCCGGGCGGGCCAGTTCCCCACGGTTCATTTGGAAACTGCAACGACAATTGGTAGCATCCTGCCCATGCTCAAACTACCGGTTGTCGTGCTGAGTCTCCTGGCGGTGACGTTCGCCGTCGATCTTCCAAACAAGAAGTACTTGAACGTAGCCGCAGTCAAAACCATGGTCGCGGCCGCGGAAGCGGAAGCCAAAAAGCAGAATGTCGAGGTAACCCTCTGCATCGTGGACGAAAGCGGTACCTTGCTTTTTTTGCAAAAAGCCGATGGCGTGTCCATTAACACGATCGAATTCGCGCGCGAAAAAGCCCGATACTCCGCGCTTTACGGCAATCCCTCGCGGGAAGCTGCGGAATCCATAAAAAGCGGCAATGTGAATGCTCTTGCCTTTCCGAGTTTTTTCCCCGTCCAGGGAGGACTGCCCATCAAAGTTGATGGCCAAACCCTCGGCGGAATCGCGGCCAGCGGCGCCAAATCCGAGGTCGACGAGGCGATTGCTCAAGCCGGACTCGATGCCCTCTTGAAGAAGTGATCGACCCGGATCAATATCTATCGTGCGGTCGTAGTGGCCCCTGGGGATCTGTTGGCGATTGTAAATCTGCGCGAGCCTGGCTCGGGAAGGGCACGGCTTTTAGCCGTGCCGAAAAGATGCTGAAAAATCTCTGGCTTCAGCCACTGAGGTTCGCCGGAAAGTGAGACACGACGACAGGTTCTTCCAAAAGAACGGATCGCGAAAAAGAATCTACGACTCCAACGTCTTGAGACAGGCCCTCATCGGCAGAAGCCTTGCATGGCGTTTGTCCTGACCGAAACCGGTGTGCGGTTCCGGCCAGCGACAAGTCCATCTGACTGCAGCTTCCTGGCAATTACTTCGCGTCTTCTTTTGCTTCGGCCATCTTTGCCTGTTGGCCTGCCTCTGACACAGCTTTCAGGAAGGCATCTGCGCTTCCCGGAGCCGTTACTTTCCCCGAAAGGATCCTGCGGAACATCATGTGCTTGCCGTAGATCGCGTGCGTCGAGTCGTTGTCCTGCTCGACGACTGCACCTTCCAGCGTCAGGCCGGCGAACACGCCCTTCGAGCGCGAGTAGGTCAGCATTTCAGTGTTCATCTTCCAGTCCGTCCCCGCGGAAGCATGACGGCCGACCGGTCCTGCCGCAACCGATCCTTCGCCGGTCAGTTCGAACTTGCTCGAGAGCAAATGCTGGAAACCCTGATCGTTCATGACCAGCATGACCAGGTCTACGTCTTCAATGCCGATCTGCAATCCCCAGCTTCCTCCGCCAACGGAGACGAACGCTGGTGCACTCCAGCCGTTAGCTGTACGGCAAGTGGCCACACCGCGTCCGTGTTTGCCGCCAAAAACAAAGCCGCCTTTAATCAGGTCTGGCACGACGAGAATGCACTTTGCGCCGCTCAATACTTCTTCCGGAATGCCTTTGTCCGGCGTCGACATGATCGCATGCAAAACAGCCACAGATCTTTGCATCCGGTCCACCGTATCTTCACGGGCCGAACCTGCCCATGCATATGTGCCTATCATGCCCATAACGCTCATCAACAGAAATGACATTGTCTTTTTCATGAAAAGGTTTCCTTTTTAGGAGGCGCGGAACTAAGAGGAGAAAACTTCAGATGGCTGACTTAGTTCAGAAGACCTGAAAGAGAGAGAAGAGGTGCTCATCTCTAGCATCATGATCGCGCAGTTCCATGGCAATAGCTGGTCTGAATAGCTCACTCCCCCAATGCCGCCGACCGTTAAGGCCAATGTGAGCAATCCAGCACAGAATCATTTGACTAGGCCTGTCATCGTTAACCTGTCAGAGATGCGCGCGGCGTTTTTTGCTTAGTCCGATCGTGTACAGGTGGAATCGATGCCAAACTTTGATCGCCCGCTCCGCAGATGGCTGGCTTCCATCGCCGGCTTCTTCAGAAAGCTGCTGGTGACAGTCACACCTCAGGCCCGGGAAGTCAGAACACAAAGGATGTGCCCGTTCTGCGGGTTGATCACATCGCGATCGAAATCATCTTGCCTGGAGTGTGGGAAGTCCCTTGTCGGAGTAAGGATGGCGCCGCAAGATGTAAAGTGAACACGAGACGCCTCGGCGACCCGTCCCTAATCACGCTGGAAAATGGCACGAATGCTGCCATTCGTAACTGTCTTGATGATCCGCAAAGCCGCTTGGCCGGAGTTTTCAGGGCGGGAAACCTTGGCCGCCGCCAGCCCTCGGGTGAGATGAGTCTTGTCAGACGGATGCCCCGTGGTAAGCGTGCACTTCTCTTTCGGTTTGGCTCTGCACATCGGGCAACGCACGGACAATATCTGCTTCAACGTGAGTTTCTCGGGATTCACTTCACTAGTATTCAGCATCGCCAATTTAAGAAACGGTCAGTTTTGCTCTTTTGAGTCCTGCTTGCATCTAAAACCGGAATCTTCACTAAGCCTCTTATGTTTTTTCCAGAGAGACCACCAGGCTTATCGGAATGGCTAAGATGGATTCGTGTGGAGTCTTCGCACCACCTGCTTGAAGGGTAGCCATCCCGTGAAGCTCTTTTAAGAATATATAAAACCCGTCTCGCCCAATGACCTTCACGTGATCTCCCTGTTTCATGGCCAATCTCCTTTTAGCGCAGTATGCCAGGAAGTGAGATGACACCTTCACTGCATACACTCGCTGCATTTCATTCTTCGAGTGCAGCAGATGTTCACACCGTACCTTCATCGTAGTCCTTCTGCCTGCCGTGTTCTGGATCGATGGGTGTGCAACTTTAGAGCAGAAAGAAAGACATCAGCAAGAAGCGCGGACTCGAGCAAACGAAGAAATCCCTGAGAATCTGCTCAGAATTGGATCGTTCCATTCCGAATGTTTCTCCAAAGGTTTGGTGAAAAAGGCGCGCCTTTGTCGTTGGTCGCTAATTGAATGGGGTTGGGCTCGGAAGGCCCTTTTCGTAACTCGCCGAGACGGCGGAGATGCAGTGGAATTCGAGGCCTCGGCTTTCCATCATCACGGAGCTGGGCCGGCTTCGCATTCAGTACGAAGTGAACGGTCGCCAACAGGAAGTGAATGCCATCCGACTTGGTCACCAGCGCATCTACAGACTTCAAAGCGCCGTCAGGCAATTCGAGATGCTCCGTCAACATGACGATGGGAACTTCTGGGCAGACTTGTTTGATTTCGGCGGCTATAACCGCGCCGTCCAAAAGGCCCAGGTGGTATTCGAGCACAATCGCATCCACGGGTTGCGACATGAAAAGCCGCAGTCCCTCGTGACCAGTGGTGGCGGTTACCAGTTCGTATCCGCTTTCCTGCAACAAGCTCAGTTGCGCCGGGTCCCGGTGTATGCAAAGCAGAGTGCTGTTTGTAGCCATGATCCTCTTTTATATAGAGGGGGTTTTCCGCGATGCTGCTCAAAATTGCTCACATTTTGGAAGGTGAAAAAGCGGTAGTTACTAAGCCTACGCAGCTTATAGGCCGAGCAATACTGACCAGATATCCCGATCATGCCAGTCTAGGATGCACAATAGACATTCTTGACACCATGAGGCATTAATGAAAAAACACTACCTTCACCTCTCCACTTACCCCTGCGACAAGTGCGCGGGCCCGGTCGTCGCCGGCGTGCTCGCGGTTCGCGAGAATGAGATATCGAAAGAAACGGATATCACGCTGGCGGGAGCAATCTGCCTGACGTGCGGATATCGGCAAGAGACGGCAACCGGACCGGCGCGCGCCCGTCATCTGTTGCCGATTGAATGGGAGCCACTGAGCCCGACCGCCGTCGGTTAGGCTACGACGCTACGGTAGAGGTGATCAATCATGCAGAACTACGTTGAGCAGCGAGCTATGAACCTGAAGCGCACCTTCCGTGCCGCCAGCGTAGTGAATAAAACCCAGCTTCCTGAATCTGTTCATGAAGAAGCTGACACGAGAGCGGGTGGTCCCAACCATCTCGGCCAACGTCTCCTGACTGATCTTGGGGACTACAGTCTCGGGGATACCTTCCTTGCCGAAATGAGCGAGCAATAGAAGGACGCGCGCCAGCCTCTTTTCGCTCGAATTGAAAAGTTGGTCGACCAGATCCTCTTCGTATCGGATATTGCGCGCCAGCAAATAGGCGACGAACAGCTCGGAAAATGCAGGTTCGCGGTGAAGCGCTTCCATCATGGCCTTTTTATCTACTCGCAGAAGCTCGCAGTCTGTCATGGCAGCCGCCGAACCCATGCGCAGAAGCTGGCCTGCCAGTGAACCCTCGCCGAAAAAGTTCTTTTCACTTACGATGCCGATCGTCGCTTCCTTGCCGATCTGGGAGACAACGGTGAGCCTGACTTTGCCTTTCTGAACATAGAACACTGCGTCCGCGCCATCCCCTTGGGCGAATATCATTTGCTTTTTGGGAACAGACAGGATTTTCCTGCCGTCGCCAATCGTGGCGAGGAAGACGTTGGGATCAAACCCGCGATCTTTCTTAGCTCCCACAGCCAACCTCATACCAGCGGATTATACGCGCAGCTACGCCACCGGTGACCATGCGGGCAGCTTCCCGAAGTGAGCCTTTCTGCTCAGTATTGCGAAAGGAAATGGGGGAGACTCAACGTTCCGATGAATCTGCGGCCCGCCATTGTGACCGCAGCCAGGAGTCAGTTTTCTATGGCGCAAGAAGTTCAGGTCGGCACAATTCTGATGAAAGAGTGGCCGCTGATGGCCAGCCTTCTGGGTCTGGAAGTTGAGCCTTATCTGGCGCAATGGAAGCTGATCAAGGGGATGGACAGCGCCGCTCTTGATGGAAAGATCCATACCGCAAGATGGAATTTCTTTTTCATGGCAACAGAAACCAGGTCGATGTTCTTTGGCACTCCCGGAGCGAAGAATCTCCAAAATGCCCTGAAGCGCATCCTGAGAAAAACCGGCGGAGACAGTTTCAATTGCCTCGAAGTCACCGGGATCGTCGCCAAGCGCTTTCTCGGCGTGCCCTACACCAGTGTTTCGGCGCATTCACGGCACATCCAGCAAGACAATCAACTGGAAGGCATTCAACGGCGGCAAGTTGGTCAGCGAGATGCGGCTTTGGCTCAAGCTTGATTCGCCGACCGGCAGATGAGATTGTCACAGCCTGAATTCTGGCATCGTCGAGATGCTTTTCCTCGACTCGGCCCTGGCACGGAGAAATACGGTTGTAGGTTGTACCTGGCTGTTTCTGGAAAAGATATTGCAGTTACATTTCCGCGGCGGCCAGGCGCCGATCCCGGTGCGGCTCTGTGCGGGGCAGACCGGTACTAAGCTCACACTTCTCGCCCGGCTTTGCGCCACAGGTGGGGCAACGAACCGCCATCGCTTTTTCCGGCTTGATTTTCATGACTACATAATGCGCGCTGATTTGATATCCGTCTGGTCAATTGTGACCACCGGGTCCGCAGCCGGACGCAACGTTTCTCTTCCGCGCCGCAAGAAAGCGCTGGGCGATGTTTCAGTTGACTCACACTTTAGTTTTCAGAAGCGAGCAATTGTGAACATCGCGCCCGCCACTCCAAAGCGCACAATTGTTCTACACAACTCTTTTAGGTCGGTGGCCGCTGCATTTCAAGAACAAAGATTTTGACAATTCACCGAAGCAAATCCTGGAAGTTAAAGAATAGAGGAATCAATGAAGAACCTTTACGTTGGCAACCTTCCGCACAGCACGACCGAGCCCCAACTTCGAACCTTGTTTGAGGCGCATGGACCGGTCGAACGGGTCAGCATTGTTATGGATAAAGAAACGGGACGTTCGAAGGGCTTCGCGTTCGTCGAAATGACCGATGCCGGCCAGGCCGACAAAGCGTGTGCAGCCCTCAGCGGCAGCGATTTGGACGGACGCCCAATGCGAGTGAACGAAGCAAAAGCCAAATAAACTCGCGCCAGTCCGCTACGTTCTTACCGAATTAAGGATAAATGTCGCAGCCCATCACAATGTTTCCGAAGCAAGTCCTGGGGTTGGTCGCCCCGCGTCCCTTGGCACGGGACGGGGCTGTGCCGGTCCGCGCGCGATCGCAATCCAAGCCCTCGCTTCCAAGCCGAATCGCTGTGATCGGGAATTATCTTCCGCGGCAATGCGGTATTGCGACATTTACTACAGACTTGTGCAGCGCAATATCTGCGGAATACGGAGCCGCTCACCTGCTCGCATTGCCGGTAAACGATACCGAGCAGGGATATGACTATCCTGCGCGCGTGCGATGGTCGCTCGCCCAGAACGATGTTGCGTCTTATACAGAAGCTGCTGAGTTTCTGAATTTCAACAACATTGATATGGTCTGCTTGCAGCACGAGTATGGAATATTCGGCGGTCCGGCCGGAAGCCATATCTTGCACCTGCTGCGCGGCCTGAAGATGCCCGTGGTGACCACGCTGCACACCGTTCTGCGCGAGCCCAATCCTGACCAACTGATGGTCATGGAAGAGATCGCGGAGCTTTCCGATCGCCTCATTGTCATGAGCCAGCTCTCGTCTCAGTTCTTGCAGGAAATCTTCAAAGTTCCCGGCAGCAAGATTGACATGGTTCCCCACGGCGTCCCGGACCTGCCTTTCCTGGATCCAAATTTTTTCAAGGACCGCTTCAGCGTGGAGGGAAAAGCCGTCCTGCTTACGTTCGGCCTGCTTTCGCCGAACAAGGGAATTGAAAACGTTATTCAGGCGCTGCCGGAAATTCTGTCCAGGCACTCGAATGTTGCCTACATCGTCGCTGGCGCGACCCACCCCCACGTCCTCCGCCGGGAGGGCGACCGGTACCGAGAATATCTACAGGCTCTGGCAAAAGAAGTAGGAGTGGAATCCAACGTGACCTTCCACAACCGCTTTGTCAGTCCTGAGGAGATGGTTCAGTTCATTGGCGCTGCGGATATCTATATCACTCCCTATCGCCACGAGGCGCAAGTTGTCTCCGGCACGCTGGCCTATGCGTTGGGGGCGGGCAAGGCGATTATTTCGACTCCCTACTGGCACGCGATTGAGTTGTTAGACGATCGTCGCGGCGCGCTTGTGCCGTTCCAAAATCCCGGTGCGATTGCGCAAAAGACAATCGAACTGTTGGATACGCCCGCGATGCGCCATGCCATGCGCAAGCGCGCCTATCTGTTCGCGCGTGAGATGGTGTGGAAACGAGTGGCTCAAGGCTACATGGAAAGTTTTGCCCGCGTGCGCAGCGACCGCCTGGAGAGTCCTCGCGTTCAGTTCTCAGCCAGGATCACCCACAAATCGCTGGATCAACTGCCGGAACTATCGCTGAATCACTTGAGCCGCATGACCGATGACACCGGGATGCTGCAGCACTCGATCTTCACCATTCCCAACCGCAGTGAAGGCTATACCACGGACGACAATGCTCGCGCGCTCATTTTCACTGTGCTACTTGCACAGCTAAAAAACAACGAACCTGGGAAAATTGGGCCAACGAATCCAGACTTCGTCACCCCAGACTTCGTTACCCCAGACTTGCCTTCCCGGTATTTGTCATTCCTCGAGCACGCGTTCAATCCAGCGAAGGGTCGATTCAGAAATTTTCTAGGCTATGATCGCCGGTGGAATGAAGACGAAGGCTCCGAAGATTGCCATGGGCGCGCACTATGGGCATTGGGCACGGTCCTGGGGCGGTCCGAAGATCAGGCATTGCGCGCCGCCGCCGGACGGCTATTCGAGTTTTCTCTGCCCGTAGTGCTGGAATTTAATAGTCCTCGGGCGTGGGCCTACACGTTACTCGGAATTCAGGAATACCTGACTTCGTATCCCGGAGATCGCGACGCGCAGAAAGTGCGCTCTGCTCTTAGCCAGCGACTGCTCAAAATGTATGAGTCGATCCGAAGGCCGGATTGGAAGTGGTTCGAAAACGTTGCAGCCTACGGCAACGCGAGATTACCCCAGGCCCTTCTGCTCGTCGGCTCCGCCTGCTCGGATGATCGTATGGTTTCCGCCGCGCTCGAAGCGCTGGATTGGCTGTCACAAGCGCAGCGTTGCGAAATCAACCGCCACTTTGTACCGATTGGATCGCAGGGTTTCTATCGCCAGGGTGGCGAGAAGGCCCGCTTCGATCAGCAGCCGCTTGAAGCTGCCGGTGCGGTTTCTGCGTGCCTGCAAGCATACCGCGTTACTGGAGACAGCCGCTGGCGCAACGAAGCCTGGTCGGCCTTCAACTGGTTCCTCGGCGACAACGATCTGCAGCTTTCTCTCTATGATCCCGTCACCGGCGGCTGCCGCGACGGCCTGCATCCTGACCGCGCCAATGAGAACCAGGGCGCGGAATCGACGCTGTCGTTTCTGACGGCACTGCTGGAAATGCATTCGCTTCAAGAATCAGAACCGGGGGAAATCCCTTCATGACTGTCTCCGCACAGAAGCCTGTGAGCCCGCTGAACACTCGCTTTGAACCACTCCTTCATCGGCATCCGGCCAATCCAATCCTCACCAGCAAGGACTGGCCGTATCCCATTAACAGCGTGTTCAATGCCGGCGCCACGCTGCTCGCGGATGGCACGACCCTGCTGCTTTGCCGCGTGGAAGAACGGCGCGGTTTGTCGCATCTGTGCGCAGCACGCTCTCAAAACGGTGTGGATGGGTGGCAGATCGATCCCGAACCCACGTTAACGCCCAGCCCGAAGCATCCCGAAGAGATCTGGGGCATCGAAGATCCCCGCATCACATTCGTGCCCGAACTGCAGCAATACGTGGTCACGTACACGTCTTATTCACGCGGTGGCCCCGGTGTGTCTCTGGCTCTGACTAAAGATTTTCGAACCTTCGAGCGATACGGCGTAATCATGTCACCCGACGACAAAGACTCGGCACTTTTGCCTCGGAGGATCGATGGCTACTGGGCGCTGATTCATCGCCCCATGACCCCGCTCGGGTCGCACATGTGGATTTCCTATTCTCCTGATCTGCGCCATTGGGGCCGGCACAGGCTGATGCTGGAAGCGCGCCGCGGCGCATGGTGGGATGCCAACAAGATTGGTCTGTCGCCGCCACCCATCGAGACCGACAGAGGCTGGCTCGTGTTCTACCACGGAGTCCGGCACACGCCTTCGGGATGTCTCTATAGATTGGGCTTGGCTCTCTTCGATCTTGAAAACCCGGAGAAGTGTTTGTTGCGAGGAGATTCGTGGATGTTCGGGCCGGAGGCGGAATACGAGCGCCACGGCGACGTTGACGACGTCGTCTTTCCCTGCGGATACACGATGGATGCCGATGGCGACACGATCAATGTGTATTACGGAGCCGCGGATTGCTCCATTGCCCTGGCTCGGGCTAGCGTGCGCTCCCTACTCGAATGGCTGGACGCCAATGGAAGTTCCGAACGCCGGCAGCGTGCTAACGATTAATGCAAGTGCGGATGGGGTTGTCCAATTTATCTTTGACCCCATCCGCCGTTCGCCGCAACCTTAATTATCACAGTGAGCTATGTTGCTCAGACGTAACAGGCCGCACCTGTCATTATCTATTCTCCTGAGTGTGTAGACGGAGCCGCGAACGCTGATTCGCAGCTCTCATGTTTAGACCGCTACGGGTCCTGATCAGGTCACGCCGAAGCGGCCACATCCAGCCATCAGCATTCTTCATCCGTATCCGTGTGCCGGCCACCAACTTTGCGGCGGAACACGATTCGACTCTAAGCATTCTAGAAGATCGAATTCAGGGCAACACCTCGCGGATGAGAGGCGTTAGCTCGCCAAGTAAGGAAGGTAAAAGATCATGCCGTTAATTCAACTCCTGGAAGTTCTTATCGTGGTCGGCGTCCTGCTGTGGCTGGTGAATCGTTTCATTCCCATGCAGTCCTCCATCAAGTCCATTTTGAACGGCGTCGTCGTGATCGTCGTGGTCCTCTGGCTGCTAAATGTTTTTGGGCTGTTTCATTCGCTCTCCAGGATCCACGTCGGCACGCTAATGATCCGGTAAGGGAAACCACCGCGGTTGAACGCGCCCGTACAAGATTCTTAACCACGCGATACGGCAGATCTCTGCCAAGAGGAGATATTTTGAATACAAAACTTTTGTTAGCAGTCGGACTTACTGTCGGGTTGAGCGCGTTTGCGCAAACCAATTCTCAAACCCTTGCCGTCGAGCCTATGAGTTCGATGCCGACATTCCGGGTGACCGTCGTCAGCCGCAGTGTGCAGGCGGTCAACTATCAACATCGCAGTGGAAGCTCGAAGCTTGACTTTGCCGGCACCAATCTAATGCCGCTAGCCAATGGCGAGGCCAACGTAAACAGCAAGCGTGGATCCATCGAGATCGTTGCGGAATTTGGCAACCTGGAGAAACCGACGACTTTCGGCAACGAGTACCTCACCTATGTCTTGTGGGCGATCTCGCCCGAAGGCCGCGCCGTCAACCTGGGCGAAGTGCTGGTGGGCGGAAACCACCGCAGCAAGGTTCAAGTAACCACGGATCTTCAGGCTTTCGCGCTAATCGTTACTGCGGAACCTTACTATGCGGTGCGGCAGCCCAGCAATGTGGTGATTCTTGAAAACGTAGTTCGCGATGACACTAAGGGAACCAGCGAAGCGGTGAATGCAAAGTATGAACTGATGGAGCGCGGCGGCTACATTCCCACCGGCTACAAGTTCGACCCGGTGGTTCTGAATGCAAAATTGCCTTTGGAATTCTTCGAAGCGCGCAACGCGTTGCGCATTGCTCAATCCGAAGGCGCCGAGCAATATGCCGGCGACAGCTATCAGCATGCCGTCCAGTTGATGAACAATGCGGATGGTTACGCCATAGATAAAAACGTTCCTAAGAAGCCGCTGATCGCCGTCTCCCGCGAAGCAGTGCAGACGGCCGAAGATGCGCGCGAGATTGCAGTCAAGAAGATGGACGAGGTACGTCTCGCGAACGAGCGTCAGGATTCAGCCGATGCGCAGGCGAAGTCGCAAATGCAAGCGGACGACGCGATGCGCCAGAAGCAGCAAGCTGAATTCGATACGGCGAAGGCCCAGGCGGCGAAGGCTCAGGCAGAGTCTGATGCCCTGAATGCGCAAACTGCCAAAGCCCAGGCTGAGTCCGATACGGCGAACGCGCGAGCGGCCAAAGCCCAGGCTGAATCTGATGCGGCGAAGGCTCGCAATGACGCCGCTGATGCACAAGCCGCGTCCGCGCAGGCTAAGTCCGATATGGCGGATAGCCAGGCCACCTCAGCAACCGCGCTCTCCGCAGCGCAGGCGGATGCCGAACGATCCCGTCTGGCCGCACAGCAGGCTCAGTTAAGCGCGCAACAAGCCGACACCGACAAAGCGGCCATGCGTGCAAAATTGTCCGAGCAGCTGAATTCTATTCTTCAAACTCGCGACAGCGCGCGCGGCCTCATCGTCAGCATGTCCGATGTGTTATTTGACACCGGAAAATTCTCGTTGAAGTCGGGCGCACGCGAGAAACTGGCAAAGGTCGCCGGCATTCTGCTCGCCTACCCTGGCCTCAACATTGAAGTCGGCGGCTACACGGATAACGTCGGTGGCGATGCCATGAATCAAACGCTGTCCGAAAACCGCGCTGGCTCAGTGCGCGATTACCTGGTGCAGCAAGGCGTAGCAATGAATTCCGTCAGCGCCAAAGGCTTTGGCAATACTCTGCCGGTAGCCTCCAACGACAATTCCGCGGGCCGGCAGCAGAACCGCAGAGTAGAACTTCTCGTATCCGGCGAAGCCATCGGCAACCCGGTCAATGCGACCACTGGAAGCTTGCGCTAGAGCAACGTACGCAACGAATCGATTACGGAGGCAATACTCATGAAGATCATTGGAATTCTCGGCACGGCAGTCCTGTCTTTGACCCTGGGAGCGACTTCTCTGGCCTACTCTCAGCAAGAGCAGCACGAGCAAGACGAACAGAAAGACAAGCCTGCTCAGGAAAAAGAAAAGAAAGCGCAACCGGAAAAACCAGCAAAGCAACAAGAGGAAAAGAACGCGCGGCAGGAAGAGAAGAACGCCAAGCCGGCAGAAAGAAATACCCAGCAGAACAGCAAGCCGGAAGAGAAAAACGCGCACCAGCAACCCGTGCAGGAAGCCAAGCCGGGAAAGCAGGACGAGCACGCAAAGGGTAATGGCCGCATTCCCGAGGACCGCTTCCGAGCCAACTTCGGGCAAGAGCACAGGTTTCGTGTCAGCGAAACCGATTACCGCAATCGCCGCTTCCAATACGGCGGCTATTGGTTCGGATTCGCTCAGCCCTGGCCCGCCAACTGGCTCTACACGCAAGACGTTTTCGTAATCGAAATTGACGGCGTGTATTACCTGTGTAACGCGAGCTATCCCGGCGTAAACCTCGCACTTAGCATCACGCTGTAACTGTGCCTTAGCTATTGATCGGCGCGGGCCAAGAGTGCGCTCGCGCCGTTCCTCATCGCAAGGAAAGGAAAAACAAAATGCTGGGAACGATATTGATTGTGATTTTGATCTTGGCAGTTCTGGGGGTTTTGCCACGCTGGCCGCACAGTCGTGACTGGGGCTACTACCCAACCGGAGGAGTCGGGCTTGTTCTTTTCGTTGTTGTCATTCTCCTGTTGCTCGGGCGCATTTGAGACCATACAGCCGACATCGGAGGCTGCCATAGCCAAAAGCTTGGCAGCCGATGAGCTAAGGGCACTAGAAGATTGCAACGTCGGACAATGACTCGCGTTTTATTATTTGTCCATCGGGAGTTCGGAATCTCTCAGGGCGCATCATCTTTTCAATGATCTGCAGCTGGCTGGTGTTCTCTCGAAGAGGCGGGTGGCCCTCGTGGATTATGTACGATGAAGCGAAGTTGATAGTGTAATTCCGCTATCTACTGCGTTCCGTCCCTGCATCAACTCCCACGCCTCCCGATATCCCTCAAACCGGTACCGCTCCGGATGCCGCGCCTTCTCCGGCAACAGCGTCATCGCCTTGATCGTCGTCGCTTTGATCCCCTCGCCGCTCAAAATCACCGCCGCCGGAATCACATACCACGCATCCCGCGGAATCACATACGCTACAAAAAAATCCACCTGCTTCAACGTATACGGACGGCTCCTCGCATTCGGCTTGAACTGGCACAAATATCCATACTGCGTCCGGCAGTCCGTCGACTTCACCTGCACCCGCAGCACGCCTTCGCCCGCCTCCACTCCCACGTCATACGCCGACGAATCTCCCCACGGCTTCGACACCCGAAACCCGTGCCGCAACGCCTCCGCCATAAACCGCAACTCCACCCATTCTCCCCGCTCCTTGTAAGTCCGAAACCCCTTGCACTTTGCCATACGACACTCCGCCCCTCGAAGCCCGCTCTTTAAAAAAAGCCGGCCAAAATAGAAAAGGCGCAGCCGCCAGGCCGCGCCCCGATTAAAAATTCCAGATGTTCTCAGACTGAACGTGACTGGGAAAGCACGACTTCAGTCGTGCCACTAAGACCAAAAATTATGGGGGCTTTAAAGCCCCTGAGGGAAGCTTCCAACCAGATCAGATTCGTATCAGGGCATCGCTTCAGCAATGCCGCAACCCGTCAAACGTCCCAATCGCTTCAGAGCCCGGCTTACAAAAATCTTTGCCCTATATTTCCAGAATAGCATTTTGCCCTAGGCAATCCGGACATTTTCCCAACTTTATATTTCCCGCAACCAGAACCACTTAGCCGCAAAACCGCTGTTTCCCCCTCTTGACAAGATTTTTCCCAATTCAGGAATGGAGTGCGCAGTTTGAGTCAAATGAAAATTACGAAAGGCTGATTTTGTGAGCACGGCCAGCTTGCGATGGCTCACGCGAGACCAGTGAGTATAAGAAAAGCAGAATTCCGGCGCCGGTCAGGGGGCAACCTACCACGGCAAAGGCGATGAAAGCCAAGGGATGTATCCAGATGAACGTCGTTAATTGGACGATCAAGCCAACAGCAATGAGAAAACCTGCCCAGCGAAGGCGGCGCTCGACCAGCGGAGCTTGCGTTGTGTCCGGCAAAGCTACTGCCCTCCTTTCCAGAACGTCGCAGAGGAAAGCGTCCCCACGTCGTGAACGGTGTCATGGCAGTGGGATGAGGTGCATGACAACTGGTTGGAGTTGATCCGGCTCATCGTGTCCGGAGCCTTGTTGTGCTTCGGCTCTTCATCAAAGGCGCGCATGCCCGCATGGCAATGCAGACATTCGCGGTTGTTGAAGGGAGTGTAGAGCTTGATCTCGGCCGGCGCTGGAACTTTGCCCAGGTACTGCACATAAATGTGGCGCAGTCCCCGGAATTTTGCGTGCACGGTGCCGAACATGGTGTAGTCCGTATGGCAGGTGTAGCAGGCATGGTCGCGGGGAACGAGATTGTTTTGAAAATGCTTGGCTGGAATGTAACTGGGATCATCCACGTAGAGGCTGCGGCCAAAATCGTTCATAACGTGGCAGGATAGGCAGAACTGGGTGCTGGTGGCGCGCTCCATGTGCTCGGAATAACCCAGCGCAACGGCCACTACGGGCAGAATGAAGAGCGTCAGGAAGGCAAGAATCTTGCCGCCGCGCACCCGCGTAAGCTCCGGGCGAGTGGCCACTAGAATTGCCAGCATCACCACAATGCCGACAAAGGCGACTTCCATGTGTACCGGAGTTATCAACTATTTTTGGCCTAGGCTGCGGTAATAGTCCACCAGATCTTTGATTTGTGCGGCCGTGAATTGGCCTTTGTACGAGTCCATGTCGTCACCCTTGCCATCGGTCACGACCTTGATCATGTCGTCTTCCGAGTCTTTCATGTTGGCGTGAACATCTTTGATGTGGGCTTTCTTGCCCTGCGCGGTATTTCCTAATCCATCTTTCCCGTGGCAAACGGCGCACTTGTGGTTGTAATTGTCGGCGGCGCTCTGCGCGGCGATGCTGGGCACGGACGCCAGGAAAAAGACCAGCAAGGCCAGAGCCGGCAAGGCCCTGTGCCAATAGCATTTGCCTTTCGAAGACAAGTTCATAGAATCCTCCCGAGAGTTAAAAATCGTGCGTCCAGCGAATGGTCAGCAGATTTGCCTGAAAATTGTTGCCGGTTACGATCTGCTCGCTGTAGTAAGTGCGTTGTAAATCGATGGAAAGACGTCCGGCTTTGGGAAAAGAGTAGTAAACCGTGCCAGTAACCAGCGGCCACGTAAGAGGCCCATAGGCCGGAGGTTCGCCGCTGATCGCTCCCACGCCCGTGGAGCGGTCAAAATTTCCGCTAAGCCGCAGGCCGAGACGCTTGGTAGGCTTGGCTTCCACGCCACCTTGCCACACTCGATTCGTTTCCTGATCGCGCAGAAAGTCATTAAGCGGTGGTGTCCCGCGGGCATACACGATGTCGCCTTGAGCGAAATAGCTGAGGTAGCTGAACCCCCCGAATATCGAAAACCGGTCGGTCAGCGCGTAGGACAAAGTTGCGGCGTTCGAGTGAACGTTGTTATGAAAGTTGGTGTCGAGCAACTTGGTGTTGGTCAGGTTCATCTCGTCTTCAAAGGAAACCCTGGGAGTCAACTGAACGCGCGCCACCAAATGTCCGCCCACGCCCGTGTGCGGCGTGATGGCCGTATAGGAGGCTCCGCTGTCGAAACTGTGCAGGTCACCGCGGATGCTGAATTTCTTGGAAGGCTGATAGCCAAAACTGATCTCTGGCATCGCGGTTTTAGTCTCCAACGTGAGGGCCGGATCGGTCACGCCGTTGTCGATGGAGACGACGTCGGCTTTCATAAAGTGAACACCGGGGCGAATGACCAGCGTGCGAATGGGAGTGAAATCAAAATTAATGTCGAGATCGCTCAGAGCGTTGCGCCACACGATGTCGTCCAGACCGCTCGCAGGAGTTGCCACCAGCGTGTCCTGAGAGAAGAGGCTGCCGAAATTGCCGATGCCTTCGCTGCTCATCCGCGAATAGCGGTAGTCGGCGTTCAGACTCCACCAGTCGGCGATTTGATAAGTAAATCCCAGGTTCAAAATGTTGTCCGGTTCAGTAACGGTGGCGCGCCCACTCTGGCTGAACGTATAGGGCGCGTTAGGTCCGGCCGAGCCTGGAGCGATGCCGCTTGCCGACTCGTCAAAGGTGGCAGGGCCGCGGTAGCGGTAAAACATGTAGCCCCCGCGCCATTGCAGTTTCGCCAGCGGCTTGCCCACGAATGAAAACTCGCTGATAGGCGTGGTCAACTTCCGGTACTGCGACCAGGAGACGGAGCCGAGCGGCTCCAGCGTAGAACTCGTGATCGGATTGATGCTCAGCTCCGGCGACGTGATATTATTCAGGCTGATGTTCTCGGTGAAGGTCTGGTAACCGATCGCGTAATGAAAGCTCCACGAGTTATAGGTGTAATCCACGCCGCCAGTAAACCGGTTGGTATCGTCACTGAGCGGCGCGTACAGCGAGTAAGGATTGGCGCGGGCGAAGCCGCCCCAGGATCCCGGCGAGCCGACAAAGTCCAGAGAACGCGTGGTGAAGGTGGGGCCATCGTCGGTGGTGCGGTAGTAGTCGAAGTTGAAGCGCAATCGATTCGTGGCGTGCAGAGTGAGGTCTGCCGAACCGAACTTACGCACGGTCGCCCAATTGTGATTGTCCGTGAGTCCCGTGCCCAATCCGGGCGCTGCGGCCGCGATGGGCAGAACCACATTGTCATTCTGGTTCCAGTTGTAATAACTCTGCCGCCAGTTTGCGCGAAAGTCGTAGAGCTTGCTTTTGCTCACAGTCAATTGCGCAGTGGGAAACGGATCACCGCCCAGACCGGACATGGAAAGCGAGTAACTGTCGGCGAAAGGGTTCGCTTTCTCCGCCGCCTCGCCGAACATATTAAAGTCCGTGAGACGCGGGCCCGGCCGCAGATCGAGCAGCTCCATGTACATCGGCTGGTAGCCCTTGATATCGGCGAAGCGATAGCCGAATGTGACCGAGCCTTGCGTATTGAAACCTTCCAGAGTGATGGGAGGAGCTTCGTAGCCGTCGCCGTCACCAGTCTGGCCCCGCAGCGTGGCTGGCAGAGCGGCCGCAAGAACAAGCGCGAGCGCCGCCAATCGAATGAAGCAGTGTGTCGATCTCATGGCGGCTTTCTTCATCGCTGCTTTCTTCATCGGAGCTTCCTTCATCGCAGCAGCGTTGCGTCGGAATTCGAGCCGTGGACAGCGACATGGCAGCGGGTACACTCGCCGCTAGCCTGGAAGCCGAGGCGCGAGTGAGGCACGCCCGCCTGACCGTGGAATCCGTTGTGGCATTGCAGGCAGAGCTGGCGGCCTTCGCGCCGTACCAGCAACATCCGATTGGTGCTGCCGTGCGGATTGTGGCAGGAAGTGCAGCCTTCCACTTTCGCCGCCGGATGCTCGTAGACGAAGGGTCCGCGCTTTTCCACATGGCATTTGACGCAGGTCTCAAAGTTCGGCTTGTTGAGGCTGGCTAGGTTCGGCGTGCCGTGAGGGTTGTGGCAGTCGGTACACTTCATCAGGTTCTCCGGCACGCGGTGATGAATGGGCAGCGCGAACTGGGCCTGAACCGTCCCGTGACAAGTAAAACAAAGCGCCGGCTCAGACTGCTTCAACAGGCTGTTATGCAGCCAGCGAACCTCATCCGGCAGGCGCGGCGCCTGAAAAAAATATCCCTGAGGGTAGCTGAGATCTCCTTTGCTCTGATCTTTGACTTCTTCCACCAGGTGCGCGGTGTGGCACTCATTGCACGACAAACCGTGCGAAGCGTGGGCCGAGTGTTCGAAGAATTCCTGTTGCTTGCTGCTGACATGACACAGCAGACAGTGCGACGCGTTTTCCTTCGCGTCGGAGCGAAAGTGAAAGATGGGAAATTGCTTCAGTGCGGCTGAAATCTTTTGATTGACGCTGAAGGAGAAGATGGGATGCTCCTGGAGCGCGTTCGCTGTCTTGCCCTCGTCGCCTTCGGCGGCCTCAATGGCATCGGCGTGAGCTTTCCCCGGACCGTGACAGACCTCGCAGCCGGAGATGTAACTCTTGCCGGGAACGGTTACTTTGCCATGAGCAGTCTTTTCATATTCGGTGAACTCTGGCTTATGGCAAGTCCGGCACTGATTGGTGCCGGCGTAGTCGGCTGGGCTGCCTTGGAGAAAGGTCGCGGATACCGAAGCCCCCTGCGCAGACTCGGGTATCTTCTGCGCCACGGCGGCGGTGCCTAAAAAGCTGACCGCGCTGAAACAGAGCGTGCTGAACCAGAGTGTGCCGAACCGGCGTGCCGCTAGCCACGCGCGGAACCACACACCGAATAAAGATCGGAGTTGGATGTTACCGCGAGGTCCTAATCCCGCCCGGAATGTCCATGTCGGCCCTCCGACTGCGAGAATAACATCGGACCAAGATTGGGTGGAGTCGAAATACACGTCCGCCATCACCATAAAATTTAAGTAATGCAGCGAACATTCGTCTGTACAAAATTGAACACTTTCGCAATATCCCTTGGACGACTGCCGGGTGGCCCAAGCTCTTGATCCAGCAGGTATCAGCCAAAAAGGGTGCCCCGTCCTTCGCGTCTTGTGCGAAGGGCGGGTACCACGAACGCTTGCAGTGACGGTCTAAGCGGCGCTCTCTCGAAACGAAATCTCCGTCCACCCAACATTCACTCGTACCGGCCCGGTTTCGCCCAGCGCGTGACGTGGCTTTTCTTTCTTAATTTTTCAGATTTCCTTACTCGTTTCACTCATACTACGGAGGCCGCTCATCGAAGTAATATCGATCCGAAAGAAGACAGGCTCAATCGACAGATCGCTGGTTTGTTCGCGTCTTTCGGCCAGAGGGTTCCCCCACCATTCAGACTGCTGCGCGAGTTGTTCCTTCGCATATTCCAGTTGGGCAGAGTGTTGAGATTCACTCAGTTCCGAGTAGATTCCAGTCGCTATTACGCTGATCCAGTTCGACAGATTGCCCATTTCGTCGGCTTGCAGACAAACTTTGGGATTTTGCCGCATCCACTCAATCTTCTTGCCGAGAGTCGAAAAAATGAAAATGGAATTGGGCTCATAAGCAAAGGCAACGGGCACTATATAGGGTTGGTCGGCCAATGAACATGCAAGCCTTCCGACCGATACACGTTTCAACAGCTCACCGCACTCATGCTCGGATATTGCAATGGTTCTCATGACGGATTCTCCCCTCGACACAGCGCTTTTAAATAAGTACAAATCCAAACCAGACCGTGCGACGGTCTCAACTCATCAGGCCCACTACCTCATTGACAGTCAAAACGACGAGCCGAGCGTAAGCACAGAGCCGCCCAAGTGAGCCCTTCGTTACTTTCCGCTCAACTTCCGGTTGAAAGGGCGGAATGTCCCACCGATTTAGTTCTTCCTCCGTCGGAAGATTCAAGCTTAACGACCGACCTCTGGTTCTTCTGAGCAAGAGTGCTCACCCTTCTTCGGCTGATGAGATAACCGCGGGTGGCGCACCCTTTGGCGCTAGCATAAATTCTGGGTGGCCCATCCTTGCGGCTTTTTGCAAGGGTGGGCTCTTCCCAAATGCGGACATCGCGGGAT
>Ga0209006_10000414_pt1 | contig 41761 bp, 26 predicted proteins | sample JacPin_JW_Ref_O2_FD_188567 | JGI IMG/M metagenome (GOLD analysis project Ga0209006, IMG submission 188567) | Forest soil microbial communities from Algoma, Ontario, Canada - Jack Pine, Ontario site 1_JW_Ref_O2 (SPAdes) (version 2) | ecosystem: Environmental > Terrestrial > Soil > Boreal... | reverse complement strand
CGAAATCGGCGGCGCTGGGATCACAGGATTAGTTCGATTTAGCATCGGGAAAATCCGCGTGGAAGAATTGAAACTGAGCTGCATCAGGCGGCTATCGCGAAGTGACTCGACGCGATCCTTCTTGCTCGTGATTGTCTGTTCCCGACGAGACATCCAACGGCATTAACCCGCACCGAGGAGGATCATCAGGCTGATCGCCGCGTTACCGCGAATCGCGCATTAATATTAATTTCCGCCAGCCGTTTTCCAGGTGGCGCGAAGCATACCGTGAAGCTTTGCTGTGGGGAGGGCTCGCTTCAGCGGTACACTTCTGCACCGATACAGTGCTCTCGGATCGTGTCGCGTTGCCGCCGCCGCGTAATCCGACGGCTCCAACAACTTATTCTCTTCCCTATGCCTTCGACGCTACACCGCGATCATACAGACTTCACTTATGCATTGGTGTGTGCTTGAGTAACAGAAAGGATTACCTTTATAGTGCTTTCGTTTACCGGCTCGAAAAGTTACCTTAGGTCGGCAGGTTCACAGCCTGAATGCAATCTCTGAGTGAGACTTTGCATCTATCTGATTCCAGAACAGCGTTCATGGTTTATGGACGGTTCGATAGCGTATGCAGACTTGTCGCAATGAAAGCAAAGGCTATTTCGCATATCGAATGTGGCAGAACGATTGCTTCACCTATTGTGGACTCAAATCAATCGGGAAGTAGAAGGTTCTTTGGGTCGCAATCCATCCGTCGAGGAAAGTTATGAAAAACGCTCGAGGAAACGAAGCCAAAATCCGTCTGGCGGTCGTTGACAGCGATCCGTTGAGGTTTGTGGGGTTTCGCTCCCTATTAAGCTCCGAATCCGATTTCGAACTTTACTCCGTCTCGTTGGCGGAAGTCGGTGCGAATCAGGGAAAAAGCGTTGTTTTGCTAGGCAGTCATCCCGGCAGGAATCTTATTGATGTGTTAACTACCATGAGGGCGGTGCGCCAGGGAATAAACGTCCTGGTGACGGGATGCAACATGGATGATGCCGCAATCCTGAACGCTATCACGGCGGGTGCGAAAGGCTGCGTCGATGAGGCCGCGCCTGTCGAGGAAATTGTTAGGGCAATTCGAAGCGTGCATTCCGGTTCAGTTTGGGCACCCAGAAGAGTTCTGGCCCAGTTTGTGGAGAAGGCTTACAGATCCAGCGGCCCTGGGGTTTCTGTGGGCCAACGCCCATTCACAATCCGGGAAAAGGAAGTACTCAAAATGCTGGTAGAAGGATGCTCTAACAGGGAGATTGCTGCTCCTCTCGGCATTGAAGAGCGCACTGTGAAAGCACATATCGCAAAACTGATGCGAAAAGTTGGAGTACCAAATCGCGTAATGCTTTCTGTACACGCGATCACGCACTCCCTGGTCGTTCTCAAGCAGAATTAACCGAACTCTCACATCTGCTAATGGCGCAAACCGGCCTCACGTCGTTGAGGACGCGTACGTGCCGTAAAGTGGGGGCCGCTCAGCGTTGATTCCCGTCGCACGAAAACGCTTTTTCGGTACTAACGTTGACACTGGTACCCCAAGAACTCAACCCTCCCGCGGCCTGAACTGTACCCGACTCCGGCTTTTCCTCAGTCTGAGCATTTGCCACACGCCGGCGGAAAAAAGTCTAAGTCCGTCCTGGCCTCGATGGCTGAGTGACATACTTCGCAGCGAGAATCCGTTCGATGGTGGCGGCGTCTGACGGTTTGGAAAACAAATATCCTTGCCCGATTTCGCAGCCGAGGCGTTTGAGCATTTCCATCTGTTCCTCGGTTTCAATGCCTTCGGCAACCACTTTCAGGCCGAGAGTGTGTGCCAGGATGATGATGATGCGAACAATTTCGTGAGTCTCACTGTCGGAGGCCATTCCCGAAACAAAGCTCCGGTCGATTTTCAGCGTGTCCACCGGAAAACGCCGAAGTCGAGACAAGGAGGAGTAACCGGTGCCGAAGTCGTCGATGCTCAGCCGAACGCCAAGCGCTTTCAACTCCGATAAGATCACTGAGGATCGATCTGCATCGTCCATCGCGGTGTTCTCGGTGATTTCCAGGTCTACCCAGCGAGGGTCCGTTCCGGTCTGCTGAAGTATCTCGCTGATCTGACAAGCCAAGTCCGGCTGCGCGAACTGCTTGGCCGTGACATTTACGTTGATCGTGAGCGGGGTCTCCGAGGGAAACAGCATCTGCCAACGCCGAACCTGCTCGCAGGCCTCGCGCAACAGTTGACGGTTGATGGTCAAGATCAGACCGGTTTCGTCCGCAACTGCGATGAATTCTCCTGGCATAACAATGCCTTGCGAACGCTGCCAGCGCGAGAGCGCCTCGAATCCGATAATTCGGCCGTCTTGCAATGACACTAGAGGCTGGTAGTAAACGCGGAACTCATTGTTCTCCAGAGCTTTGCGCAAGTCTGTTTCGAGTTGCAGCCGTTTGACAGCGTCCGCCTGCATCGCATTGTCGAACACTTCGTACCGAGCTTTCCCATTTTGCTTCGCACGATACATAGCAATCTCTGCGTCACGAAGAACATCTACCGCATCCGTGCTGCTACCGCTGAAGACAATTCCGATGCTCGCGGTGATCACGATCTCGTGTCCGATCAGCGCGAAAGGAATAGCCAGACGTTCGTGAATACGGTCCGCCATGCGGATGGCATCGCTCGGATCGCGCAATTCCGGGGCAAGCACAACGAATTCGTCGCCGCCGGGACGGGCCAGGGTGTTGTCTCCTGAGGGACATTGTCCGTCTATATCCGGTTCCCGAGAAACGGTATCGGCCCCGCGCAAGCATGCCATCAGGCGCCGCGCGATCTGGATGAGAAGTTCATCGCCCGCCGCGTGGCCGAGGCTGTCGTTGAATACCTTGAATTCATCGATGTCGATGAAAAGGACTGCAAACCTGAAATCGTTGTGTCGCTGCGAAACTGCCAGGGCTCGTTGCAGACGATCGAGAAACAGAGCCCGGTTTGGAAGGTTAGTCAACCCATCGTGGAAAGCACGATGCTCAAGCAATGCTTCGGCTCGCTTGCGCTCAGTGATATCACGGTTGACGATGACCAGTCCTTCAGTGTCGCCATTCGAACCAGGAATCGCGCTCGCCGTGGACTCCAAAACATGCCAGGATCCGTCTTTGTGGCGAATGCGGTATTCGAGGCGATCGCCGGATCCCGTTAGATGAGTTCTTTGGGCGGCCTGCAGAACGCGCACCCGATCTTCCGGATGAACTTGTTCGATCGATGAAGTGGCGGCGAGTTCTGCGGAGGTGTATCCGAGTGTTCTTTCGTAAGCGGGACTGTTGTAGACTCGATGCCCCTCGCGATCGACTACGGCGATCATATCGGCCGCATTTTCCGTGATCAGATGAAATAATCGTTCGCGCTCAGCGAACTGACGGCGGATCCGCTGGAGTTGCAAGTGCTGGTAAACTGTATAGATGTCGAACAGCAAGATAAGCGCAGCCAGGCCGCGCACCCAATCTCTGAGAGTTTCAGAATATGCGTCATCCTTGGGCAAATGAAAGCCTGGGAAGGTTAAAGACAGGATGCCACAGGTAAGCACCAGGGTGACGACTACGGCAAATCCCCATAGCCACCACTCACGACTCTCCACCTGGCGAATGGGGATCCGCTGGGTTTTGGAGTTAAGCAGCAGTTGAGATTGGGCAGTCACTTATTTGCAGTCTCTTTGTCTTCGATCTCGATCACTGTAGATCAACCAACTTCTGTTACTTTCCAATCCTGAAATTGATCGCGCGATTCGCGTTAACCGTGCCGGTGCACAGCGGTCTTCCCTTTCGCCAATGAACCGCCGGGCGCTCTCAGCACCGTAACGGGTCCGTTTTCTCAACCTTTCATTGCACCGTCAAGGTTACAGGCACCGAATGCTGCAAAGTGCCGGACGTTCCAGAAACCGTGATGGTGTAAGTCCCCGGTGTAGTGCCGGGCTGTGGTTGCGGTGCGATACCTGTACCGCCAGCGCAAGCCGACATGGACAGCATTGCTCCCACCAGAAGCATGAGTAAAACTAGGGCTGGAAGCTTTTTGCTACGGCGCTTGGACACTGCAAACATTATTCCGAAGAGGCCAAACCCTTGGAGCTGCATCCAGATTGCGTACGCGCGGGGTTGGCCCTGGAATACACGGAGCGGGACCAGAGCCGCAGATGCTGCCGTGCTATTGATCGTCAGAGTGACGGTCGCCGAGTTGAGGCCAGGAGTAACCGGACTTGGAGAGACACTGCAAGTCGCTTTGGCAGGTGCCCCGCTGCAACCCATTTTTACGGCATTCGCGAAGCTCCCACCGAGTGGAGTCACGGTGAGCGTATAGGTAGCCAGCGTACCCGCTTTGACGGTCACTTTGCTGATCGCACTGGCAAGGGTGAAATCCAATCCTGTGCCACTCAGCCCCACGATCTGGGGACTGTCCGTCGCACTGTCGCTAATCGTCAGGCTGCCAGTACGAGTTCCAGCTCCGGTCGGGGTAAATGTAACGCTGATAGCGCAGGTTGACCCCGGGGTCAGAATTGCGGGACAAATGTTCGTTTGCGCGTAGTTTCCCTGAACTTGAATCCCGCTGATGTTCAAAGCAATGTTTCCGTGATTCGCCAGCGATATACTCTGCACCGTAGCGGGAGATCCTACCGGCACAGCGGGGAAAGCCAGGGAGACGGGAGTCAGGACAGGGAGAGCTGCTAAGGGAACCCCAGTGCCGCTTAACCCCAAAATTTGGGGACTGTTTGCCGCACCATCGCTGATGGTCAACGCACCGCTGCGGACTCCAGTAGCCGCCGGCGTAAACGTCACATTGATCGTACACACCGAACTTGCGGACAGAATTGCGGGACAGTTGTTCGTTTGCGCGTAGTCCCCGGTAATTTGAATGCCTGCGATACTCAGATCCATGTTGCCGTCGTTTGCCAGCGTTACCGCCTCTGCTGTTCCGGAAGACCCCAGGGGCACACTCGGAAATATCAGACTGCTCGGGGCCAGTCCGACAACGGCACCGGACCCGCTACCGTCTAAACTGATAAGGTGTGCCGAGCCGGCCGCATCGTCTTGAATCGCAATGGATCCAACCCGAACCCCTGATCCTACAGGAGAGAAAGTAACGGAAAACGAGCAACTCCCGGCGGCCGGTACGCTGTTTCCGCAGTCATTCGTCTCTTTAAAGTCGCTGCTGCTCGTGATCGATGAAATGGTGAGCGGGCCACTACCAATATTGCGCAGCAAAACACTCTGGGGCTGGCTGCTTGAGCCCACGACCCGATTGCTAAATTGCAAAGAAGCCGGACTGAGTGAAACTGCCGGAGCCGCGTCAGTTCCGATCTTCAGAATAAATACGTCGGTGCTTCCTCCCAATTGCTTTTGGAACGCCGACGGAGTGATCGGAAAATCCGTGGAGTCTGTAAATCCCGCGACGTAGACATTGCCACTCCCATCCAAGGCCAGCGCCCCGGGTCCGGGCTGATCATCTCCGCTGCCGCCGAGATAAGTCGCGAATAGCTGCGTAGTGGCTGCCGCGTCGATCTTCACCAGCAAAACGTCATTTCCTTTGCTGAAGTTTTCGATTCCGGTCACCGTGCTGAAGGAACCGGACGAAGTCACGCCCAGAACGTAGGCATCGTTGTTGCTGTCGAGCGCGATCGCTTGCGGAACGGCATTGTTGTTCGGTCCGAGAAACGTCGAGTACAACAGCGTCGTACCAGTTGGGTCGAACTTGCTGACGAAAGCGAAGTTGCATATCCAGGTAGAGATGCTGGGATCACAGATGCCGGTCGACGTGATGGGAAAGGTACCGTCACTCAGCGCAACCCCGGTGACATAGGCGGAGCCTGTGCTATCCACGGCGATCGCGATGACATCCGTCACTGAACCACTCGCCTCGTAAAAATAGGTTGAATATTGAAGATTTCCGCTGCCAGTAAATTTGCTGACAAATCCGACCGAGCTGTTTTCCTGCGTGGAGTCCGTGGTGAGATAGGCGCCGGAGGTGACCGGAAAGTTGTAGGTGTTTGTCGAGCCGCCTAAGTAAGCGTTGCCCGAAGCATCCAACGCCAGCCCTGAGATAGTGCTGACGGGCTGAGGCCAGCAGGGGGTTCCATTGCAGTTGAGGGGCACGTTCGAATTGCCACCGAAATAGCTGGAATAGACCAGAGAAGACCCGTCCGGGCTGAACTTTGTCAGGAAGCCGTAGTTGCCAAACATGCCGCCCAAGTTGGGGGAGACGGTAGATTGATAGGCGTTGGCAACCGGAAGATTCGTGGATGAGGTATAGCCGGCGATCAACATATTTCCTGCGCCGTCAACGGCAACGCCCGCCGGAATATCCGAGCCATTCCCTCCGAAGTATGTCGAATAGGACAGAGACGAACCATCGGAAGAAATCTTGCTCAGGAAGGTGTTGAATGTGCCGGGATAAGTCCCCTGGAAAGGCTTGACCATGGGGAAGTCGCTCGACGCCGTGCTTCCGGTGATGTAGACGTTGTTTGCGGAATCTAGTGCCAGGGCGTAACCGTAGTCCTGGCTGTTGCCCCCGAGATAGTCGGTATAAATTAGATTTGACCCGGTCGCATCAAGCTTTGCGACAAACACGTGGGTACTCCCGGCCGGCAGTGAACCTAACGTGCTTAACGGAAAATCTGTGGAATCCGTCGAACCGGCGACGTATACGTTTCCAGACGAGTCGACGGCCAGTCCAGAAGGCTGGTCATTACCGCTGCCTCCAAGATAGGTTGAATAGACCAATACAGGATCGATAACCAGGGGTTTGGTCGAATCGTGCTGCGCCACGTGGAAACCAATATGGGATGAATCGCTTACCACATAGCCACCGTTCACTGGCAGGCGCTGGCCGTGCGATTCCTGATACACGGTTGGAGCCTGGAAATGAATTTTGCCGCCGCCGGTCGTAAGAACGAGGTTTCCTTCCGCATCCAGATGGATCTGGCCGGCTCCTTGGATTTCAAATTGAATCTGCCCCGGATCAGCGCCTGGTGCCACGGCGAAGTCGAACTCAAGTTGCCGATGGTTCCCGTAATAGAGCAAATCGATTCCGGGATAGATGTTTTTGTAACGCACCTGGGCATAGGTGGGCACATGCTTTTGCCATTTCGCAGGGTTGTTGCCAATGAAATAGTTAACGAGCCCTGGCTGCGGAACTTCTCCCATGGCGACGGGATTCTTGGTGGCTCCCAGAATCTTGAACTGAAGTGTTTCGTGCTTTGGAGGAATTCTGGAAAGCGTTTTTTCGATCGAATGATCTACTGTGCGTAGCGAGAGTACCAATCCTTCGCTCGTAAGGAACGCCGTGTACCCCGCAGCCCGCGAAACAAACTTGACTCGAGAGTCAATCTGTCCGTGGTTCGCTTCGAACGTCAGCGGCAGCTTACCGTAGCTCGCATGGATCGAATCACGTGAGACCGGCGTAGACGCCGATTGGGCCAATGAAAGTCCGCTGATGGCGATTACAACGACGAGAATCCTCGTCAGATTTCTTGATTGCATAGGAATTTCTCCGCCTAAAAGGGGGCAGCCGACCGGTTGGGGGAATTATCAGGACCGGCCCGCAAGGAATAGAATGCATGGCGGGGACCGAAGCAGAGAAGCGGCAGTCTCCGATTAAGCCTATGAATGCATGGCTTTTAGGTGGAGCCTTTGTGGGAAGGATGTGCCCTGGGAGAGCCGTTTCGTCCAGGTTACAGACTCACGTCCGCCAACTAGACAGCAGGTTTTGGGTTGTTGCCTGAAACGCACCGATCAACCCGGCAGCAAAGGAGCAGTCATGCCAGCAATCCGCTGGCCTAGGCCGTCCCTTTCTTGGGTTCTTCAGACTTCATTCTAGAAAGAAGTTGATAGATCGTGGCACGCCCGATCCCAAGCACTTCTGCGGCTCGAGCTTTATTGCCGCCAACCCCTTCGAGCACACGAAGGATGTGCCTGCGTTGCAATTCTTCCAGAGGAAGGAAAGTCTCATCGCCTCCCAACTCTTCAGTGAGCGGTCCCCTAAGCCTATCGGGTAGATCGTTAATATCAATCAAATTTGCATCCGTCATCATGCATGCATTCCCGATTACATTTTCAAGTTCTCGAACATTTCCTGGCCAGGGATAGGTTGCCAAACGGGTTTGCGCCCTTCGCACGAGCCCGGCGATCGGCTTGTTGTACTCAGCGGAGAACTTTTGAATGAAGTATCGTTCCAGCAAAGGCAAGTCTTCGCGACGGTTAGCCAGAACCGGCATCGGAATTTCGACAACTCCTAAGCGATAATAAAGGTCCTCTCGAAAATGACCTTCGCGGACCATCTTCTTCAAATCGCGATGTGTAGCGGCGATGACGCGAACATCGATATTTCGAGGGGTCAGCGAACCCACGCGCTGCACCTGTCGATTTTGCAGGACGCGCAACAGTTTGGCCTGCGCGGCCGGTGCAAGTTCACCGATCTCGTCTAGAAAGATCGATCCACCGTCGGCGTGCTCGAACATACCGACCTTGTCCTGGGTGGCGCCCGTAAACGCCCCTCGCACATATCCGAAGAGTTCGCTTTCGACGAGGTTCTCTACCAGCGCGGAACAGTTGCAAACTATAAAAGGGCCTCGGGCAGCGGGACTTAGCCTGTGCAGAGCCTTGGCGGCGAGCTCTTTTCCCGTTCCGGTTGCTCCCGTCACCAATACGGTCCTGAAATGCGGAGCAATCCGTCGGATCTTTGCGTAGACCTCCAGCATAAGAGGACTGCGCCCCACCATGCCTTCGAATTGATATGCGTCAATCAGTTCTTGGTCGAGGCGTAAGGTTTTTTGTCGCATCTCGGCGTCATCCAACAAACTACCGATTCGGGACCGCAGCTTTTCGATCTCGATCGGCTTAGTCATGTAGTCGGCAGCGCCCTTCTGAATTGCTTCTACGGCTGACTCGGCGGAGTAATGGGCAGTAATCAAAATGACATCGACTCCAGCGTCCACACTTACGATGCGTTCCAAGAGCTCAATACCGCTGACTTTCGGCATCACCAGGTCCAGCAGTACAATCTTTGGTCTCGTTCGCAAGAACAGCTCGAAACCCTCTTCTGGATCTTGCGCTGTCATGATCTCCAAGCCCTCACGCTTCAGCGCTACCTTGATGATCTCGAGGTTCTGGGCATCGTCGTCAATCGCCAGTAACTTAAGGGCAACCGTTAAAGTCATTGAGCGCTCCCGGCTTTAGGGCTATTGGTGCGACAGCGATCATAAGTCGAAGATACATGAGCGGAGCACAAAGTGGCATAAATTGACAGCTGAGGTCGAGAAACTCCCCAGAACAGCATGCCATCGAGCCTTCCTTGGGCGAAAGTAGGGCCCCTGCAGACGAAAAGAGAGCGAAGTCCCCGAGTAGCGTCTAAGTCTAAGCCAAAACTCCATTCCACTGTGGGAGGCCTGATAGGACGCTTATAGCAAATAGGGGAAGCGAGTCAAGTGGCAAATTATCGATGTGGCAAATTATCGATCTCGCCGCAGGAAGCAACTGGCACGGTGCGCAGCGCGACGGCCGACAATCCGCAGGTGCCGGGAGCACTGTCGCACCACTAATCCTGCAAAATCCATTCCGAGGTCCGCTCAATGAATTGGAACGCATAGCGCTGCCACGGCGTATCCGGTGCTTCGCTGCGCACCACCCGCACGCGGCCCACGTACTGTTCACGACCGGGTCCCGAAAGAAAGACTTGCAAGGAAGAATCTGCCGCCAAAGCAAGAGGCAGTGTGCAGAGGAATCCGCCTGCGCTCACGTTCTCGGTCGTAGTGAGTTGCTCAAATGATCGCTGCGTCGAATCGGTGCCCTTCACCTTCAAGATAAGTTTCATACGCACCCGCACATGTTTGCGACGTTCCGACGGTCTGATCAGCAGTTCTGACGCGAGACGGGCCTTCAACTTCGCGAAGTCAATGGGTTTCTCGAAATAGCCTACCGCGCCCAGGTTGCTCATGTACTCGCGATATTTGCCGGCTGACTCACCGGTCACGACGAAAATCGGAATGCGCGCCGTATAGCTTAAGTTATGAAAGCTCTGGCACAACTCGAAGCCCGAGCAGTCAGGCATCATCAGATCGAGCAAGATGGCCCGAGGTTTGTGTTCCAGAGCGAGTCCCAGCGCTTGTACCGGATTGCCCGTGTCGATCGTCTCGTAAGTATCCGACAATCGCATCTTGATCATCCCGCGCAGGGCATCATCGTCGTCAACGATCAAAATCTTCTCCACTGCTTTTCTCCTAAGTAACGAGGTTTCGTTTTTGAGCGCGGCGCCTAATCGGCTCCCGCTAGGACCGCACTACCATCAAGAGCCTGCCGAATCTTGCGGGCCAACTGTTCGCGGGTAAATGGTTTCGGCAGGAAAAAGCTGCCTTCCGCCAGAACCCCGTGTTCGCCGACGGTCTGGCCCGTGTACCCGGACATGAAAACCACTCGGGTGTCCGGCCGCTGCTTGATGAGCTGATCGGCCAAGACTCGCCCACTCATACCGGGCATTACAACGTCAGTCAGGAGTAGATGTATGGTCCGTTTGTGATCCTGACTTATTTTCAACGCTTCTGCTCCGCATTCGGCTTCCAGCACGTCATATCCGCACCGCTCGAGAAGGTGGCGACTCAGCTTGCGCAGAGATGCCTCGTCTTCCACCAGCAGTAAAGTTTCCGTTCCATGGGGAGATTCTCGAATACCGGCTTCCTGCTTTTGCGGGTCAACCGCAACTTCCACTTTCGGAAGATAGATCTTGAACGTTGTGCCAGCCCCAGGCTCGCTGGCAACCTCGATGTAGCCCCCACTCTGCTTGACCACCCCGTAAACCATCGACAATCCGAGGCCGGTGCCTTTTCCCTTCTCTTTGGTGGTAAAGAAAGGCTCGAAAGCGCGTGCCCGCGTCGCCGCATCCATCCCTATTCCGTTGTCAGTGACGGTGAGCAATATATAGTCGCCAACCAAAACCGGATAAGGATACCGGCGAACGAAGTCTTCATTCATATGGAAGTTGCACGTACTGAGTCGGAGCTCTCCGCCGGTAGGTAAAGCATCCCGCGCGTTCACCGCCAGGTTCATGACGACTTGTTCAATCTGTCCCTGATCTGCCCTAATGTTCACCAGGTCCGGGTCGAGTTCGGTCTTAAGCTGAACGTCCTCGCCAATCAGCCGTTTCAGCATTTTCTGCATATCATGAACCACAACATTCAGGTCCAGAACCCGAGTATCCATGACTTGCTGCCGGCTGAACGCCAGCAACTGTCGGGTCAAGCCTGCAGCTCTATGCCCTGCCTTCAACATCTCGTCTACACAAGTACGCAACGGACTATCCTCGGCCGTACCTTCTTGAACGATTTCTCCATAGCCGATGATAACCCCAAGGAGATTGTTGAAGTCGTGAGCGACGCCCCCTGAAAGTCTACCGACCGCTTCCATCTTCTGCGACTGCCGGAATTGCTCCTCCAAATGCTTGCGTTCGGTCACGTCACGATTCACAATGACCAACTTCTCGACCACTCCACCTTTACGGATCGTACTCGCCCTCGACTCGAGCATGCGCCAGCTGCCGTCCTTGTGTTTCATGCGGTATTCCAGGTTCGAGCCCGTGCCTGTGCGGCACGCATCGGCGCCAGCCTTCAGCACTTTCTCGCGGTCTTCGGGATGAATCTGCGCCATTGCCGTTGTGCCGCTTAGTTCCTCCGGCGTATATCCGAGAATTTGTTCGTACGATGGACTGTTGTAAAGTCTCCGCCCGCTGGTGTCCACGACGGCTATCATGTCCGCGGCGCTTTCGGTGATAAGCCGAAAGAGTTCTTCCCGTTCAATTACCTGCTTCCGCACCTCTTGGATCTGGAAATGTTGGTACATCGCATAAATATCGAACAACAATATCATCCCGACGAGCCCAAGAAGCGTGTCGCCGAGGGGTGATAAGTTTAAGTCCGGACGTCGAACGTGGAGAGAAGAGAAACCGAACGAAACAATCCCGCCGGTAAGAAGCAGCGTGATGACGACGGCGCAGGTCCACAACCACCAATCGCGCCGTTCAATGAGTCGCACGCGATCGCGCAGGCTGGATCGTCGATCGACCATTAAGATTTCTGGACCTAAAGATCCAACCGTTTCCTTCGAGGAGAGATCCATAACCTTCCTACAATCCTATGCAACTATCTGTTCAGGCTTACGAGACCTGCGTTAGGGGAGAAACACTAAGGCAAGCATGCAGGAGACCATCTCACCCGCGGATCGTGAGTTGGGCGAAATCTGGCAACCCTTTTATCGACAGCCTTTTGCGGAGAGAATGCGCGCCGGTCGAAGTTCTGACAGTTCAGGTAGTGTCCACGCCGCGGAATTCCGTCCCATTCTTGGACCGCGCCCGTCGCCGACCGAACACGAAGCAACGGTAATCGAAGGACTGAAACACCGAGAACGATCAGACTGCTTGATGTGTCCCGACCAGGGCGTCTCGCATGGCTTCCGAAATAGCCAAGATTTCAGCCCGGAATGTCAGAAAGAGCTCGGCCGCAAGTTGTAATGTGCGGTTGTGCCCCATACGCTCGAGGTCACCAGCTTTCTGTGCAGCAGCTGGCAGTCCCAGATATCCCAACTCGCTCTTGAGAGTGTGTGCCGTATTCTCGATCTTTTCCAGATCGCCGGTTTCAACTGCGTGCGCCAAGCTGGCGAGTTGCTTCGGAGTTTCTGTCAAAAATATCTGCACCAATTCGCGCAAGAGCTCTTCATCGCCCTCCAACCGCTCGAGCGCCGCGGCCGGATCCCAAATTGACGATGATCCGCCAAGTCCAGACGCTGCTGGCTCTTCGCGAACCTCGTGTTCCATGCGACACAACCTGGCGATCGTTTCGGCGATGGTCTGGCTGCTTACGGGCTTGCTGAGATATCCGTCCATGCCCGCTTCCAGGCAGCGCTCTTTATCCCCCAGCAACGCATGGGCGGTCATGGCGATAATCGGAATGTGAAATCCAGTCTTTTTCTCGCTCTCCCGAATCTGCCAGGTTGCCGTCAGCCCATCGACCTCGGGCATCTGCACGTCCATGAAGATGAGATCAAAACTCCCGCCCTGCAATTGCGACAATGCTTCTCTGCCGTTATGAGCTAGGACAGTCGAATGTCCCATCTTTTCCAACATTCGGAGGACCACTTTTTGGTTCACCGGATTGTCCTCGGCTACCAGAATTCGCAGGGTTCTCGAGGTTTCCAGAGAGTCCACGCGATGGATCGTATTCGGTGAGCTTTCACAAGTCTCTGGCCCCAGTATGGTCAGGATCGCTGACAGCAAATTCGACTCTCGTAAGGGTTTTGTGAGACAGGCTCGGACGCCCATCTCGCGGCTCTGTTCGATCTTCCCGCGCTCGCCGCCGGAAGCAACCATCATGATGATCGCCGCCGACAGATGTGTGTCCTGCTTGATTTTCTGGACTAACTGAAATCCGTCGATTTCTGGCATGCGGCTATCAATGATCGCCAACTGAAAGCCGGACCCCATTTCCTCCGCTTCAAAAATAGCTTTCAGGGCTGCTCGTCCACTCTCGACTCCTGTTGGTCTCATACCCCACCGTGCAATCATTTCCAACAGGATATCTCTACTGGTCTCGTTGTCATCGACCACTAACACCGGTAGCTGAAGGAGTGTAGTGGGTGGGGTCGGAAGCCTTTGAATACTCTGGGTTTCCGTAGTCTTGAAACTAACGGTGAAATGAAACGTGCTGCCCTTCCCAACCGAGCTTTCCAGCCAGACTCGTCCACCCATGAGCGCAACCAGTCGGGAGCAGATGGCCAGGCCCAGACCCGTGCCGCCATGGTTTCGCGTTGTGCTGCCATCGGCTTGCGCAAACGGTTCGAAGATAAGCGCGTGTTTGTCGGCGGGTATACCGATACCGGTGTCGGACACGCTGAAATGCAATCCGAGTTCAGGACTGCAGTCAGGCACCATCTGTATTCGGACGACCACTTCTCCGAGGGAGGAAAACTTGATGGCGTTTCCCACAAGGTTTACCATCACCTGGCGTAATCGGCCGCGATCGCCCACTATCGATTGGGGAATCTGGGGATCAACGCGACAAGCCAGTTCAAGGCCCTTTTCGTGGGCCTTCACGGCTAGCACTGTCAACGTGTCCCCGACGGCATCCCGCAGATTGAATTCGATCGGGTCGAGTTCCAGTTTCCCGGACTCCACTTTAGAAAAATCAAGAATGTCATTGATGACACCCAGAAGCGATTCTCCTGAGGATTTCAGCGTGGTGAGGTAATCGCGTTGCTCCACGCTGAGGTCGGTATCCAGCACCAATTCGGTCATTCCGACAATCCCATTCATGGGTGTGCGGATCTCGTGACTCATATTGGCCAGAAACTCGCTCTTGATCCGGCTGGCTTCCTCTGCTCTGGATTTGGCGGCAGTCATCTGAGTATTGGCATCCAACAATTCGGCGGTGCGCTCCGACAACACGACCGCGATACGATGCCTCTCCGTTATTGCAGATCCCACGAAAAGCCCAGTAGCGGACAGTACAAACATGAGGAGGCCGCAACTGGGGAGCGAGATGCGGGTTAGTGGAGAGAAATGCAGCGCGACCACAATAGCGAAATTCAGAGCGAGCAACCCGGAGACAACCCTCTGGATTCCCTGACGCATAGCAATCCAGATGATCGGAATGAAAGTTAAGAAAAAGACCTGAAAGTTCCGGAATTGCGGTGAAAATACCACCCAAACCGAAAGTAATAGGGCAGAGATCTGACCGCCCACTTCTACCGCAATCCAATAGGTGGGCGTCTCCTGATGGCGTGTCTTCTTCTGAGGACGAGACAGCATCGAAACTGGCGATAGTTGACTCCGCACCCACGGAAACACGTGGATGAGAAGAAACGGCGCGACCCCAAGCAACCCGACTTCATCTCCAAGAAACCAAACCGAACTAGATCGCCAGAATTCGCTCCACTGGATCGCATGATCTCCGGCCAGGCAAATGACGCCAACCCCAGTAGATGCCAGGGCAGCGGCGGTCGTGACCGACACATAAAGGACTACGTCGCGACGTCGATGTAATCCAAGATCGATCCGTAGCGGACCGCGCAAGACATAGGCGGCGGCAGCATAAAAGCTGACCACCGCGAGCACGCCGATGGTTTCGCTGAACGTCCGAAGGGGTTGGTCGTAGATCAGGGTACCCGCCAGGGCACCAGAAAAAAGCCCTAGAAACGCATACCATGGGCTGATTCCCAACATGATGGCCAAAAGCAAACCCGTTGCCGGATACCAGACCACAGAACCAAGGTGAGAGATTACGATGACTTCGGGCCGATTGAGCAGAAGAAACATCAGCACGAACGCAATCGAGAGCAGAAGATGGCGGAGGACAGCATGGCGCTCAGCTATGCCGAGCCTCGGCCGATTCCCGTTTAACGTTCCGCCTTCAGCAGTCATCGACGACATGAACTTTCCCGGTCGCTCACTAAGACTGCTTCCCGGCCTCGCCTCGCTTCGCACGAAGCGATCCTCACCCGGTTGCGCCCCGACCGCTTCGCCTCATATAGAGCGCAGTCGGCGACCGCCAGCAAGTCGAGAACCGGGATCTCATTTGCGGCCACGACTGCAGCGATGCTCGCCGTAACGTTTATCTCTCCAGCCCTGGTTGGAATCGGCTTCTCTGCGATCGCTATGCGAGTCCTTTCTGCTATGTTCGGCAAGTCCTCGATTGGGCAGTTGGAAAGCACGGCAACGAATTCCTCACCGCCGTAACCTCCCACGAAGTCATAGGATCGCATCGTCCGGGCGATGCGGCCTGCTGCTTCCTTCAGGACTGCATCGCCATTCAAATGGCCATAAGTGTCATTGACGCTCTTGAAGTGGTCGAGATCGATCATCAGAATTGCGGTCGAAGTCCGTGAACGGAAACCGCGTTGCCGTTCGCCGTTCAGCAGGTGCATGGTCGCTCCGCGGCTCCACAGTCCGGTTAAGTCGTCGTGAGTTGCCTGAAAACCGCACTGCCTAGCGAGTTGGAATCAATTGGTGTTGCAGGGTAAGAATTCGCTTACCCGCCCGTAACCGTGCCCGCAGTTCCCTGATGTCAAAAGGCTTCGTCAGGTAATCGTCAGCTCCGGCCTCGAGCCCATCTACAACGTCTTGCTTTTGATCTTTGCCAGAGAGCAGCAAGATATATTGATAGCGGCCGTGTCGCTTTTCTCGAATTCGGCGGCAAAGTTCGATTCCATCGATTCCCGGCATCATCCAGTCGAGGATCAGGAGCTCCAGTGAGTTAGGTTGTTGAAGCAGTTCCCATGCCTGAGTGCCGTCTTCCGCCGTAATTACCCGATAGCCCCAGCTCTCGAGACGGCTTTCGAGCACTTGGCGAAAAATGGGATCGTCTTCTGCAACCAGAACTGTTTCGGAGACACGTCTGAGAGGCTCAGGGTCCGGGACAGAGTTGCGGTGCTCGTCAGTGGCGCAAATGGCTTTTCTCCAGACGGTCCATTAACAGGTGAAGCTTAGCGTTGTCGGCCTCCGCACGAAAATCCAGGCGACTCTTTCCATGTTCGCGGAGCTGGCGCGGGGGCTCAGCTTCGGGCTTGGCTTCTTCGCCATTGCTGCTTCGGGTGGGTAAAGAAGAAGCCGCGTGTGATTTCCGGAGAAGGTGTTCGCGTCCCGACGCTTGATTGGCAAGGATTGACTGCTCCTTGACCGTCTCCTGTAATGCCAGGATTCGCTCGCCGACTCGCACCCGCGCCTGAAGTTCGGCTGATATCGGCGGCTTGGTGATGTAGTCATCCGCACCTGCCCGCAGCCCGGATACGATATCCGCCTCGTTGTTCTTCGCGGTGAGGATGATCAAATACATTGAAGATATCGATGAGCACTCTCTCACCTTGCGACAAACCTGAGGACCGCTGAGTCCAGGCATGACCCAGTCAAGGATCGCCAAGCGAGGAGCATCGGGACGCTGTAGCATCTCCCACGCCTCATTCCCGTTATTGGCAATGATGATTTCATGGTCGTGCGCCAGAATCTGCTGCAGCAGCTTTTGGAAAAACGCGTCATCTTCTGCGATCAGTATTCTCATGCGGCTATTCCTGCTTCCTCGCTCCAGACTTCCCTCGCAAACACCTCGCCGATGGGGCGCCGTTGGCGCAACTTCTCCGGCAGTTCGTCCGATGGAGCCGAACCCGACCCTCAAGAGCACGGCGACTATAACTCGCTCTGTGATCTCTAACATTGCCCAAGTGACGGAATATGCGTTTGCACGAATCCTGCCATCGACCGTGAGCGAAATCTTCATCTCGCGAGAGTGGCCAGACGAGCTAAGTGGTATGCGTTGCATTGTCTTGTCAGGGAGTTAACTGGAGTTTCAGATTCCAGGCCAGTTGCCGGGCCTGGCTGGTGTCCGGTTCGAGGATTGATGTCTGGTTGTAAGACAGTGCCTCGGGAGTCTAGCCTTTGCCCCCGGCGGATGAAGCTACGCGATAGATCGTTGCGTCTTGAATTTCCCGGCGCAGATCTTCCCAGATATTGTCGGGCATTTCGAGAAAGGTTTTCACCACTTCCGGGTCAAATTGCCGACCGGCCCACCTGTGGATTTCCTCGCGCGCGGCTTGCAGCGTCTGTTTCCGCCGGTAAATCCGATCGGAGGTGATGGCGTCCAGCGTATCGGCCACTGAGAAAATGCGCGCCCCAAGGGGAATTTCGGCTCCCTTGAGGTTGCGGGGATAGCCACTCCCGTCGAAGCGCTCCTGATGAGAGTACACGATCTCAGCCGCTTCGGCGAGAAACGGGATCTTCTTGACGATCTGATAGCCGTGGTAGGCATGCTCCTTCATAATCGTCATCTCGTCGGGCTCAAGCTTCCCTGGCTTGTTCAGGATTTTGTCGGGAATCGCGATCTTGCCGATGTCGTGCAAGAAAGCTCCGCGGGCGATGGTGTTGATCTGTTCACGCGGCAAACCCATGGCGCGAGCGATGGCGATCGTGAAGGCCGTAACCCGCTTCGAGTGACCTTCGGTTTCACGATCTTTCAAGTCCAATGCGTCGCCCAGCGTCTCCAACGTAATGTCATAAGAGCGCTCTAAGTTGGCCATGGCCGCCTGCAGTTGATCGGTGCGGGCCTTGACCAGGGATTCCAGGTTCGTCTGATACGTTCGGTTCTCCACCTTCAGGCGTCGGTTCTCCAGGGCGCGGCTGACAGTGTTCAGGAGTTGCTCGCGCTCGAACGGCTTCAAAAGGTAGTCGTATGCCCCGTTTCGAATGGCGGCCAGCGCCACAGAAATATCATGCACGGCGGTAACCATCACCACCGGCATGTCGGGATACTTCTCCTTGGTGCGCTCCAACAGGCCAATGCCATCAAGGTCCGCCATCATCAAGTCCGAAAGCATCAGTTCGAACTCTTCGCCCGAATTGAGAACCGCGAGAGCCTCCATACCGGAGGCCGCCTGTTTGCAGGCATAACCAGCAGTACCGAGCATGGACGCAACGATTTCCCGAATCGGTTCTTCGTCGTCAACTACAAGAATGCGATCTGGCATGGGATACACGAAAGTCTATCGGCGATTGTAACGCACCTGGGAGATGCCGAAAGTAATCACTGAGGTCCGGAAACTCCATCGAGAAAGTGCCCGGCCATGATATTCAGACACATGGATGACGTGCGTCCGCAATGCTAAGTGCCTACTGGTCGATTGGGAACACGGTTACAAGGCTTGGTCTGGCCAAGCCCACGGCGGCAGAGTTGACTCTGCTGATCCTGCTGGGCGCCTCCTTGCTCGCCCTGCGTACCTTTCGGGAAAGCTATCTTAAGGTCTGGATCCTGGGTTGGACCGCGTTTGTAGCTTCGCGCCTCGCCGAGCACTGCTTGGCAGTGAAAATACCGGCTCCGTTCGATTTGGTGGTGGTGCAGACAACCTTCTTGCTTGCCGTGGGATTGCTGGCGGGAGCCGTTCTGCTCTACGCGCGTGCCCGCGATCTCCTCCTTCCATTGATGGTGATCACTCCCGTCCTGGTCGGCTTTGGCGGAGCCCGAGTCCTGCTCTGGCCCGATTCCCTGCCCTTGCGCGTCGCCGTAGAGGTCGGCTACCGCCTCATCTTGCTCACAGCATCGCTGGCGCTGCTGCGCGCACGTCGCGGGCGTTGGGAGCCGTCAACTTGGCTGCTCGCGCTATGTCTGCCAGCACTCCATCTCTCCTGGCCGCTGTTCACCGATCGCCTACCTGCGGCGGCATGGCTGGCCTCCGAAGTCGCGCTCAGTCTAAGCATGTTGCTCGTGGTGTTTGATGAGTCGCGCACCCGCAACCGAAGGCTGCATGCCATGCAAGCTATTACTAACAGCATGGTTAGCGCTCAACAGTATGGAAACGTGGTCCAATCCACCATCGAGGAGCTAAAGCGCCTGACCAAGGTCCGGGCCGCCTGGTTCCGCCTGCTCGAAGGTGGGAATTTGGTGGCCACGCACGCCGTGGGGCTATCTTCCGAGTTTTTGCGCGATGCCGGGTTCGCCGGGATTGACGACGACATTCAGAAACTGTTGGCGCAGCCCGCCCCGCTGGTCACAACTCGCGATGCCGCCGGTCCCGAACCGAAAGCTTCGCTTGAAGCTGAGAAGATTCGCCAGCTTGTCATTCTTCCCGTCAAGGGCAACAAGGCCCCAATCGGATTGCTGGTGCTCGGCGATTCCACGAGCCGCCGGTGGACACCCGAAGAGTTGGATTTTCTGCAGGCCTGCGCGAAGCAACTAGCCGTTGCCGTCGAAAACTTCCGACTGCTCGAACAGGTACTGCGCTCGCAGCGCCAGTGGGTCAACACCTTCGATTCGATCCATGACATCATTTTGGCGCATGACGCCGATTTCCGAATCATCAAGGCAAATCAGGTTTTGCTCGAACAACTCGGCCAGGCCGCTGCCGACGTCGTCGGCAGTTCTTGCGATGCTGCGCTGCCGCACACCTCAGGGGAGTGGACCGGATGCCCTTACTGCGCCATGGGCGGAGACGAAGAATTCACCGAAGGCGCCGACCCGTGCTTTGGCGGCTACTCGGTCGTCTCGACTTCTTCCTACACCGAGCAGGGCAGTCCGCAAAAAGGCACCATTCACGTTATCCGGGACATTACGGAGCGCCGTTCCGCCGAAGAAAAATATCGTCTGCTCTTCGAACAGGTTCAGGAAGGGGTCTACGTCGCCAACCCTTCCGGCCGTCTTCTCGACTGCAACGACGCCTTCGTGCATATGCTGGGCTACAGCAACCGCGAAGAGTTGCTCGTCCTGAACCTCGATTCGGAAATCTGCGTCGATCCCAGGCAGCGCGACGCCTTCCGCCGGGAGATTGAAACGCACAACTTCGTGCGCAATTTCGAAGTGAGCCTGCGACGCAAGGATGGCACACTTCTACTGGCGGTGGAGAGCAGCTTCGCCAAGCGCGATGCGACTGGCAATATCGAGCGCTACGAGGGATTCATTCTCGACATGACGGAAAAGCGGCGGGCGGAAGACGAGATGCGCCGCCGCAACCGTGAATTGAACGCGCTGAATGCCATGGCCGTGGTCGCAGCCCAATCCTTCGATCTCGACGAGATTCTGAACCTGACTCTGCGTCAGGTGGTCACCCTGTTTGGCGCCGAGAGTGGCACCGTTTACCTGTCGGATACCGACACAACGACTTATCGCCGGCGCGCCGCATGGGGACCTCGTAGCCGCGACAAGATGCGCACGGCGGAGATTTGCTTCACCGAAGGCTTCGGCGACCTGATCATGCGCTCGCGCACCGAAGTGGTTACGGCGGAATATCTGCCTCACCTGCCGCCCAAGGTAGCGGACTTTTTGCGCTCAGATGTGGACCGATCCTGGCTGTGGGTTCTGTTCTGGGGTAAAGATAGCCCAGTCGGCATCATGGGCCTGTGCAGCCAATTAGGCTACGAATACTCCAACAACGACGAAAATCTCCTCGTTGCCATCAGCCGCCAACTCGCCACCACCATCGAAAAGGTTCGTCTGTACGAAGAGACCTGCCGCGCGTACGAAGACCTGCGGAAGACCCAGGAACAACTCCTGCAGAGTGAAAAAATGTCGGCCGTAGGCCAGTTGATTGCCGGTGTTGCCCATGAGCTCAACAATCCGCTCACCGCGATTCTTGGCTATGCTCAGCTCCTCGAAAGCGAGGGCCTCAACGACCGCGCGCAGGACTATGTCAGCAAGCTGTTCAAACAGGCCCAGCGCACGCATCGCGTGGTCCAGAACCTTCTCTCATTCGCGCGTCAACGCAAGCCCCAACGGGATGAAGTCGACATCCGCAAGGTGCTGGACGAAACTCTGGCCCTGCGCGATTACGATCTTAAGATCAACAACATTAATGTGGAGCGCGACCTCCCTGCGGAGCCAGCTTTGGTCATAGCCGATCCGCATCAGATCGAGCAAGTGTTCCTGAATATCATCAACAATTCCGTCGACGCCATCCTAGAAACGGGGCGCGCCGGCAAGCTCAAGATTCGTATCTCTTCCGTGGGTGGACACATTCGTACGCAGTTCACGGACGACGGCGCGGGAATCAAGGATCCAAAGCGCATCTTTGATCCCTTCTATACCACCAAAAGCATAGGCAAAGGCACCGGTCTCGGGCTCAGTATCTGCTATGGAATCGTGAAAGAACATGGCGGCGACATCACCGCCAACAACGCTCCAGAAGGTGGCGCCATGATCGAGGTTCGGTTGCCCGCAGTGGCATCGGCCCAGGTCGAACTCGAATCGCCCAAGCCAGCCCCCCGTCTGCATGAGGGAGCCACCAACGGCCGCGTCCTGCTGGTAGAGGAAGAAGAAGCTGTGCTCGAATTTGAACGGGATGTGCTCGCTGGCGCGGGCGCCACTGTCGTCACGGCCAGGACCAGTGAAGACGTAAAGACGCGGTTGCTCTCAGAGCCTTTTGATGCCCTCATCATGAGTGGCAACATGCCCGGGCAATGGAACGCGAAAGAGTCCTATCAGTGGCTCCAGGAGAACTGCCCCCTCCTGGAAGGCCACGTACTTTACACCTTCTCGAACGGGGTAGAACCAGGGGCGGGGCGCCGATTCCTGCAGGAAAACAACGTTCCCTTTCTGGTCAAGCCCTTTGAAGTGGCGGAACTCATCGCCCAGGCCCGACACCTTTTGCAACTGGCGCAGGCCGCGGCAGCGGGCGCAAGTTAAACTGCCCCACCCCTAGTAATTCACCGGTTTTCCTCTGTCTGGGTTGCGGTAGACTAACTCTACCGAACCCATGTCCCAATTCGTTCACCTGCACCTGCACACCGACTACTCCATGCTCGACGGCGCCTGTGACGTGGAAAAGCTCTGCCAGCGCGTCAAAGAAATGGGCATGCCGGCGGTGGCGATGACCGATCACGGCAACATCTTTGGCGCGGTCCACTTTGTGAACGCGGCAAAGCAGGCTGGCGTGAAGCCCATCGTCGGCTGCGAACTCTACGTCTGCAAGAAAGAAGACCATCGCGCCGCGCCCGAAGGCGACACCTACAACCATCTGCTGGTGCTGGCCGAGAACGAAGAGGGCTACCGCAATCTGGTCAAAATCACGTCCGAAGCCTCGCTACATGGTTTTTATTACAAGCCGCGCGTGAGCAAGAGGTTTCTGGCCGAGCATTCCCGCGGACTGATCGGTCTGTCCGGATGCCTCAAAGGCGAAGTGGCGGAGCGCCTGACCGAAGGCAATTACGATGCCGCCCGCGCGGCCGCCGGCACCTTGGCCGATATTTTTGGGAAGCAGAATTTCTTCCTCGAAATTCAGGACCAAGGACTGGCCCTGGAACATCGCATCCATGCCGGCCTTTTTCAACTTGAGAAAGATCTCGGCCTGCCGCTCGTCGCAACCAACGACAGCCATTATCTCTGCGAAGACGACGCGCATGCGCAGGACGTTATGCTGTGCATTCAAACCGGCAAGTCCATTCACGACACGGGTCGAATGAAGTTCGACGGCACGCAGTTTTTCGTCAAGAACCATGACGAAATGGCGCGCGTCTTTAAGGACTCGCCCGCGGTGCTGTCTCGCACCCTCGACATCGCCGAGCGCTGCAGCCTCCGCCTGGAAAAAGTGGCGAATCCATTTCCGCAGTTCGAAGTTCCCCCCGGCTATTCCATTGACAGCTATTTTGTCCACGTGACTCGTGAAGGCTTCGCCCGCCGTTTGGAGAAACTGCGCCCTGTGCACGAGCACGGAAAGCTGAAGCATTCGATCACGGATTATGAACAGCGTCTGGAGCGCGAACTCGGAATTATTCAGCAGATGCAGTTCCCCGGATATTTCCTGATTGTCTGGGACTTTATTCGTTACGCCAAGGATCACGGAATTCCGGTCGGTCCGGGCCGGGGATCCGCCGCAGGTTCGCTGGTTTCCTACGCGCTCGGCATCACCGACATCGACCCGCTGCAACATGAGTTGCTCTTCGAGCGCTTTCTCAATCCGGAGCGCGTGTCCATGCCCGATATCGACATCGACTTCTGCATGAACCGCCGTGGCGAAGTCATCAACTATGTAACCCAAAAATACGGTCGAGATAACGTGGCTCAGATCATCACCTTTGGCACCATGGCCGCGAAGGCAGCCATTAAAGACGTGGGCCGCGCGATGGACATCCCCTACGCCGATGTCGACCGGATCGCGAAGATGGTCCCCACCCAGCTCAACATCACGCTGGAGCAAGCCATCGAAGACTCTGCCCAACTTCGGGAGGCGATCGAAAAAGACGGCCAGATCCGCGAACTGTTTGAGACCGCGAAAAAACTGGAAGGCATGGTGCGAAACTCGGGCGTTCACGCGGCCGGAGTGGTGATCTCCCCGCGACCGCTCACCGACCTCGTTCCCCTCCACCGGACAAAAAACGACGAAATTGTGACGGCCTTCGACATGGTAGCCATCGAAAAGATGGGCTTGCTAAAGATGGACTTCCTGGGCCTGACCACGCTCACGATTCTGACCGACGCGTTGAAGCTGATAGAGCAAACCCGCGACACTGCGATCACGCTTGAACAAATTCCGCTCGAGGACAACGAAACGTACGCGAAAGTCTTCCACAAAGGACTGACCTCAGGCGTCTTCCAGTTTGAATCGAACGGAATGCGGGATGTGCTGCGCAAGTACCAACCAAATTCGATTGAAGATCTCACCGCTCTGAACGCGCTATACCGTCCGGGCCCGATCCAGGGTGGCATGATCGACGATTTCGTCGACCGCAAGCATGGCCGCAAAAAGGTCGAGTACGAACTACCGGAGCTAAAGGAAATCCTGCAGGAGACGCTGGGCGTGATCGTGTATCAGGAACAGGTGATGCAGATCGCCAACCGGTTGGCTGGCTATTCGCTGGGTGAAGCTGACTTGCTTCGGCGCGCGATGGGCAAGAAAAAAGCCGAGGAGATGGCCCAACAGCGAGAACGCTTTGTAGAAGGCGCCGCGCAGCGAAAATATCCGCCGAAGAAAATTGAAAAGATTTTCGATCTGATGGCCCAGTTCGCCGGATACGGCTTCAACAAGTCGCATTCCGCGGCATACGCTCTGCTGGCCTATCACACCGCCTATCTGAAGACGCACTATCCCGTGGAGTTCATGGCGGCACTGCTGACCTCCGTCACCGGCTCAACCGATGACGTGGTCAAGTACATCAACGAGTGCCGCGAGATGGGGATTGCTGTCGAAGCGCCCGATATCAACGTCTCTGACGCCAACTTCACTCCTCACGGCGAGTCGATCCGCTTCGGCCTGGCTGCCGTCAAAAATGTCGGGGGCACCGCCATCGAATCGATTGTTGCAGCCCGAAAAAGACTCGGTCAGTTTAAGTCCATTTTCGAATTCTGCGAGAACGTCGATTTGCGCTTACTCAACAAGCGCGTGCTCGAGTCTCTCATCAAGAGCGGCGCCATGGATTCGATGGGCCGCCGCGCGCAATTGATGGCCGTCCTTGACAAGGCGATGGAGCAGGCACAGAAAGCGCAGCGCGATGCAGAGTCAGGCCAGCACGGCCTGTTCGGCGTCTTCCAACAAGAGGATTCCGAATCGCACAATGACAAATTGCCCAACATTCCGGACTGGGACGAGCACACTCGTCTTGCCGCCGAAAAGGAGATTCTCGGCTTCTTCATCAGCGGCCACCCCCTGCAGAAGTACAAAGACAAGCTGATCGACCTGCAGGCACTGAACGTCCAGGAAATCGCTGCCCTGACGAAATCTACGGGCAAAGACGAGACCATCGTCACCGCCGGCATCATCAGCAACGTGCGCGTGCTCAAATCGAAGCGCGGCGACTTCTATGCCCAATCCACGCTCGAGGACATGTCGGGTTCGATCGACATGATCGTCTTCCCGGAAGCCTTCAAGCGCATCGGCGATAAGGTGAAGCTCGAGGTTCCGGTGCTCGTCAAAGCCGGTGTGCGCATCGAGGAAGGCGCGAATCCAAAGATCACAGCGGCGGAAATCCAGCCGCTGGAAGAAGCCAAAGTCCCACTCCCTCGAGCAATCCGCATCCGGGTGCCGCTTGAATCCTCCGGCGAAGCCACAGTCGACGATCTGCATACGCTTTTCATGGAACGCAAGGGCGAAGCCCGGGTGCTGTTTGACGTGGAACGTCAGGGTGATTTCATGGTCGTGATGGAAGCGGAAGGCTATAATGTCGTACCGGACCGCAGCTTCATCGCCCGCGTCGAACAATTGTGCGGGCGCGGCAGCGTCCGCATTATCGCCTGAATTCACAGCATGGCACCCACCGAAAAAGCGCAGCAGGAATTGGAGCAGATCGAACGGCAGGTCGCCGAACTGGAGTCTCCCAGTGCCGACGATGCGACCCGCCGCCAGATCGTAAAACTGCAGGATCGCATTGAGACCTTGAGGCGACAGATGAACGCGCCTCCCACCGCCTGGGAGAAAACCGAGTTGGCGCGGCATCCGCAGCGTCCACAATCGCTCGACTACATCGACCGCGTCTTTACCGATTTCAGCGAAATTCACGGCGATCGCAGCTTTGGCGACGATGCCGCCATCATCTGCGGTATGGCGCGATTTCATGGTGAAGAAGTTCTCATCGTCGCAACTCAAAAGGGCCGGGACATGAAGCAGCGTGTGCACAGGAACTTTGGCACGCCGCATCCCGAGGGTTATCGAAAGGCGATCCGGGTCATGCAGCTCGCAGAAAAATTCCGCCGTCCAGTCTTCACTTTGGTCGACACCGACGGCGCGTACCCGGGCATCCACGCGGAAGAACGTGGGCAAGCCGAGGCCATCGCCTACAACCTTCGCGAAATGGCTCGACTTGAGGTCCCCATTATCGCGACCGTGATTGGCGTGGGTGGTAGCGGCGGGGCCCTGGCCATCGCTGTGGCGGACCGCGTGTTAATGATGGAGAACTCGATCTATTCGGTGATCTCTCCCGAAGGCTGCGCCGCCATCATGTGGCGCGACGCCTCCAAGAAAGAATTGGCAGCCGAAGCGATGCGCATTACCGCAACCGACCTGCAAGAACTCGGCTGTATCGACGACATCGTTCCAGAGCCCGAGGGGGGAGCGCACCGTGATCACGAAGCGGCTGCCGCGCTGCTCGACGCCACACTGCAAAAACACTACGCCGAACTAAAGAAGGTCCCTTCTGCTGAATTACTCGTGTCACGATATAATAAGTTTCGTAACATCGCCCAGTTCTACAAAACTGAGGCTTGAGTCCGCGAACCTCTTCCCTCGTTTCCCAGGCAGGTTCCCCTAAGGCCACAGCCGGGCGATTTGACGCACGGAGTGGGCAGCCGCCGTTATAATGGACTGTTTCCTCCTCTGTGATGCACGAATCAGATGGGCGACTGGTTCCGCCCACGAACTGAAGGAAGGTGTTGGGATGGCCACTACGGATGTCGCGCCCCGGGAATCCTCCGGAGGCACGGGGCCTAAGCGCATCGTCAACGACATGAGCATTCAGGTCGCGACGGTCAATGGTTCCGGCTCGCAGAGTTCAAATACGGTTCTTTTGCGCAGCATTTTTCAGATGGGCGTACCGGTTTCCGGCAAGAACATGTTCCCGTCGAACATCGCCGGGCTTCCTACCTGGTACACCATTCGCGCCAACAAGCACGGCTATATCGGTCGCAAGAAAGAAATTGATTTCCTCGTGGCCATGAATCCTGAAACCGCGCAGGAAGACACGCTGTCGCTTGCAGCCGGTGCTTCAGTTCTCTACGACGAACCGCTCGCTTTGCACAAGCTGCGCGATGACCTCATTTTTTACGCTGTTCCCTACGACAAACTGGTGGCCGCGGTTTGCCCGGAAGCCAAACTGCGCAAACTGGTTAAGAACATGATCTATGTTGGCGTCGTCGCCAGCTTGCTCACGATCGACATGGCGGAGGTTGAAAAGGCAATTCGCAAACAGTTTGCCAAGAAAGTGAAGGCGGCCAATCTGAACCTGGCCGCGGCGCAGGCAGGATTCGATTACGCCAAGGCAAACTTGCAGAAGCGCGGTGTTTTCTACATCGAGCGCATGAACGCCACTGCGGGCAAGATCATCATCGACGGCAACTCGGCCGCCGCGCTCGGCTGCATGTTCGCCGGGTGCACCGTGGTGACCTGGTATCCCATCACCCCATCTTCCTCCCTGGTCGAGACCATGATCGAGTACATGAAGGAGTACCGCATCGGCCCCGATGGTAAGGCCACTTTTGCCATCGTGCAGGCTGAGGATGAACTCGCCGCCATCGGAATGGTGATCGGAGCAGGGTGGGCGGGAGCGCGGAGCATGACCGCTACCGCTGGTCCGGGAATTTCTCTGATGGCCGAGTTTGCCGGACTTGCCTACTACGTCGAAGTTCCCGGGGTGATCTGGGATATCCAACGCGTCGGCCCATCGACCGGCCTGCCCACGCGTACATCCCAGGGCGATATTCTTTCAACCGCATTTCTTTCTCACGGCGACACCAAGAACATCATGCTCTTCCCCTGTTCAGTGACAGAGTGTTTCACCATGGCACCGGAAGCGTTCAACCTGGCGGAGCATTTTCAGACGCTGGTGTTCGTCATGTCCGACCTTGACCTGGGCATGAACAATTGGATGTCCGATCCTTTTGAATACCCGGAGACTCCGATCAATCGCGGTAAAGTGCTCAGCAAGGAAGATCTCGACCGCCTCGGTGGATTCGCCCGGTACAAAGACGTCGACGGAGATGGCATCGGCTTCCGCACGCTGCCTGGAACGATCCATCCGGCAGCAGCCTATTTCGCTCGTGGTAGCGGCCACAACGAGAAGGCACAGTACAGCGAACGCTCCGACGACTTCGAAAACAACATGGAGCGACTGAACCGCAAGTTCGAAACCGCGCGCTCTTTCGTTCCCCGGCCCGAGATCACCAAGGGCAACGACGCGAGAATCGGGATCATCGGCTTCGGAACCTCGCACTGGGGCATCACGGAGAGCCGTGATCAACTTCGGGACGAGTACGCCATCGAAACCGACTATCTACGGCTCCGAGCCTACCCCTTTACTCGCGAAGTACATGAGTTTATCGAGCAGCACGATCGCATTTACGTCGTCGAGCAGAACCGCGACGCGCAGATGCTCACTCTGCTAAAGCTAGATCTGAAGCCAGAGTCGACCACGCGCCTGCGGAGCATCGCCCATATCACCGGACTACCTCTCGACGCGCGGTCTATCACCGACGAACTGACCAGTATGGAGGGCAAGTAGATGGCAACCACTCCCGTTCATCCCGCAGTATCCGGACCTGGACCAAAAACGAACCGCATCGGCCTCACGGTGATGGACTACAAGGGCGGCAAGACTACGCTCTGCGCCGGTTGCGGTCACAATGCGATCTCCGAGCGCATTATTGAGTCCATGTACGAGATGGGCGTTCAGCCCGAGTTGCTCATCAAGCCCAGCGGCATCGGTTGCTCTTCGAAAACTCCTGCCTATTTCATGAGCCGTTCCCATAGCTTCAACGCGGTGCATGGCCGCATGCCTTCCGTGGCTACGGGAGCGATTCTGGCCAACCGCAAACTGGTGTGCATCGGCGTCAGCGGCGATGGCGACACGGCCTCGATCGGCATCGGACAATTCATCCACCTGATGCGCCGTAATCTGCCCATCATTTACATCATCGAAGACAACGGAGTTTACGGCCTGACCAAAGGCCAGTTCTCTGCGACCGCCGACCTGGGCTCGAAACTCAAGACCGGCGTAGTCAACGACCTTCCGCCGATTGACACCTGTGCCTTGGCCATTCAACTCGGTGCGACCTTGGTCGGCCGCACCTTCTCTGGAGACAAGCGTCAGTTAAGCGCCATGCTGAAGGCTGCAATCGCTCACAAGGGTACAGTCATGCTCGACGTGGTCTCACCCTGCGTGACCTTCAATGATCACGAGGGGTCGACCAAGTCATACAAGTACGTAAAAGAGCACGAGGAGACTTTGCAGGACGTCAGCTTCGTCCCGCATTTCGAGGACATTACCGTCGAGTACGATCCCGGCTCCACGGTAGAAGTCACGATGCACGACGGATCACGTTTGCGTCTCCGGAAGCTGGAAGAAGACTACAATCCGACAGACCGGATCAGTGCTCTGACACGCCTCACCGCAGCCCATGACAAGGGCGAAGTACTGACCGGCGTATTCTACGTAAATCCGGAAGCGCCGAACTTCATCGACATGCTGAACGTTGTCGATCAGCCTCTGGCCACCCTGCCAGATTCGATGACTCGTCCGGGCAAGGAAGTGCTCGACGCGGTGATGGAAGAGTTGCGCTAGCGCCTAGCGAAGGATGGAAAGAAATCCGGACGACAAGAAGGCCCTCCCAAAAGAGGGCCTTTTACTGTTTTGACTCCCGGCAAGCTGGTTTACGCAGTTTTTCGTTCCGGCTCGCCGCTGTGCTCGGGATTTTGCCCAGGTTCGGGAAAATCGGAGTCTGCATCCTTTAAGATCGGATCCTGGTCGCGATGTCCAAGCTGTTCTTGTAGGCCAACATTCCCCGGAATGTTATGGTCTTCAGCTTCCGTGGCACCCTTCCCCGTGTCTTGATCGGGTGTGCTGTGTGACATATGTGAACCTCGTTCTCTATACGAAGACAGTCTAGTACTGGAACTTTCGGAAGAACATAGATATAAAGTAGGAGAAGCAGGCCGGAGAACAGGTATATGAGACGGTGCTTTTCACTACTAATTCTTGCCGCATTGACGTCTGCATTCGCGCTGGCGATGCCGTCGGACGCCTCTCTCATTCCCGCGAGGGCAAATCAGCATCACGTCCAGCGCCGTCATGCCCACAAAGCCGGCAAGCATCATCGCTCTAAACGGCCGCACCACAATAAAGTCTAGCGGCTACTGCTCTCGCAAGGATTGCCGGCACGGCAAATTTATTCCGGCTCAGGAATTTCTTCCGGTGGTCGGAACGCCGAGCTTACGCAACCGCTCCCGCGCCTGCAGCGCTTCCGGAGAATGCGGATACCGCTGGATCACGTGCCTTAACTCGCTGACCCCATCATCCTGTTTGCCGAGTTCAATCAACGAAAAGCCCTTCTTCAATTGCGCCGACGCGGCCTTGTTCCCGCTGGGAAAGTTCTGCAATACCGCGTCGTAGCTCTGAGCTGCCTGCTGATAGTTCCCTTGGCGAAACTGAATCTCCCCCAGATAGTAATAGGAGTTTCCGGCGAGATCAGTATTGGGATAGAACTTGATGTAGTCAGAGAATTCCTGCAATGACAGTTCGTTTTTGCCCCCGTTGTAATCCCGCAAGGCATTGTTGTAGAGCACGTCCGGAGCGGGAGCTTGCGCCTGCGCCTGCTGCTGCGCTTGCTGCTGGGCCTGCTGAGCGCCCAGACTCTGTTGAGCCGCCTGCATATCCTCGAGCTGCTTGCTCACTTTGGCCAGCCGAACTTTCAGTTCATCCATGGTGTCATTGAGTGCCTGGATCTGGCCAGAAAGTTGATCTGTCTTCGAGCCGCCTTCCGATTGCTGCTTCTGCAGCGTCGTCTGCAGCCCCGCCAGGGCGTTTGCCACTTTATTCACAGCATCCGTGTTTGATTCGACCAGGTTCTTCATGACCCCCATGCGCTCGTCAAAGCCGCGCTGCATGGCCGTCATTTGTTCCTGCAGTTGCTGCACCTGGGTCTGCAACTGAACCATGTCCTTATTAGCCGCCCATGACGGAGCGGCTCCCAGACAGAGCAACGAGAGCAATGCGAACGATATCGAAATGCGATGTGGTTTCATAGAGGTTCCCTGAACATGCCTGTATTTTAGATGCATTGATTGTCCCACAGGCTGGGAGGATTCACACAGAAAGGACTGCCGGAACCGTAAGTTTCAACAGGGAAATTGCCGTCTTCTGCAGTTTCCGCGCACACCGATGCGCGATCCTAAAGAACAACCAAGGGGGGACGCCTTTCAGCGCCCCCCGCAATTCCTTACTTTTGATAAACGAGATGGCCGCGGCGGTTCTGCTGCCAGCAAGCTTCATTGCTTTCTGTGCAGAAGGGTTTTTCCTTGCCGTAGCTGATGGTCTTGATCCGGCTGGCGCTGACGCCGCCCGCCGTGAGAGCGTTCTTCACCGCGCTGGCGCGCTGGTCGCCCAGGGCCAGATTGTAGTCGGTCGAGCCGCGGTCGTCGCAGTGTCCTTCAACCGTGATGTTCATGTTGGGGTGCTGGTTGAGGAACTGCACATCGGCCTGGATCGAAGACTGTTGGTCGCCGCGGACGTCAGCCTTGTCATAGTCGAAATAAACATCCTTCACGTTCTGGCTGAACAAGTCCTCGTCCGACACTGACGTGTTTGTCGGTGGAGGTGGAGGCGCTTGGCTGACTGTGAGCCGCGCCGTGGCTTCCTGCGTTCCGCCCGAGCCTTTGGCGGTCAAATGATAGGTCGTTGACTCCGTCGGGGACACGCTTTGCGAGCCATTCGGCTGCACGGCGCCAACCCCGTCGATCGACACGTCGGTCGCGTTGGTGGTCTGCCAGGTCAAAGATGCCGATTGTCCTGCCTGAACAGTATTCGGGTTCACCGAAATCGAAGCGGTCGGTGCGGGCGGCGGCGGCGGCGGGGGTGGTGGCGGCGGAGTCGCCTTCTTACCGCACGCGCCAAGCGCCAATAGTGCGCTGAGTGCAACCATGAGCAGGAACCACTTCATACTTTTTTGATTCACTTGTATTCCTCCCTACGACCCCAAAGGCTTGCCTCCAAGGTCAGACGAAGCGTATTTACTATTTCCAACTCCAATTGGGTTGGGTGTTGCGACCGGTAAAAGTCAATTGCTGAACTTTGCTGCCGTCGGCCAGCATGGTCCAGATTTCTTCCTTGCCCGACCGGCTGGATTGAAACACGATATGACGCCCATCCGGCGACCACGACGGAAAATCGTTGCGCCCGCCATCGTGCGACAGCTGCACCCACTGTTTGCTGGCAATATCCATCAGATAAATGTCCGACGCACCGGGCTCTCCTGGTCCATACTTCCGCACCCAGGCAAAACAAAGAAACTGTCCGTTGGGCGCCCAGTTCGGTGACACGGCGTAACCCTGATCGGTCATTCGCTGCTGGTTGGCGCCGTCGGCCTCCATGGTGTAAATCTGCGGCAATCCTGTGCGCCCGCTGACGAAGGCAATCTGCGCATTCGTTTTCCGGTTCCATACCGGCGAAACATCCGGCCCCTTGGCAGTCGTCATGCGATGCAGATTTCCACCAGAAGCATCCGCTACATAAATCTCTGGCTCGCCCCCGCGTGACGACGAAAACGCCAGCTTGCTACCGTCCCCGGACCATGCCGGAGACAGATTCGTTCCGCCCATATGCGGAAAGCCCACACTGCGGTTGAGTTCGATGGAGTACATCATAATCTCCCAACCGCTTTTGGTCAGACTGCTGAAGGCGACGCGGGACCCGTCGGGCGAAATTCGCGGCGACAATGAGATCGAACCCAAGTGCGTGATCTGGTGTTGGTTCGATCCATCATAGTCCATTGCCCAGATTTCCTTGTGCCCAGTCCGGTCGCTGACAAAATAAATCTGGGTTTCGGCGATGCCCATTACGCCCCCACCCAGCCGAAAGATGATCTCATCGGCGAACTTGTGCGCCATCATTCGCGCGGCCGCATCGCTGGAGTTGTCGGAATATTGCTTGCCCAGCACCTGCGGCGATTGCGTATTCTTCACGTCGTAGAGCCAGCCCTGAACCGTGAGCTTCCCCGCCGCTACGCCAAGGCTTCCAAAGGCCAGCATGGCTGCATTGGGAGGCGGCGCGCTCCACACAAGGTTATTCACCTCGGGTGGCTGCCCGGGAACCTGCAGCGGGTAGAAACTCTTCGAAACCAGTTCCACCACGCCGGAAACGTCGAGATCGTTCCAGAGGGTGTCATTGAAAGTCTTGAGCAGGGCGGCGTTTTGCGGGTCGGAGGTCGAAGGCTTGAAGTCGGGAACCGCCAGGCGTACCTTCTCCACGCCAAGACTGGTCCCTGTCTTCACCCAATCCTGAGCGAAAAGCGCGGGAGAGACGAGGCAATAAATAAGGACCCATACAAGCATCAACATCGGGCCGCGAAACCCGGTTGGCCAGCGCGCCGAACTAGGCCTGTCGAGGTCCATCGGTATGGAACTGAAAGGTTTTCTGTAAGACGACATCGTATCCCGATAGGAATTGCTTTGCAAGATTTCTTCTTCCCTCTGACCGCGTTTCAGCGCTCTTAAAACTCCTCATTTTCATTGTGCCCCCGTTCTGCAGCACAACTTCACTCGGTAGTTCATCCTAATTTCCGCCGAACGGTTTACTTCTTGTAGTCGAACCAGTACTCAACGGAAATCTTGGCACCAGAATAATCTGGCGGCAACGGACCGAAAGTATCAATCCGCTGCAGTGCGCGCACTGCGGAGATGTCTAGCGAAGGTACGCCGCTGGACTGATCGACCCGCACGTTGCCGGGGTGGCCGTCGCGCGCAATGTCGAACGTAATATAGACACGCTGCGCTGTCGTAATTCTGGGATCCACTTCATATTTGAGCCAATTCTCCGACACCTTCTGCTGAATCACGTGCACGTACCAGGCATACTTCGTACCGAAATCTCCGCCACCCCCGCTAATTCCAAAGCCGCCCTTGGCGCCGGCTGCACTGAAGGTACCGTAAGGACCACTGACCGGGCCGCCTTCTCCAAACGCAACCTGGTTGCTCTCTTCTTCCGGTGCTGGCAGGGGCTTCTCTTTGGCAGCCGTCTCCTGTTTCTTCTTGGGCTTTATCTTTGCGTTCTTGCCCTGAATCTCAATCGCATCCGGCTCTTTCTCTTCGACTTTGGGTTGCGACTCGGTCAGCCCCTTCGATTCATTCGCCAACACGTTTTGGGTCTGCGTAGGATTTGCCGGCAACGGAACGGTGCTCACTAGCGTAGCGCCAATCGCTTCTCCGCCCCCGCCCGCGCCCCAAGTGTCACCGCTCGTTCGATAGAAAACCGCGGAGTAGATCAGCATCGCCACCGTGATTCCTACGTGCAGGCCCACGGACCACACAAGTGCTGGTCCCCAACGGTCGTGTTCGAAGTAAATCTCAGCGTTTGCTGCCATTTTGCTCTAGCGGCTGCGTCACAATGCTGACGTTCGTGATTCCCGCCTGCTTCACCGCGTCCATAACGGTGGCGAAGGCGCCAAAAGGAACGTTCTCATCCGCGCGCACAAAGATGAACTGGTTGCGCGGATCCCGAATTTTCTGTCGCAACTTGGTCTTGATCTCATTGATGTTGATGGCGTCGTTGCCTAGAAATACGCGCTGATCTTTGTTGATGGTGATCACGGTCCGCTCTTCGGTAATCTGCTTGACCGTCCGCGTTTTCGGCACGCTCACATCGATTCCCGACTGCAGGACCGGCGCCGTCACCATGAAAATAATCAGCAACACCAGCACCACATCCACCAGCGGAGTGATATTGATGTCGGCCAATGCGGTCTGTGTGCGCCCGTTGGAACTCGTGAACGCCATCAGCGCCTCACTTCGCTTGGAATCTGGGCAGCCTCCTGAGTGTGCTCCACTGCGTTGAGCACCTCAAGGGCAAAATCGTCGCTGCGCGCTGCCAGTTCACGAATCGACGCACCGATCAAGTTATAGGCAATCACAGCGGGGATGGCGGCGACTAATCCGGCTGCCGTCGTGATCAACGCCTCCGAAATACCTGGCGCTACTGCCCGTAACGTCGCCGCACCCGCGGTCCCCAATCCATGAAACGCATCAATGATGCCCCACACCGTGCCAAACAGTCCGACAAACGGCGTCACCGCAGCTGTGATCGCGAGCCACGGCACATTCCGTTCCAGCCGCGTGATCCCTTCCGATGCTCCGATTTGCATCCCGCGCTGGATTGTCACCAGATTTCGCAGTGCTCCCAGAGTCCCGGTCTGCCGCCTGAATTCTTCATATCCGCCTTCGAACACACCGACCAGCGGACTGGGCTTGAACTGGTCGGCAACTGCGGCAATATCCTGCAGTCGTTGGGCCTTACGGAACGCGCGCACGAATCTTCCGCTCTGCGTCCGCGCCCGTCGTAATAAACTCCACTTGGTAAGGATGATCGCCCATGAGAGCAGGCTGAACGCCAGCAGCACAAGCAATACCAGCTTGGCCACCGCTCCAGTGTTCGAGATCATGTCGACGATTTCGCCGCCGACGAATATTGCCAGCAAGGGGAAGAAATGCATCTTTTTTTGGAAAATACCTCCTGCGATTATAGATGAATTAGCAGACGCGGCTTGCTGAGCGTACCCGATCTGCCAATGAAATTATTGGCGGCGGCACATTCGCCTCACTGGCTCGAGCGCGAATCGCCGTTGGTCATCGTGAGCTGCGTCCCCTCAGAAGAGGTGGCACCGTGGGCCGCGATCATGGTTCGCAGCCGGTCGCTCAAAGCCCCCGAAGCCCGTTTGCTGTTCCGTGCCAACCCCGCAACTTGTGGCCACAGCCAGGGCCGCAAAGCCAGGAACCATCCAAATCGCTTCTCGAGAAACTGTCCGTTGGCATCAACGAAGCGCTCGGTGGACGGGAAGCGGAAATCGTACTCGTCGGAAATTACCTTCACCACCGCGAATGCGGTTCCGCGAGCTTCCGCCGCGCGCGCCACCGCAGCAGCTTCCATGTCGACGGCCTCGGCTCCATACGAATCCCGGAGCTTCGCCTTCTGCTCCGGGCTCGCCACCGATTCGAAACTCAGTAATACGCCCTCACCTTCATTGAGGTTCACGCTGCTGCCGTCGCCCGCATTTACAAGCCGTCGCGGAAGCAGGATGTCGCCTACTTTCAGCCCAGAATGGGTAGCGCCTGCAAAGCCTACCGAATAGATCAGGCGGGGAGCGTAAATCGCGATCACCGCCTCCGCGGCTCGTCGCGCCGCCCCTGCTCCAATCCCCCCGCAAATCAGCACGACATCATCCTTCTCGAAAAACCGAAAGCGCCGCCCGTCTATTTCCCTATCAGTCGTGCGCCATTCCCTAATCAGAGGACGCACTTCGCGCTCCAGCGCAGCCACAATGGCGACTCTAGACATATCCGTTGGCTTGGAACCACTCGACGGCCCGTCGCAATGCTGCTTCGACCGGCACAATCTTCCAACCCAGTTCGCGCTCGGCTTTCGCGCAGCTGGCAAACATTTTTTTCTTGCCCATCCGCACGGAGTCGACCGTGGCACGAGGCTCGCGGTGCAGCAAACGCCCGGTGATCGCTTCATCTACGATCCCGGTCGCGAACGCGAAAACATAAGGCAACTTCACCTTCGGAGACGGCAGCCCGCTGATCTCTCCGAGTTTGTCGAGAATTTGCTTCAGGGTAAGATTCTCTCCGCCCAAAATGTAGCGCTCGCCGGGCCTGCCTTTTTCCAAGGCGACCACGTGCCCCAGCGCGCATTCCCTGACGTCGACCAGATTCAATCCGGTTTCCACATAGGCCGGAAATCTGCGCTTGAGAAAATCGACGACGATGCGCCCGGTCGGCGTGGGCTTCACATCCTGCTCCCCAACCGGCGTTGTCGGATTCACCACCACCACCTGCATCCCGCTACCTCCGGCCTCCATCGCCAACTGTTCGGCCAGGAACTTGGAACGTTTGTAGGGACCAATCATGTCGGCGAGCGAAACTGGAGAATCCTCGTCGGCAGGATGTCCATTGCCGGTGAATCCCACGGTCGCAACGCTCGAGGTATAGACCACCCTACGAACGCCATGCTTGCGCGCCGCATCCAGAATCGCCTTCGTCCCATCCACGTTCGAGCGATACATCTCTGCCGGATCGCGCACCCAGAGCCGGTAGTCCGCCGCGACATGAAAAACCGTGTCGCAACCCGACATGCCTTTTTCGAGCGAACTGGAGTCACGGAGATCCCCGGTCGCAGTCTCCGCCTTGATTCCTTCAAGATTGCGCAGATTACTTGTGGACCGAACCAACAACCGCAGATCCGCGCCTTGTTCTCCGAGAACGCGGGCGACGTGAGATCCTAGAAATCCAGTTGCGCCGGTAACGAAAGCTTTCATATTTCAGCGATTGGCATTTAGCCCTTTAGAGTGCAGGTAGAAAACGCTGCGCAAGACATCTGACGTGACTGGCCAAGTGCTAATTGCTGTTCTTTTCCATCACCTTCGCATAGGTCGTCAGAGAGAGCAGCGGGAAGTAATCCCGGTAGAGGTGATACATCAGATAGAACACGCGCGGAAATCCGGTGCCCGTGAACAACGGCTCGTCCCATGACCCATTCTTTTTCTGCGTTCGCAGCAAGTAAGCCACGCCGCGCGCCACCGAGTCACTGCGAATGTCGCCGGCGGCCAGCAGGCCCAAGATTCCCCATGCGGTTTGCGACGGCGTGCTGTCGCCCTGCCCACGCAAGTTCGGATCATCATAGGACCCTACCGTTTCGCCCCATCCGCCATCCGCGTTCTGCACCATCCGAAGCCACTCTGCCGCCTGTTGCACGCAAGGCTCGTGCAGATCCATACCAATCGCTTCCAGACCGCGCAGCACCAGGGTCGTGCCGTAAATGTAGTTCACGCCCCAGCGCCCGAACCAGCTTCCGTCGGGTTCTTGCTGGTCGCGAATGAACTGGATCGCCCGCTTCACCGCACGATGCTCCTTGTCGTACCCGTAGGTCGCCAGCATCTCAAGAATGCGCCCGGTAATATCCACGGTCGCCGGATCGAGCATGGCGTTGTGATCGGCAAATGGAATATGCTCGAACACCATCTTGTCGTTGTCTTTATCAAACGACGCCCAACCACCGTTCTTGCACTGCATCGAGAAAATCCAGTCAATGGCGCGCTGCACCGACTCGCGTTGGTAACGTCCATTGGGATGTTCGACCCGGCTCAGGCCCAGGCAAACCATTGCACTATCATCAACATCCGGATAAAACTCATTATTGAACTCGAAGTACCAGCCGCCCGGCTGTCCTTCCTTGTTTTTCACCTTCCAGTCGCCGAGGTTACGCACTTGCTTCTGCAGAATCCAGTCAGCGCACTTCACCATCCGCGGATCGTTGGCCGGAACTCCAGCCTCGCCCAGTGCAAACATAGCGTACGCTGTGTCCCATACCGGCGACATGCAAGGCTGCATGCGGAAGGTGTCTTCCTCTTCGATCCCCAACTTCTCGAATTCGTCCAGCGCTCGAATCACTTGCGGATCGTCCAGCGAATATCCCAGGCACCGCAGCGCAATAATCGCGTTCATCATCGAGGGATAAATCGCACCCAGTCCGTCGCTCATCTCGAAGCGCGCGAGCATCCATTTCTCTGCGCTCTTCAGCGCAATCGAGCGCAGCGGGCGCACGTGGACGCGCTCCAGCCAATGCGTCATGCGATCCAAAACCAGAAAGAAGTTTCGCCAAGACACCAATTTTTTGGCCCAATGCAGGTGCATCCGCGACTTCTGCATCCCGCCCACAAACAACTCTTCGACCCCCATTTCCCGGGGAATTTTCTTGAACGGCTTTTTGGCGTAGCAGATCGACAGGGGCACCAGAATGGCGCGCGACCACGAAGAAATTTCGTAAATGTTGAACCAGAACCAGTTGGGAAACAGCACGATCTCCGGCGGAATCGCCGGAACCGCGTCATAATCATATTGCCCGAAGAAGCACAGATAGATCTTGGTAAATGTATTGACTTCGGTGACGCCGCCCAGTTCCAGAATCTTCTTGCGGGCGCGCTGCAACGCCGGATGATCGGCGGTATATCCCGCCAGTTTCAATCCAAAATAGGCCTTTACTGAAGCGCTGACGTTCGAAGGCCCTGCGGCATAAATGCTCCATCCGCCGTCGTCATTCTGGTGGCGCAGAATCCAGTTGGCCGCCTTCTGGAACCTCTCTTGATTCCCCGTTCCCAGCAGCGTATGGAGCAGAATGTAATCCGACTCGAGCGTGGTATCCGCTTCAAGTTCCCCACACCAATACCCTTCGTCATGCTGCTGCGAAAAAAGATACTTGCGCGCCGCCGCGACGGCTGCACCCACGCGGCTTCCCAACTCCTCAATCTTCCCAAAGCGAAGTTGGGGACTCGAACCTAGAGGTACGGGAGCTAGGTTGGACTCGGGGGAGTCAATATTCATGAATTGCGGCTCCATCATCCGCTAATCTGCAGTCGCATTGACCGGAGCGGCAGCGATCGCCTCTACAATCTCCGGAGGCAACCCAAAGCGCACGTTTTCCGGCATCACTTCCAGTTCCTGCAAGTTATCGAACCCTTTGTCACGTAAAAAATTAACGGTCTCTTCGACCAAGCACTCCGGCGCAGAAGCGCCGGCCGTCAGCGCAATCGTCTTAACGCCCTTCAGCCACTCCGCCTCAATGTCGCTGCAACTATCAATAAGGTGTGCCTTGGTTCCGAGATTGCGCGCCACTTCCACCAACCGGTTGGAATTCGAGCTATTTTCCGATCCCACGACCAGCAATAAATCGGCGTCGGAAGCCACCTGCTTGACGGCAACCTGGCGATTCTCCGTGGCATAGCAAATGTCCTGTGCTGCCGGTCCTTTGATATTGGGAAACTTCTTCTTCAATGCCGCTATGATGTCTTTGGTCTCATCCAGGCTAAGGGTCGTCTGGGTCAAGTAGGCCACGCGATTCGGGTCAGGCACGTCGAGCGACTTCACCTGTTCTGGCGATCCGACAACCTGCGTCACCAGCGGCGCCTCGCCTAGCGTCCCAATCACCTCATCGTGATCCTTGTGCCCGATCAGGATGAGCGAATAGCCTTCCTTCGCAAACTTCACCGCCTCCACGTGGACCTTGGTGACCAGCGGACAGGTGGCATCAATCACGCGCAGCCCGCGTTTCGCGCTGTGTTCGCGCACTTCGGGGGAAACTCCATGCGCGCTATAAATGATGCGCTCCCCGTTCGGCACCTCGTCCTCACTGTCTACAAAAATGGCGCCTTTGCCGCGAAGTTCCTCGACCACAAAACTGTTGTGAACAATCTCCTTGCGCACGTAGATCGGCGGCCCAAACGCCTCCAGAGCAATGCGCACCACGTCAATGGCACGCACTACGCCTGCGCAGAATCCTCTCGGCTTAAGCAAAAGTAAGGTCTTTCCGTCAGTTTTTGTCAAAATTCCAGCCACGATGTCAGCCCCACTCCTCAAATTCCCGCAGCCTCACTCGGTTGTTATTCCGGAAAATCCCGGCTGCCATTCCGAGCCAAGCTAGGAATCTGCTCTCAATTTATGGGATGCACAAACCCCACGAAACCCCTACCTTTAGGGTACACGATCCCCATTCCGGCGATACTCATAAAGTAGCGGAAAGTGCCGGGATGGTCAACGTAAGCCACAGAAAGCGCTGGGATTAGCAGCGAACAGCGAAATCTGCGAGTCGAATGGGAACGCCCGGGACCTCTTGCCGGACCGCCCTTATCGGACCGAGTTGTGCCTTTTGTGGGCTCATACTCGTGCCTGTACCGCACGCCGAAGGCGATCGCAGGGAGTGAATCATAACCAAAGGGCTCCCCACCCGAGAACCAAGGCCCCTGCCTTCTGCATGGCCCACTCGTGCCCCCAACCCCCCGCCGCGTGCCATTGTGATCACAGCCCGCGTGACGCAATATATTGTCGTTGCATCAGACCCCGGGTCAACGCAAATGCTTGAGCTCAAACCCAGACCGACCGTCCCAACCTCACAGGCCCGGGTATCTCTGGAAAGCTCGCAACCTCGCAAACTTATTCTTGCTCTCGCGCTCCTTCTGGTTGCGCTGCTTGTGGTTCTCGTGACCGATCGGCAGTTTTGGTTTGGCTCGAGCCAGTTGATCTTAGACTCCGATGGTAGTGAAACGGAGGTAGCGCCAAGTGCGAAGACGGCTCCGCCCGCTTCGAATCCGTCGCAACCAGCGGCCGCGATCGCGGCGAAAAAGCACCTTGCTGCATCACCCTCTTCCCAACCCAAAACCGAGCAGACTCCCGCTGTCGTAACGACGCGAACTGTCCTGCCTCCGATGGACGTTGAAGTGATCGCTGGCGACACGCACCGGAAACTTCATCCCGCCACCGGCTCCTCAAAATTGGAGATTACGCATTCCGAAGCAAACGCCCAGACTCAGCCCACTGGGAACTTGGGTGTCGCAAACAATGCAGCCGAGCACGAACGGATCGCCGATGCGAACCCGCCTGCGCCGTCTTATCCGCTGCTGGCGCAGCACATGAATGTGCAGGGATCGGTGGTGCTGCAGGCCATCATCGGCGCCGACGGCGTCGTTCAGGATCTTCGCGTGCTGGCCGGTCCCGCGATCCTCGCCGCAGCCGCCCAACAGGCGGTTCGCGAATGGCGCTTCAAGCC
>Ga0209006_10000413_pt1 | contig 41817 bp, 21 predicted proteins | sample JacPin_JW_Ref_O2_FD_188567 | JGI IMG/M metagenome (GOLD analysis project Ga0209006, IMG submission 188567) | Forest soil microbial communities from Algoma, Ontario, Canada - Jack Pine, Ontario site 1_JW_Ref_O2 (SPAdes) (version 2) | ecosystem: Environmental > Terrestrial > Soil > Boreal... | reverse complement strand
TCTTGTGCAAATCGACAATGATGAAGAAATCAAGCAGCGCCTGGAGGCCGAGCGCAACAGGCTCCGCAAGATCGCTGGTTTGGACCAGCCCACACATTTCCACCGCCCGGTTGAGAGGGCGTTCACAGCCGAGCAACGGAATCAAGTCACGATTTTGTTTGGCGGCTTTACCTGGAAGCATGAGGACTTGATCCGTGCTGTGTTTCAGGGTTGTGGCTACCGCTGCGAGAAGCTGCCGGTTCCGAACGTCGCGGCCTTCCAGACCGGCAAGGAGTTCGGCAACAACGGCCAATGTAATCCCACCTACTTCACCGTGGGCAATCTGGTGCAGTACCTGCAGTTTTTGGAGAAGGAAGGGCTCTCGCGGGAAAAGATCCTGAACAACTTCGTCTTCTTCACCGCGGGTTCCTGCGGCCCATGCCGCTTTGGCATGTACGAGGCGGAATATCGCTTCGCGCTGAAGAACGCCGGCTTCGACGGTTTTCGCGTCCTGCTGTTCAAAGACAGTGATGGGATCAAGGCTGCCTCCGGCGAGCCCGGACTGAAGTTCACGATTGACTTCGGCTTCGGGATGCTGAATGCCATGCATCTCGGCGATGTCATCAACGACATGATCTACCAGATTCGTCCCTTTGAAATGAACAAGGGCGAAACGGATCGCGTTTTCCGCGAGATGGTGGACGGTCTTTGCGAAGATCTTCGCACCCGTGACTCGTTCGAAATCGAAAACAGCGGCCCGAACTGGCTCCAGCCGAAGGTGAAGAACAACAAAGTTCTGCGCAACACCTTCAACGTGCTCGGTAAGATGCACGAGCACCTGTGGGGCAAGGATTACCTCGAAGCCCTGCACGCCGCCCGCGACCGTGTGAACCAGATCGAGGTCGACCGCACCAAGGTGAAGCCGGTGGTAAAGATCACGGGCGAGTTCTGGGCTCAGATTACAGAAGGTGATGGCAACTTCCACATGTTCGATTTTCTGGAGCGCGAAGGCGCGCAGGTGATTGTGGAACCGATTGCGACCTGGGTTGCCTACCTGATGTATCAGGCCAAGGCGCACGCGATTGCGAAGTGGCCGGTGAACCGCCCGCACCGCAATCCGGAATGGTATGAACTCAAGAAGAATCTGGCGAACTACTTCGGCTTGCACAAAAAACTCTGGGGCATTGGCTTTGGAGAATCGGCCTGGAAGTATTTCTACCACCGCACCATCAAGAACATGGGTGGTCTTACGCACCATCTGGTGCCGCAGACCGATTTGGCTGAACTGGCTCACCCCTTCTACAACCAGTTCGCGCGCGGCGGTGAGGGACACCTTGAAGTGGGCAAGAACGTTTACTACACCGTGCACAAGCTGTGCCACATGGTGCTGGCTCTGAAGCCTTTTGGCTGCATGCCTTCTTCGCAGTCCGATGGAGTGCAGTCGGCGGTGGTCAACAAGTTTAAGGACATGATCTTCCTGCCGATCGAAACCTCCGGCGAAGGCGAAGTGAACGCCCATAGCCGGGTGCAGATGGCGCTGGGCGAGGCCAAGGTGAAAGCCAAGACCGAGTTCGAACAGTGCCTGAAATCCACAGGCAAGAGTTTGGACGAAATCCGGGAATACATCGCCGAGCATCCTGAACTGAGGCGGCCCTTCTACCATGTCCCGCATCGCGAGGGCGTTGCTGGAACTGCTGCGCAGTTCATACTGCACGTGAACGACCGCATGGATAAGAGCACGCGGTTGTGGAAACGGTCGCGCGTTCCTGGCGTCGCCTTGCCGCACGCCGCGTAAGGGTAAGCGCCGCCATCTTGCTGGTTAGCCAAGCTGGTTAGCCAAGCTGGTTAGCCAAGCTGGCTAGTGATGCCGGCAAGATGGCGGTCACCACAATTCGGAACTTTTTTTCTGCGAGATATCGGAGAGACGATGCACGACCATCTGCAAGAGCAAGCCAAACCACAGTTATTGCAAATCGCTCCTCTGCCCCCACCCAGGCCGCACGATCATCACACCGAATTCATGGTGGGACTCGACGTGGGCTCGACCACGGTCAAGGCGACCGTCGTGGATGCCGCTACCGACAAGGTGCTTTGGCAGGACTACCAGCGCCATGAGACCAAGCAACCGGAAAAGACACTGGAATTCCTGAGGCGCATGGAGAAGGAAGTCGGCATTCACGGGCGCAACACGCGCATGTTCATGACGGGTTCTGGCGGTGGCGCGATTGCCGACCAGATCGGCGCCAAGTTTGTGCAGGAAGTCACCGCGGTATCGCTGGCGGTGGAGAAGATGCACCCGGAAGTGTATTCGGTCATCGAACTCGGCGGTCAGGACGCCAAGATCATCGTATTCAAGGACGACGAGGAAACCGGCCGCAAGAAGAAAATTCCGTCCATGAACGACAAGTGCGCCGGCGGCACCGGGGCGGTGATTGACAAGATCAATGCCAAACTGAAAATTCCGGTAGCCGAGCTGGCGATGCAGGGCTATCACGGAATCAAGCTGCATAAAGTCGCAGGCAAGTGTGGGGTCTTCGCCGAGACCGATATCAACGGCCTGCAGAAGGTCGGCACTCCGTCGGATGAATTGATGGCCTCGCTGTTCGAAGCTATCGTTCTGCAGAACTTGAGCGTCCTCACCCGCGGCCACACCCTGCGGCCTCATGTGCTGCTGCTGGGTGGCCCCAATAGCTTCATTCGCGGGATGCGCGAGGCCTGGCAGGCCAATATCCCCCGCATGTGGCAGGAGCGCAAGGTCACGGTTCCTGAGGGCGCAAAACCGGAAGACCTGATCAAAGTCCCCGAGAACGCGCAATATTTTGCCGCCATGGGCGCGATCGAATTCGGCAGGAGCGAAGAAGATTCGGTGGGTTGTTACCTGGGCTACGAAAAGCTGATGCACTACATCGAGTACGGACGCCAGGAAGAGAAGGCCAAGTCCGGCGCCAAAGGCTTGACCACCAGCGACACGGAACTCGACGAGTTCAAGGTTTCCTACCGGCGCAAAAAGTTCACGCCCGTGGCGTTCCACACCAACCAGACGGTTGGCGGATTTATCGGCATCGACGGCGGTTCCACTTCAACCAAGGCCGTCTTGCTCGACGAAAAAGGCGACATTCTTTGCAAGGCCTACCAACTCTCAAACGGAAATCCGATTCAGGATACGATCGAAATGTTTGAGAACCTGCGCGGCCAGGTGGAAGCGCAGAAAGCGAAACTGGAGGTGCTCGGAGTAGCCACCACGGGCTACGCGAAGGATATTCTGAAAGACGTCTTGCATGCGGACGTGGCGCTGGTCGAGACCGTGGCGCACACGGAATCGGCTCTCAAGTTCTACGAAGATCCGCATGTCATCGTCGATGTGGGTGGGCAGGACATCAAAATCATCATCCTGCACAACGGGCGCGTCAAAGATTTCAAGCTCAACACCCAATGCTCGGCCGGCAATGGATATTTCCTGCAGTCAACCGCGGAAGGCTTTGGATTGAGCGTTGAGCAATACGCCGATCTGGCCTTTTCCGCGCAATCGATGCCCATTTTCGGCTACGGTTGTGCCGTTTTCATGCAATCGGACATCGTCAATTTCCAGCGACAGGGCTGGCGCGCGGAGGAAATTCTGGCAGGCCTGGCGGCGGTGTTGCCGAAGAACGTGTTTCTCTACGTGGCCAGTATTCCCAATCTTGCGGCGCTCGGTACGCGTTTCGTCCTGCAGGGTGGGACGCAGAACAACATGGCGGTGGTGAAGGCGGAAGTGGACTTCATCCACAACAGTTTCCGCGCGGCCGGCAAGAAGCCGGAAATCATCGTTCACGAGTTCTGCGGCGAATCCGGCGCCATCGGCGCGGCCGTTGAGTCTGTCCGCCTGTGGCGCAACGGGTTGCAGACATCGTTTGTCGGACTGGAAGCCGTGCGGAAAATCAAATACCGCACCACCCGCAACGAGGAGACGCGCTGCCATTTCTGCAAGAACGATTGTCTGCGTACCTTCATCGATATAAGAACCGCTCCTACGGACGACATGAGTTTTGTCCCCATACAGAAAGTCACCAAGGTTCCGCTGATGCATGGCGAGCAACGGCTGATTATCGCCACCTGCGAAAAGGGTCTGGTCGAAGATGTGAACGATATGAAAGACATCAAGGCTGGTCTCGACGAGATCAAGGGGAAATATCCTAACTTCGTGGACTTCGCTGCCCACGAGGTCTTTCGTCCGGTGAATGCGAAGAGCGTAGCCGATCCTGTTCCGGTTACGAAATTCTGGAATAAGGCAGCAAAAGAGCGCATTCCGCTCATGCAGCGTCGCAAGAAACTTCGCGTCGGCATTCCCCGGGTTCTCAACATCTACACCTACGCACCGCTCTTTAACGGATACCTTGAAAGCCTGGGCGTGCAGCCCGAGAACATTATTTATTCCGACTACACCAGTTCCGATCTTTACCGCGCCGGTGCGAGCCGCGGCGCTATCGACCCTTGTTTCCCTGCGAAGATCGGAATTTCCCACGTTTACAACCTGATCCAGGAAAAGCACCGCAAGAAGCCGCTCAACGTGATCTTCTTCCCCATGTACGATGTGCTGACTTCGCCGCTGGTGAAAATCGTGGGCACGAACGCGTGCCCAACGGTTACCGCAACACCGGAGACGGTCAAGGCTGCATTCACAAAAGAGAACGACGTGTTCGCCGAGCACAATGTGAAGTACTTGGATCCTGTCCTTAACTTTGCCGACCGCAAGCTGTTTGCGCACCAGATGCTGCAGGCCTGGCAGCCCATCCTGGGTTTGTCGCAGGAAGAGAACGACCGCGCGGTCGAAGTCGGCTACAAAGCGCTGGCGGACTATGAGGCGAGCATCCGTAATCGTGCCCGCCAGGTTCTCGATCAACTGGAACGCGAAGATCGCATTGGGATTGTGATGCTGGGGCGGCCGTATCATCACGATCCCGGTCTGAACCACGAGATTATGGAGGAGTTCCAAAAACTGGGCTATCCGATTTTCTCGCAAAACACCTTGCCTCTCGATGAAGACATGCTGGAGCGGCTTTTTGGCGAAGAGGTTCGTGCCGGGATTATCAGTCACCCGCTTGATATCACTGACGCCTGGAAAAATTCATATTCCTGCAGCACCAACCACAAGGTCTGGGCAGCAAAATTCACGGCGCGGCATCCGAATCTCGTGGCACTGGAAATTTCCAGCTTCAAGTGCGGCCACGATGCGCCCATCTATGGCGTGGTCGAGGGCATTATCGAGCAGTCTGGTACTCCCTACTTCTGCTTCAAGGATCTGGACGAGAACAAGCCCACGGGATCGATCAGGATTCGCGTCGAGACCATCGATTACTTCTTGCGGCGCTACCGCGAGGAAGTTATCCGGAAGCGCAAAGCGGCTGAAGAAATTGAGACGCGGCTAGCGGCGCTGGAGGCGGAACTGCGAGGGCAGATCCCATCTGAAGCTCTCCAGCCCCAGCAATTCGAACAAGAGGCCCAGGGTATGGCGGCCGACTAACCTGGGCCGACTAACCTGGGCTGACGAATCTGGGCTGACGAATCTGGGCTGACGAATCTGGGCCGACGAATCTGGATAGATCCGATCCTGCGGGTGGGCGGAGATCTCCGTCCTTTATCCGTCTAATTGCTGACGTTCATGGACCGGCCTCCATCCGCCGGCGGTCACCAGGTCACAGCCGACCACGGCGTTGTACGATTACCCTGCGCCGTTGTTGTCACGGATAGCGATCTGGGCTAGCTCGCTTCCATGCAAAACAAGTTCGTTTGCATTGCGCCGGAGCGCCTGCGACTATCCATAAAACTGTGCCGAAGCCGACAAAGTGTGGCGCATCCACGCGTCAGCAACGATCTGGCCGTCGTGTTTGTCGCTTCTTCGCGTCAGGCTGAAGCTGAGAATCCTCTTCGCCTCATAGAAAACAGCAAAGTGAGCGATTCAGCTCAGACAGATTCTTAGACCCGCCTCATAATTCAGTTCGTTCGGAACGAATCTACGGAAGGCTCATGCCTCTGCTGCGCTCCGAGATTTTGCTCCCTACCGAGCTCACTGCCCCTACAAGCGTGGCTCCAGCAACCCTGCTGTATTCCTGCCGGATTTGTCCAGGCATGGGGAAGGAGTTGTATGTCAATCGATCAAATCTCCCGGTTCTCACTTGCCCTTCTGGTGGCGTCTTTTCTGGTTAGCTGTGGCAGCGTTCCCAACCAGCCGGTTTCGACGGCCGCTAGTCCCACGGTATCGATGGTCGTCCCCGAGAGCGGCGGCATAGCCACCAAAAGTGAGATAGCCGTGCTCTTCAGCCAACCCATGGATCCCGCAAGCATCAACAGCGGTACATTTCTGATTGCCGGCATGACGGGCACAGTCGTTTACGACGCCACCAACATGATTGGCGCTTTCAAACCCTCTCAAGCCTTCGCCCCCAACACGGTGTACAACGCGAGCATTGGCGTTGGGGCCAAGGACATGAGCGAAACTCCACTGGCAGCACCCTTCGATTTCTCCTTTACAACCATCGCAACCAGCGACACTGCCACGCCGCAGGTGGTTGCCATCAATCTTGTCGCCGGTGCCAGTTGCGTTCCGCAGAACCAGAAGACCTCGGTCACCTTCGACCAACAAATGGACTCGCTCACCATCAATCCCAGCACAGTCTACCTTGTAGTTGCGAACGCCGCCGTGGCCGCCACCGTGACCTACGACGTGGTCCACCAACAGGCCACTGTCACGCCCTCGGCTAACCTGGCTGCGAACACCGCATATTGGATTGTGGTCACCGCCGGAGCCAACGACATGAGCGAGCGGCCGATTGGGGCATCTCAACAGACCTTTACAACTGGTCCGTGCGCGGCCGGTGAAACGCAGCCGGTAGCTCTTTGTCCGAGCCTGGGAAATTTCTCTGTCCTGGCTGGAACCACCGTCACCAACACGGGTTCTACGACAGTGTCCGGGGATGTTGGGGTGTGTCCGGGTACCGCCGTGACTGGATTTCCGCCGGGGTCATCGGGCGGAACGATCCATATCAACGACGGCGTCGCATCTCTGGCCCAGGCCGCCTTGACGGCCGGGTATATCGATGCCGCCGGACGAGCGGGCGGCACGTCGGTGGCCGGAGATTTGGTCGGCAAAACTCTCACTGCTGGTGTGTATACGTCGACCTCGTCGCTGGCAAATTCCGGGGACCTCACTCTCGATGCTCAAGGCAATCCGAATGCTGTGTTCATTTTCCAGATCGCATCCACGCTCATAACGGGGAGTGGCAGCCACATTATCCTGGCCAACGGCGCCCTGGCTTGCAACGTCTACTGGCAGGTTGGAAGCTCAGCGACCCTCGGCACAGACTCCGTATTCGCGGGGAACATCATGGCGCTCACATCCATCACAATAACCACCGGCGTGAACTTAGATGGCAGGGCGCTGGCGCGGAACGGCGCGGTCACTTTGGACAGCGACGTCATTTCCGGCTGTTCTTGCTCGTCCACAACTTATTAGTCGATGACGGTTCGACCAGCGCTCTCCCCCGGCCAGCACTCAAATGCTGGCCGTTTCTTTTGGGACAACGAGCACACTCGAAGACGTGATCAACCAATCGGCAGCGTTTCGACCGCGCGGACAAATTATAGTTTCGAGAATAGGTTTTCACATACAATCTCGCGGTATGTCAGTTCACGGTGAGGGACCGTCTTGAACCTGGCTTCCCGCAGCATCGCCACCGTTGTCATTTTCGTCGCCGCTTCTCTGAGTCACGCACAATTGGAGGGCAGCAAGGCGGAGACGCAGCCCATGCGCCATCCCGTGCCCTCCGTTCAGGACACCGAGAGTTCCGCCCAACGGGATGCCCGGATGCAATGGTGGCGTGAAGCCCGCTTCGGCATGTTCATCCACTGGGGCCTTTACTCCATCCCAGCGGGTACATGGCATGGCCAGCAGATCCCAGGCATCGGCGAGTGGATTATGAATAACGCTTCTATCCCGGTTGCGGAGTATAAGGCCCTCGCGCCCCAGTTCAATCCCACCAGCTTCAGCGCCCGGGATATTGTGGCCCTCGCCAAGGCTGCGGGGATGAACTATATCGTCATCACCGCCAAGCACCACGACGGCTTCGCCATGTTCGACTCCAAGGCAGACTCTTTCAACATCGTTGCCGCAACTCCCTTTAGGCGCGACCCACTTCGCGAACTTGCAGAAGAGTGCCGGAAGCAAGGGATGAGGCTCGGTTTTTACTACTCTCAGGACCAGGATTGGACGGCGCCGGGCGGGTCCGCCTACCAGACCGGCAATCACGATTCCGCTACCCACCATTGGGATCCGGCTCAGGACGGTGATTTCGACACCTATCTCCACACCAAGGCCATCCCGCAGATCAAAGAACTCCTCAGCCAATATGCGGAGTTTCCCGTCGTCATCTGGTTCGACACTCCCACCGCCCACATGACCCCGGACCGCGCAGCTGAGATCGTCACCCTGCTGAACCAGCACCCAAATCTCATCTGGAACAACCGTCTCGGGGGAGGCTATCAGGGCGACACTGAAACTCCGGAGCAGTACATTCCTCCCCAGGGCTTCCCCGCCCGCGACTGGGAGTCCTGCATGACCATCAACGATACGTGGGGTTACAAGTCCTACGATACCCACTTCAAATCGGTCGAGACGCTTCTCCGCAATCTGATTGATATCGCGAGCAAGGGCGGCAACTATCTTCTCAACATCGGCCCCGACTCCAAAGGCATGGTCCCGGATGCCGAGGTCGAACGCCTCCATCAGATGGGAAAGTGGTTGGCCGTCAATGGCGAAGCCATCTATAACACCAAACCCACGCTTTTCGGCCCCGAAGCTGGCGCCTTCAGTCCCATTGAGAAAGACGAAAAAGGCAACCCCAAGTTCATCGCTTCATGGAACTGGCGCTCCACCACCAAGGCCGACAAGATTTATATTGAGATCTTTACTTGGCCGGCCGGCGGCACCTTCCATCTCGTCAACGCACCGCGCAAGATCACCAGCGCTTACCTACTCGCCGACTCCACTCACAAGCCTCTGAAGCTGACCCAGACCGGCGACAGTGTGGAGGTGCACCTGCCCACCAAAGCACTCGACCCCATGGCTACAGTCCTGGTCCTCAATACGTCGAAATAAGCCGGATGCGCTGCGGTTCGAGGAGGCAAAACCTCTCGAGACGAGAACTGCTGAACTGCAACGCAAAAGTGACCGGGCCTCAGAGGTAGGACTCGCCGCAACGGGCCTGAATAGCGAAGCAGTACAACTCGAAAAATCAGGGGGCATCCGTGCAGCTCCGGCAAACTACCGGGCTGCCCTCGATTTGGATCCCACCGGATTCGGCTTCGGGTTAAATCATGCGATCGCACTATGCCGGCTCGGCCGGTGGCAACATGGAGTGGTGGAACTGCGCGAAGTGTTGCGACTCAATCCGGACAATGCAGATGCCGCTAAGACGCTATATATTGCAAGGGAACAGGGAAAGGCACAGCCAGAAACCGTTTGCAAGCCTCCCTGAATCCTACGATCCGTCCAGAATCACTCTTTGATCGATGGAGAAACCTTGATGAAACTGATCCGATTTGGCGAACCGGGCGGGGAGCGTCCAGGCGTTGTGCTGGAGAACGCCACGCGACTGGATGTTTCTGGCTTCGTGCCGGCCTATGACGAAGCATTCTTTGCAAATGACGGGCTCGCCCGCCTGAAGCATTGGTTGAAAGACCATGCAGGTTCCGCGCCGCGAGTGGAGCAACTCGCCCGGCTGGGTCCGCCGATTTCGCGCCCCAGCAAGATCGTCTGCATTGGGCTGAACTTTCGCGACCACGCCAGAGAAAGCCAAATGGAGATCCCAAAAGAGCCGGTCATATTTTTCAAAGCTACCACGTCCCTCGTCGGGCCGAACGACGACCTGATCATTCCGAAAAATGGGCAAAAAGTTGATTGGGAGGTCGAGTTGGCTGTTGTGATCGGCAGGACGGCCAGCTATATCGAGCCGGAAGAGGCACTTGAATACGTAGCCGGCTACGTTTTACACAACGACTATTCCGAGCGTGCGTTTCAACTCGAACGAAGCGGGCAATGGGTCAAAGGAAAAAGTGCCGACACGTTCGCACCGCTGGGACCATTTCTGGTGACCGGCGACGAGATTCCAGACACCGGCCGCTTGGGAATGTGGCTGAAAGTTAACGGCGTCTTCCGGCAACGTAGCTCGACCAGCGAGATGATTTTCGACGTACCCGCTCTCGTCAGCTACGTCAGCCAATTCATGACGCTGCTGCCCGGCGATATCATCAGCACCGGAACGCCGGCTGGAGTCGGATTAGGCATGAAGCCGCCGCAGTACCTGAAGCCGGGCGATGTCGTTGCATTGGGAATTGACGGTCTTGGGGAATCACGGCAGAGGGTAGTTGCGTGGCAACCTACATCGTCCCGCCTGGCTCGCTCCCATTCCAGCGAGACAAGGTTGTAAAGGGACATTGCGATTTCTGCCGGAATGTGACGGTCCACTTCCTCTCAGCAGACAAAAAGGCCCCAGCCGCAACGAAAACTCGCACACGGGTCAGGCTCAAGATGAACTGAGTTTGATCCGAGCTCGACCCCTCCCAATCCGGCTTCTTGACCGGTCGCAAATGCAACAAGTGGTGAATCGATGAGACGGCATCGTCGTAGGTTGATATTGACCCGGGATATCCAGGTTCGAGCTCAGGGGGACTCGCTGGATAACCGTCGGCGTCGGTGCGCCTGTAACAGCGATCGATCGTACACGGCCCGACCGCTGAGAAACCGCACGCCGGCGAGAACTCCAGATTAAGTTCGAGTTCTCGCCAGCGTACTTGTTCAGAAAAGCGCGCTTCCCTGTCGCGAGTTCCGCTATTTCAAGCCGATCACGCCAAAGGTGCCCGCCAGGTTGTTGTGCGGACCGGCGGTGAAGAAGAGTTGATTGGTGTGGCCGTTGCTGGCCGCGCCTCCCCCAAATTCAATCCCCCAGAGCTGGTCGATGAAGATATCCTTGCCGTCGGTGTCTTTGACCGTCCCCACGAAGTCACCGTTCTCGAGATTAAAGCCACTGATGGTTCCGCTGTTCGTGTTGTTCGAGACCAGCAGCGTGTTGCTGAGCACCCCAAAATTCCTGGGCGCCACGGCCAAGCCCCAGGGCTGATTCAAGGGCGCGCCCTGCACGAGTTGTTTCACCAATGTCCCGTTTTCCTGGAAAATGTCGATGAAGCCGCCCGAACCTCCCGTGCTACTGGCAAAGGATACGTAGACCAAGCCATTGATGTCCTGAATGCCGAAGGGGGCAAAACCTGCCGGCAGGGTGGGATCGGTAAAGGAATTGACGAGAGTGAAGGTTCCATCGTAGACATCGACGATGTTGTTGGCATTGTCGGCGGCATACAGGAGATTCCCGGAGGGACGGCTGGTAATGGCCAGGCCGGTAAACATCGAGCCGGACGCCGAGTTATTCACAACAGCGACGCCGCTGGCCAGATTCACCGCCGGAGACCATGCGTTGATGGTCCCATCCAAAGTCGCCCACAGGAAAGGCGCGGACTCTCCCTGCAATTGAAAGTCGGACGACCCGTTGAAGACGTTTCCAGTAGGCGACCCCGGGGCTGCGCCGGAGGCCGGTGGAACCCTGACCACCAAGGTTGCGACTTTGGTTCCGTTGCCGGTATAGAGTGTCTCCCAGCCCGCGTTGTTATCGCTGACCCAGAAGGGTGTGGTGGGGCCGTGAACGAGCCCCCAGCCGTTCACCAGCAGCGGATCGGTGTGTCGTGCCGCTCCTACTTGATTCGAAACCAGATTCGTTAGTTGATACTGTGCCAGGGCTGCGCTTGAAATCAAAGTCACTGCGAGGCCGAGGCAAATCGTGAAAGCAATCTTCTTACACTGCATACAGATCCTCCTTGGATGGTGCGAGCCGGACGAGCAAGCCATTGAGCGCGAAGTGACACCATGCTCCAACGTAATTTTCCGGTCCAGCTGGCGATGTAATGATGTTCCGGCTCTCGATATGCGATTGTCACGTGGTTGTAAATTCTTGTAACCATGCATCGCGCCGACGAATCAGGGCTGTTTGCAGAGTAGCGATAGGACAAAGTCTGGGCAGCCTCGCGGCCGCCTGATATGGCAGTGGTAACTTGCGGCGGTTGCCAATTCCCCGTTCTTTCTCGATCTCGGGATTCGGATTGTCTTTTTTTACTAATTACTACTGATGAAGGAAAATCGAGAGGCGAAGTATTCTTTGCGCAGGTCGCGGGACAAGCCCGGAGCACTAACGTTCACGCTGGTGGCGGGGCGGATTCAGGTTGGTGGAGACTTTGCGTTTGAGACGTGAACAGAAAAACCCTCTCCCCGGTCATCGAGGAGAGGGCCGTTATCAGCGGAACGTGTTTTAGTCGTCGTCGTCGGTTTTGGTGGGTGCCGGGTTGTTGAACTCGCTCGCCGGACGAACTGTCTTCTCGCCAGGATAGGGCCGCGTAAACCCGGTGGCCTCATACCAGTTGAAATGGTTGACAGTGTCCGGGTCTTCGGAGTCGGGCTTGTGCATCTTGCCAGCGGAGATCTCCGCCTTCTTCTCGAGCCAACCCCTCCTCAAGGCTTTAACTGCAGGGCTGTCCGTCGATTTGGTTACGCTGGCAGAAACGCCCTGGTCCAGCGGGATCTGTTCCGGCACGTGCGTCCACGGCAGGAAGTTATCCGCGGGCGGCGTACCCTTGACGAAATCCGTCCTCATCGGCGAGGCCACGAGGTCGTACTGGTTCATGGGCGGCAGACCGAGGATTTGCTCGATGGTCCGCGTCATGTTGACCTGTGTGTAGTAGGTGTGGTCTGTGGGTCCGTTCTGCACAGCGTATGGGCTGATGATAAAGCCCGGGCTGCGATGACCGTCCACGTGGTCGACGCCGTTCTGCGCGTCGTCTTCCTCGATGAAAATCGCCGAGGAGGACCAAATGGGGCTGTGGCTGATGTAGTCGATAATGCGCCCAACCGCCAGGTCGTTATCGGCTTGTTCGGCCTGCGAGGTCGGCGGGCCGCCGGTGTGGTCGTCCATGATCCACAGCTGTTCCATCGCGGGCACCGTACCGGCCGCGACGTCATTATTGAAGTCCTGCACCCACAGATCGACGCGGAACTGGTCGGGAATGTTCAGATCGAAAAATGGGAAGTTCTTGACCATGTAGTCAGCTACGGCCGGGATAGAGGACTCCGACAGGATCTCGTTCTGGTAGAAAAGCGTCGTCTCGCCGGGAGTCCCAGGCGCTGCGCAAGCAGGCCCGCCTTCGAAGCACTGCGAGTCGGCGTAAAACTGGCTCCAGCTTGGTTCGCCGGACGGTCCGTACGATCCGTCCGCCTGCAGGTACGTATTGTTCTCGACGTATTCGCCGTAGATCTTCACCGGCAGACCGGCGGCCTCGGCTTCAGAGAAAAGGAAGCCTTTTTTCTGATAGGCGAGTGCGTCGCCGGCGTTCCCGCCTGGGTAGCTGCGGACCCAGTCCGGCGACTGGACGTCGTCGGCGTAGGGCGCCATGGCCTCCTGGATCCACTGGTGACCGTCAGCCGATTGGCGGCTGGGGTCGTAGAAATTGTCCAGGAGAGGGAAGCGCGTCACCCACTGGTGGACGTTCGGCGTGACCGGCGTACCCCCGGCTGCGGAGCCGTCGCCGAACACTGCCAACGAGGGGTCGCCGTTGCCTGCGGTCACATCGCCCAGTATCTGATCATAGGTGCGGTTCTCACGGACAATCAGGAACACGTGCTTGATCAGCGATGGATCGCCGATGTTTTTCGGGAGTGCGACCGGCTTGGTCTTCGGGTTGCCACCGCTGGCAGACGCGATATTTTCCGCCAGATCCCAGTGGTTATTGGTGAAGACCTGGCTCGTCATCGTGGCCAGCGTCGCGCTATCCGGCACGGGGACGATGCTGATGGTGCCATTGTCCTGGTGGGTATTGTAACCGCAGACGCCGTGGTCGCACTCGAAGGATTCCCGCGTACCGATGCCCTTGTCGTTGGCAACGATGAGCTGACTACTCTTCTCGTCCAGCACGACCGAGCTCGGCGCATAGGCCACCGGGATCATGCCCACGACGGGATTCTGCGCGCCGGGGCTGAGGTCGACCACCCCGATCGCGTTGGCATTGTAAAGCGCGACGTAGGCAATACCGTTCTTGGCATCGACGGCGATCGAATTCGGCGCGGCGCCATAGGCCGCTTGGCCTGCGCCGGGCACTCCGATCGGCAGCCCAAGACTGATCGTCCGGGACACCACGTTGGTGATGGTGTTGATCACCGAGATGGTGTCGCTATAGGTATTGGCAACCAGCAGATGCCCCTGGTAGAACGCCATCCCGGTCGGGTGCAGGCCGGTCGAAATGTTAGCGGTCACCGTCAGCGAGGCCAGATCAACCACAGAAACCGTACCGGTGATCGCGGCGCCAATGAACGGGTCGGCGACGATTTCAGTGCCAGCGGAGTTGACCTGGAAGTCCGCAGCCGTAGCGGCGCGGCCCCCCTCGTTGCTGACGTAGGCGGTCGTGCCGGTGCTGTTGATCACGATGCTGTGCGGCGCGTTGCCCACGCGGATCTGTGTACCTTGCACCGGCGGGTTCGCGGTCAGGTCGATCTGGGTAAGCGTATCGTTCTGGTTCAGCAGGGCATAGGCGCTGTTGCCGTCCTTTGAGAGCGCGACGCCGCCGGGATAAGCGGTGAATCCACTATAGAACGAGCCGCAGGGGTTGCCATAAGAGGCCGGCGGACTGTTCGGAAAGCAGGCGATGAAGGAATTGTTCGGCGCCACGCTGACTTGGGCGTTGTCTGACAGCAAGCCCTGAGCGTTGACGTTGGCGATGGTGACATTGCTGCTGTCCTGGCTGAACACCAGGTGCTTGCCGTCTGCAGAATAGGCGATGCCGCTATAGCTGCCGCTCGGATCGTTTCCTCCGGCTGGTATGTAGTTCTGCACGACAACGCCGGTCTGGGTGTTAAACACTTCGACGGCTCCGTTGCCGTCGCTGGTCGACGTACCCAGGGTGAGCACGGCGGCGGTGTGAGTCTTGGCATTGGGGTTCAGCGCGATGGCCTTGGCGCGGACCCGGATGCCGAGGTTGACCTGGGTGCCGGCTGGGTTGATGACCTGGCCGCTGCTGACCACCCACGAGCCGTTCGGCTGCGGGCCGGCGACGTAGGTCGGGTACTCCTTGGATTGAGCAGCGGCGAGCCCAGCACAGCTCAGCCCGGTCGCCAGGAGGCCAGCGAGCGGACGCAGACGGTTGATCCGAGACCTATTCCGAGATTTGTTTCGAGCCTGAATTTTTCGAGACATGTACCGTTCTCCTTCTTGGATTTTCTTTTTCACGCAGCGTTCGCAGACGAGACTTCGTGGCGGTTCTGATCTTGTTCCTCAATCTGTTGCTCAATGCCCAACAGGGCTTGGCGCAAGCGCTCAGTGCACCGAGGCGAGAAGCTTAGTTTTCGGAAGGAGACGCCAGCATGACGCCGAGATTACATTTTTGTAATCTTGGCTCCTCCAAGGTGACGCCGACGCCGGCACAAGTCGCGTTTTGTCACGCGGGCAACTCCGCCTCAGCGGAGTCTTTCTCGTGGCCGAGCTATGTCACAATTTGATCCTGGGGACGGGTTGTGAGTGTGATGGCGTTGATTTCAACCGTTAACATTCAAGCACTGTCGGCATGACAGAGGAAAGGCCCGCATTTCTGCGGTGCTAAGCTTCAGCACCGGCCAAGCTTACTCGCCGGTGCCCTTTAGACTTGAGGTCTGCGGGCTGTTGCTGGCGCTGTCGCTCACGCTCAGTTGCCCTATCCTGGTGCCAGTCGCTGTCGGAGTGAACGTTACGCTGATTGTGCAGTAGCCCTTTGCTGCCAGGCTTGCAGCGCATGTCGTCGCCGAGACCGTAAAGTCTCCAGTTGTCGAGATAGCGATGTTGTTAAGCGCAACGGCCTGCTCGTTTCTTAAGCCGAATCTTCTGGCTGCGCTGGTTGTACCCAAAGCTTGCTTGCCATAGCTGGCGCTCGCCGGGGCCAGATCCGCGGGCTCGACACCCGTGGCCGATAGCAGTACCGTCTGCGGGCTGTTGGCGGCACTGTCGTTAAAGGTTAGCGCCCCGGTCTGCGGGCCCAATACCGTGGGCGTTGCGCTAACTCTCACCTGGCACATCTTGCCTGCGGCCAGCATAGCCCCGCACGTATTCGCAGAGACCGCGAAACTTCCGTTGGCCGTGACGCTGGCAATCGTCAAGGGGACTGTGCCCGTGTTTCTCAACGCCACAGATTTGGGGACGCTGACTTCGTTGAGAGACCGATTGCAGAAACCTAATGAGGTGGGTGAAATCGCAACCGCTGAAGGGGACAGATCCAGGCTAAAGACCGTCCCACCGCCCCCGCAAGCCGCGGCCCCGCCCGACCAGGTCGTCCCGTAGAGGCTCCCGTTGCTGGCTTGGATGAGCCCGGCCTTAGACCAGGCTCCGTAATTTCTGTCAAAGCTGTGCACGGTGGTGAACGTGCCTCCAAGCGTGATTTTGAAAATGGTGCCGTACTCGTCCGTTCCACCGTAAGTTGTGCCGTAGAGACTTCCGTCGCTCGCTTCCAGTAACTGGTTGGGTGCCGATGTAATTCCGTCCGTGATAAAGCTATGGAGCGTCGTGAGCGCACCTTCGGCGGTAATTTGGAAGATCGTGCCGTAACCGTTGGCTCCGCCTCCGGGAGTTATTCCATAGATATTGCCATCCGTGGCTTGAATCAGTCCTGCGGAAGGAGAGCCGCCGTCTGCGCAGTTGACTTGGGAGCAAAAATTGTAAAGTGTGGTCAGCACGCCTGAAGGAGTTAGTTGGAAGAGTGTCCCGCAACTGTTGGTTGTCCCGCAAGTTCCGCTTCCGCCCCCCTGGGTTGTACCGTAGAAGTTGCCGTCAGTGGCCTGCAGAAGGCCGGCGGACGGTGAGGAACCGTCGCTGCAGTTTACCTGCGAACAAAAGCTGTAGATCGTGGTCAGCGCACCTTCGGCCGTAATTCGGAAAATCGTGCCGTAACCGTTGGCTCCTCCACCGTAAGTTGTTCCGTAAAAATTTCCGTCGGTCGATTGGATCAGCCCGGCCAGAGGGTGGGCGCCGTCAGTGCAGTTCGTTTGCGAGCAAAAGCCATACAGCGCGGTCGGCGTTCCACCGGAGGGAATCTTGAAAATGGTGCCATGGCAGGGACCCGGGCCCACGTAATTGGGCCCGCCCCCGCAAGAGCTTGTTCCGTAGAGGCTACCGTCGGTGGCCTGAATCAGCGCGCCGCGGGGGTAGGCGCCGTCAGTACCGTCGAAGTCGTATAGCGTGGTCAGCGAGCCGGAGGCTGTAATCTTGAAGATGGTGCCAAACCCGTACGCCCCGGCCAAGCTGGTCGTCCCGTAGAAGCTCCCGTCGGTCGTCTGGAGTAATGCGGCCTGTGGATTCTCGCCATCAGCGCAGCGACTTAGGGCGCAAAAGCTGTAAAGCACGGTGAAGGTCTGGGCGGCCGAGCCAAGCGCCGTCACAGCACAAAACGCGAGGATGATGCAGCCCATTCGCAATAGGCCGGAGCCCATCACCTTTTTCGCATTCTGGCCTCGCGTGAATGCAAAGACAACTGGCCCTGGAGTTTGCAGTTTCGACATGGGAAACCTCCACCACGCGGGATTCACGAATCGCGTCGCACCCATCTGGTCCTGGGGAAGCTCGCCCCCTCGGGGATTGCATACGCACCGCGGAGCGCCTGAGAGGCAAGCGGCAAACGCAGAGAACTTTATGTCTAGTGCCGCGCGATGTCAATGACGCAAGGTCACGTCTTGATGTACAGCGCTATGTGCGGTACTGGACCGTCGGGCCGATCCTCAATCGCTATTCGGAGCGGGCGTAGTTGGCGAAAAATTACGCTCAAAACCCCTCCATGCGCGAAATGGGGTGATTTAAACAGTTAACATTCGAGCACTGTCGGCACGACGGAGGAAAGCCCCGCATCTCTGCGGGGCAAGTTCCGTCGGGATCCCCAATGCCCTTAGTTGCCGGTCCCCGTTAGAGTTGACGTCTGGGGGTTGTTGCTGGCGCTATCGCTTACGCTTAGCTGTCCAGTCCTTTTTCCCGTCGCTGTCGGCGTGAACGTCACGCTGGTCGTGCACTTGCTCTTGGCGGCCAAGCCCGTCGTACACGTAGTCGCCGACACCGCGAAGTCACCGCTCGTCGTGATCACAATGCCAGTCAGAGCCGCGCTCTGGTTGTTGGTCAGGGTAAAGGTCTTCGCCGCGCTGGTCGTGCCCACTGTTTGCGACGCGTAGGTAGCTCTTATCGGTGTCAGCGTCGCGGGTTCGGCACCCGTGCCTGACAACGGCACCGTAAGCGGGCTGCTGGTGGCATTATCCGTAAAGGTCAGCGTTCCCGTCACCTTGCCCAACCCCGCAGGCGTGAAGTTGACGTCCACTTCGCATGCCCTGCCTGCGGCCAGCGCGGCTCCGCACGTGTTCGCAAGGATAGCGAAGTTGCCCTTGATGGTAATGCCGCTGATGGCGAGAGGGGCCTTGCCGCCGTTGGTCAACCTCACCGTCCTGGCTGTGCTGGTCTCGCTGAGCGCCTGATTGCCGAAGCTCAAGAAAGTCGGTGAGGGCGTGGCGGCAGGAACCAGGCGGAAGACTGTGCCGTCGTTGTTGGCCCCGCCGCCGCTAGTTGTCCCGTAGAAGTTCCCGTCTGTCGCCTGAACCAGCCCTACACCATCGCGGCCGTCAAGGCAGTTGGTTTGGGAGCAAAAGCTGTAAAGAAAAGTCAGCGAGCCCGCGGAAGTGAGTTCACAGATCGCGCCCGCGTGGTTGGCCCCGCCACCAAAGCCTGCCGCGTAGAAGTTCCCATCGGTGGCTTGCAACAGCCCGTTAAGATTCAAGGTGCCGCCGCCCTGAAGGGGAAGGGTACGCAGCTTGGTCAGGATGCCTGTTAGGGTGATTCTGAAGAAGACGCCCTGCACCTTGCCGCCAGCGCCTCCGCCGTAATCGGTTGTCCCGTAGAGATTCCCGTCGGCGGCTTGCACCAGCGGGGTCGCAGGGTAAATGCCGTCATCTCCGTTGAACCTGAGGAGCGTAGTCAGTGTGCCGCTGGTAGTGATTTTGAATATCGTGCCAAAGTTCAAGGGGTAGAGCCCACCATAGAGGGTTGTCCCGTAGAGATTCCCGTCCGCGGCCTGAATCACCGATGACGGCAGGTAGCCATCAGCGCAGTTGGTTTGAGAACAAAAGCTGTAAAGCGTGGTCAGCGATCCCTCCGGGGTAATTTGGAAGACCGTTCCGTAGCCAGGCGTCCCGCCTGACGAAGTTGTCCCATAGAAGTTCCCGTCGGTGGCTTGAATCAGACCCCCTGGATTGGAGCCGTCAGTGCAGTTCGTTTGGGCGCAAAAGCTGTAAAGCGTGGTCAGCGATCCCTCTGGGGTAATCTGGAAGACCGTTCCGTCGCCGGTCGCCCCGCCCAATGAAGTTGTCCCATAGAAGTTCCCGTCGGTGGCTTGAACCAGCCCCACAGGGTTGGAGCCGTCAGTGCAGTTGGGCTGGGAGCAAAAATTGTGAAATGGCACCAACGTGCCGCTGGGAGTCATTTGGAAGATCGTGCCTCCGCTATTGGCTCCGCCCCCCGAAGTTGTCCCATAGAAGTTGCCATCGGCGGCCTGAATGAGCACAGCACCGGGGTAAGCGCCGTCTGTCCCGTCGAAGCTAAACAGAGGGATCGAGCTCTGTGCAGACGAGGCGATGGACATCGCGACACAAAGCGCGATGATGTGGCAGAGGATTTTCAGAAAGCCAAGGTTTCCCACGCTGCCCGCCTTCCGCCTTGGCCTCGATGCAAGAGCAAGCAGCACAAAAGTTCTTGGTTTTGACATTGGAAAGCCTCCGGTGAGCGATTCGGGATTGCTTTTGGACTGCGACGGGAACCCCAGGGGAGAACGCAATGCTGCTCCCGAGGTCAAGCCTTGTCAAGAGTTCCTTGCACAGCCTGCACAGCCCTTATGGCCGACGCCTCCGGATTGCCTTTCGCACGTTCAATTTGTCGCCGACCGAGATTATTTTTGCATATTATGCGATCATTTTGTCAGAAAGTGTTGGGCTCAGTTGGCGAAATCGCCATTACGGTTAAGCCCTCGGGTGCGGCCCTCCTCTTGAGAGAGTAAAAGCTTTCCCGCAGCAGATCGACTGTCAGATGGTGGAGCAAGGCGGTGAACTTCATCTCCTTATTTTCCCTTGCTGCTTTCCGCACGCCAGCCAGCGCTTGGCGGGTTTGCTGTTCCGGAGATCCACGGCGTTCCGACACGGAATGCGAGTTGCCACACGAGAAAGAAAACGACCAGCACTGGCACCAAAACCAAGTACGGCCACCGTGCACGTTTCGATCGGCGTATCGGAGGCAGCAACGCAGCCATAACTGATTAGTAACCCAGCTCCCGACCACGTCAAGACTACCAGCGAAGGCACAGATGACAAAGGGAACGTCGCAAACACAGTGGACTGCGATGCTGTCGACCCTCAGTTCTCAGCGGGTCGCTCGGTAGGCTCCGCGATGCACCCGGCTATGAAAGATCGACCAAGTAATTTTCCAACCCGGGTTCATACTCCTGCCACGTGACTCCATCCACTCCGGGTGCGGCCTTCCTCTTCAGTGAGTAAAAGCTTTCCCGGCCCAAAATGCACTGTGCCCTCTGCTAGGCTGCTTTTCCAGCCATTCGGTTTTGAAGAATCTGAAGAAGCTTATTGCGCTCAGCGGTTGAGAGATGCGCATAGAAATACAGAGCCACTTTGTCGGAGCTGTTTCGGACCGTCAAGCGCGTGAATAACGCTGTGGCTTCGGGTGGGCTTGTTGATTGAAACAACTGCTCGACTTTTCGTGCTCTCCCGCCGTATCCCGCCACATCATGGGCTGCGTATCGCCGTTGGAGCAGTTCGATGAGATAGGAGTCCGAGAGTTGTGGGCGCTCTTCCCTGGAGGCTTGCCTATCGCGCGCATATACTTCCTCCCTCGAAGGGATGTCAGGGCTTCGCATTTGCAACTCAGTGCGCGTCAACTTTCGTGCTGAAGCATCTCCGTTCCATAAGACGTTCTTCACGAAAACAAAGCGATAACCTTCTGTCTTCATTCCCATCTCGAACCAATCTTCGACCATTTGCGCTTGGCCTTCGAAGCCCATCTCGTCCCAAGTTCCGTTTTCCACGTCATAGTCGTACAAGCGGTCCTCATAACTGACGTACTCTTTCTTGGGATCGTTTTTACTGTTGCCATACTTCGTGAACTCGTCCTTGATCCACGCTGCTGCATGTGCTGAAAAGGCATGTCCTTTTGACAAGGTGTGGTTATGGTACTGCCAGACGTGCGTCATTTCGTGCACCAGGGTCGTCGGGTCAATCACGGACAAATCCGTATTGAATCGGTGAGGACCGACATTGATCTGGTAGTCCGAATCGGTCCAAGCATCGCCGTTCGCATTGACCCCATCGCCGATGGTGATATCGTCAAGATCGGGAAGATTTGCTGTCTGGAAGACCTTGTGGATCAGGTCCCTTTCAGTAGCCTTGAGATTGCGATCATTGTCACCTTTGCCGCCAAAACGTCCAACCGACATAGCTTCCTCCGTTCTTCACATGCGCTGAATCAGATTTAACAGGGACGGTACAAAAACGCGCAGAGGGGCCCCAGCAGGATGCCAAAGAGGATCGGTGTCCGCGGCTTCCAGCGATCGGCAACGCCTTTGTCCAAGGCAGCAACCGTGTCATAAAGTGAGATCCTGTCTGTCTCCGCGATGCTGAATTCAAAACCGGGGACGCGGCAGCACCCCTCCGAGAGCTTGTACTTTCTGTGTAGAGGACACCTCGGGGGACTGGCTAAAGTTCCCGTCTCTAATTATGAAATCGGAAACGGCACGCAAAAGACGACACGTAGCGCAAAAAAAATGTTTCTTGGTGGCGGGTGGAGCTAGAAGTCGGTTGTAGCAGGCAGGCATGCTAGCTGGCTAGGCGTAGTTTCTCGGCCCGGAAGATACGCTAAGTCAATCAGCGAAAAGAACTTGCGCGACGCCTTGGACCAATTGGCGATAAATCGATTTCCCCTGGGCCGCCGCGTGAGGTTCTGAGTGTGATGGCTGATGCAACACCTTTCGCCCGTTATAATTCACGCCGATGGCCAGCGACCCCTTTCTCTCGTGGGCGAACCGGACCGTGCTTCGCCCGGGCCGCGAAGAGCCCTACCTGTCAATCCAGGACGTCGTCGTTTTCATCCGCGATCTGGAGGTGAGCAAGCGGTTCTACCTCGAACAATTGGGCTTCGAACTGATCACAGAACAACGCCTTCCCACCGGGGAGCGCTGGATCGAGGTGGCGCCTCCCGACGGTAGCGCGAATCTTGCGCTGGTTGAACCAAAACCCGACTCGCCGGAATACAAACTGATTGGCGGCTACCGCTGGGTCCTATTCATGACCGAAGATGTCGAGGCCAAGTACAAAGAATGGAGCGAACGCGGGGTTCGTTTCGTAACTGCTCCGGAGACGCCGGGGTGGGGCGGCACCTATGCGCGTTTCGAGGATCCGGACGGGAATGCGTTTGGCCTGGAAGGGTTCGATCAGGTGAAGCAAAGCCTGGAATTGCGCCGGCGAGCGCACGCCGAGAAACTCGAATCCGAACGCCGCACCGCCCAGGAACTGGAAATAGCGCGACAGGTGCAGGCGCGGTTGTTTCCGCAGATTCAGCCGGAGTTGGAAACGCTGGAGTACGCGGGTATCTGCGTGCAGGCGCGCCAGGTGGGAGGGGATTATTTCGATTTCCTGAATCTCGGGCCGCAGCGCCTGGGGCTAATCATCGGCGATGTTTCCGGCAAGGGGATCGCCGCCGCTCTGCTGATGGCGAATTTGCAGGCCAGCCTGCGAAGCCAGTCGGCGCTGGCCTGCGATCAGCCCGAGGCGTTGCTCCGGTCGGTAAACCGCCTCTTCTATGACAACACCGGCGACAGCGCCTACGCCTCACTTTTGTTTGCCGACTACGACGAGGCGACGCAGCGGCTGCGCTATGTGAATTGCGGCCATTTGTCGGGTCTGTTGGTAAGATGCGACGGCCAGGTGGATCGACTGGAGTCCACCAGCACGCTGCTCGGGCTGTTCCGAGACTGGAATTGCTCGATGCGGGAGCAGCGGTTCTCTCCCGGAGACGTGCTGGCGCTGTACACGGATGGCATCACCGAGGCCAGTAACGAGCGCGGAGAGGAATTTGGCGAGCGGTGCCTGATTGAATCCCTTCAGCAACATCGGAACCTGCCGTGCCAGCATTTGTTGACCGCAATCGTGGAGGGAGTTCGGCGATTCAGTTTTCAGGAACAACACGATGACATCACGGCGATCGTCGCGAAGTTCAAGGCTATTAGCTGACGTCTCCTCGGCTGGATTGCTGTTTCCCGACTCTCACAATTCACTCCCACCCAGCTTCGACTGGTGGTTTTTCCGATCTTGCAACCTACGGCATTCGCTGTATTGTCCCAGACAATTTCGTCGCCTACGATGGGCGTTCGCGAATTGCATTTCAGGCGGTCAGAGTTAGCGTCAGGCTTCTGCATTCCGACCCTCACCCGACACCCCCGGCGGACGCTCATCAAGAGGTGATCCTCTATGTTCATTCTTCGCTTAATTCTCTGGACGCCGGCTATGGCGTATACCGGATTCATGCTGACCAACCAGGGGCTGCGGACGTTCAATAGCCTCTCCATGACAGAAGCGTTCCTGGGAGCTTTAACTGGGCTTTTCCTTGCCGTCATGTTCACTCTCCGAGAGAGGCGGCGACAAAGATCTGCCTTCGTCGTGTATTCCGTTGCACACATCTTCCCGGATTGGGTCACATCCCGCGAAAAACACGACTCACAAAACTAAAGCGTTGATTCCAACCGGCAGGCCGAATCCGGGCGAATCGTGCTTCATCAGTCCGCCTGAACCAAACCTCAGCGACGTTATGTCTTAGCCCCCTATCGCAAGTGCCGTCAGTCTGTGCGCAGCGCCTTCAGTGGATCGGTCGAAGCGGCTCGATGTGCCGGGAGAATACTGGCGGCCGCGGCGCAAACCCCGAGCGCAAGAATTGAAAACCCGAACACATGCGGATCCCAGCTGCGTATCTCGAATAGCTGCGTGGCCATGAGGCGTCCCGCGCTGATGGCCAGGGGAATGCCAATGAATAAACCGATAGCCACCAGCAGAAATGCTCCCCGCAGGACGAGTCGCACAATGTTCAGCCGGTCGGCTCCGAGAGCCATGCGCACTCCGATCTCGCCGGTTCGGCAGGCAACCATGTAGGCCATCAGTCCATAGAGGCCGATGGCCGCCAGCAGCATGGCGATGACGCCGAAGGTGCCGGCCAAGCGCGCGACCATGCGTTGTTGGTCAAAATTTGAGGCCACCTGCTGGTTCATGCTTTGCACCGTAATGATAGTAAGGTTGGGATCGATATCGGCGAGAGCCTTACGAAGCTGCGGCTCGAGATTGCGGGTATCGCCGCGTACCAGCAGCTGGATACTGCCTACGAAATGCGTTTGCATTTCGTTGCGCTGCATCGGAACGTCGGGATAATGGACACTCTGCTCCAGCGGCAGGAAAAACATGGGCCCTGCGGGCTGGTCGGGATCGTTGTACTTGGCGTCACGCGCCACGCCGACGATCTCAAACGTGCCCGAATATCGGGAGATGTCCATGCCAAAGTGTTTGCCGATGGGGTCTTCGTTGGGGAAGTATTTCCTGACGAGCGATTCATTCACAATCGCCACTGGGCGCGAGGTGCCGGAATCGCTCTCCGCGAAATCACGTCCGCGCACGATGCGCTGTCCGATTGTCGAAAAATACTGACGGCTCACCCGGTCCCACGAGACAACTTCCGGCTGCGTAGCCTTTGGATCACCCTTCCCTTCTAACGCAATCACTTCACCCCAGTTATTGCCGCTGAGCGGACTGTAGCCCGCCAGACTTGCGCTCTGCACATTCGGCAACCGCACCAGTCCATCTTCGATTGCGCGATAAAGCGCGTCGAGGTGTTCGGGAGTGTAACTGTCCAGAGGCGGATTGATCTGAATGCTTATGCGATTTTGGACGGCAAAACCAAAGTCCTGGCGCTCCAGATTCCGCAAGCTCACCGTCAGCAACCCGGCGCAGGCCAGCAGAACCAGCGAAAGCGCCGCCTGGCTGACCACCAGTATCCTTTGCGGCAACGATGCTCCGGCGCGAGTGCCGCGGCCTGCTCCGTGCAGAGCCTTTGCCGGATCGGAACGCGAAGCCAGCCACGCCGGCACCACGCCAAACAGAACACCAGTCAGGAGTGAAAGCGCAAACGCAAACCCCAGAACCGGCAGCGAAGGCGCAGCACTGATGGGTGTAAAGCTGGCGCTGTGAAACGCCAGGGCCAGCATCAGACGTGCCCCCACGTAGGCAACCCCTAAACCCGCGATGCCGCCTAGCACCGACAGGAGCACCGCCTCCGTCAACTGTTGGCAAATCAGTCTTGTTCGCGAAGCCCCGAGAGCCAGGCGTACCGCGGTCTGGGCCTGGCGGGCGGCTGCGCGCGCCAGCAGAAGATTGGCGAGGTTGGCGCACGCGATCAGCAGTAAGGTTCCGCAAACCATGAAGAGAATACGCAGACTTGCGCCATAGTCTTCCCTTAAGGAGGTGACACCCCCTCCGGCCGGAGCCATCCGGATAAATTTTTGGGGAATCGTAGGTTCAATCTGCGGTTTGAACTCGGCAGGCATCTCATCTTCGTCACGGAGCCACCGTTGGAGCACCGGCGTTAGCCGGGCGGGAAGTGCCTGTACGCTGGCACCCGGCTTCAACCTGCCAATGGCATACAGCCACTGGGGTTGATTCGTTCTCATTCGCGCATTCTGACCGTCGAACACAATCTCCTGTTGCAGAGGCAGCCAAAAGTCCGGCGGATCGCTACGCAGTGTCTCGCCAAAAAATCCCGGAGGCGTAATCCCAATCAACGTGACCGGCTGTCCTTGCACGAAGAATGTGGACCCGACAATCCCGGGGTCTGAGCCATAAGCCTGTTGCCAGGTGCGATGGCTGATCATCGCCACTGGTGGGGCTGACGGTTGATCGTCCGAGTTGTTGATAACCCGTCCGGCAAAAGCCCCGAGCCCAAAAACATGGAAGTAACTCCCGCTCACGTACTCGGCCCGCAAGGGACGTGCCTCGCGCTCTTTGGCTTCCTGCCGAATGCTGTAGATCCCAGGCGCGGCCTGAAAAGCGGTGGTTTCCTCGAACTCGGGTGCCGCCGCCGCGAGACGCTGGTAGAGCTGATAAGAAAACAGGCTCCAGTCATCGTCCTCCCAACCCTCGACACAACACTCCCCGGTATCGCCAATGCGATACAACTGGGCGGGATCGGCGACCGGCAACGACGTCAGCATGATGGCGTGGGTCAGGGTGAAGATCGCAGTGGTCGCACCGATGCCGATGGCCAGGGTAAGTAATGCGGTCAACGTAAATGCTGGAGCGTGGCGCAGCTGCCGGAGAGCGTAGCGGATGTCTTGTAGAAGGGTTTGCACGCGGGTATCCTCCCGCGGATTATACGTCGAACGAAAAGTGCTGGTTCCACGAAGGAAACTTATGAATTTTCGACCTGCGCCAATCCCCACTCCAAACGAAGAAAGCCCCCGCTTTCCGGGCGCAACCGGGTGCGATGGGTCAACCGGCGTGTGACGTGCGGGATCGTCCTCATTCTCCCACCACACGGAAGAAGCGCATTCTGCGCACCGTGCTGCAGGAAGTGATCGCCGATACCGATGATCCTGCTTCCGTCCGCAAGCTGCACTGGGCTGAGGGTTCGCGCACCGAGCTCACCGTGCGTAAGAACCGGACGGGCTATCACAACCACATCAACTCGGAGGAAGTAACAGAGTTGATTCGTGAGCTCGCTTTCGTCTGGGAAGATGCGCCGATTGTTTCTATTCTGAACCGGCTAGGTTATCGCACCGGCAACGGCAACACCTGGACGGAGAAGCGCGTGCAACATGTCCGCCACACAAACGGCTTTCCTGCCTGTCCGCCGCCCGACCAGCGGCTGTGGATCAACATGCAGCAAGCCGCTGCCGCGCTCCGTGTCGGTGAAATAGTTGTCCGCAGACTTATTGCGCAGAAGATTCTCCCTGCAAAACAGATTGTGAACTTCGCCCCCCTGGATGATCGAGAGAACAGCTTTGAAACCTTCCGCCGTGCGGAAAGAGATTCGACGAGTTCACGAGGGCCGACGCGCTCCATTTGTCGTTCACAGCAGCCAGAGTAGTTGGTTTGCTGATTCTGCTGAAGAGGTTAAATGAACAGGCTTCTCTCGATTGGGATCGTGCTGCTCCCCTCCATGGCGGTTCTTGCGCAAGATCAGCTCAGCCCCATCAAAGTGCCGCAGATACTAAACCGAGGTCTCGGGATGGTGATCACGCCATACACGGACCGCCCCCCGGATATCACACTTGTACCGCACGGACCAGACGCGCGGCACGGACATGTTTGGGTGCAGAGCGTGGGTTACGGTCTGCTCGTCGTCGGGGAAGTTGATGGTGGCCCGCCTGACTTCCCGCGCAACAAGAACCTGATTCTGGAGAGAGACCACGTTGAGATTTGGCTGGCCAGCACCAAAGATCCCGAACTGCCTCCGATGGGCTGGGGCAACCGGTTCCAAGACGAGGTGACTCTGCCGAACGGGGCAGACTCCTGCGCAGACTGGGTAAAGAAAAGCGTCTCCGAAAACACGGAGGCGATGGAGAAAAAGTGCCGACGTTGGGCAGACATGCAAAGTCACTACCGTCCGTATTTCAAACGGCTTTTCGCGCGCCAGTATTTGGTCACACCGAACTATGCAGTCGAATCTTTTGCCACGCCCGCATACGATGAGATCACCACCCACTTTGCCAGCGACCAGCCCGGCAGCGAGGAAATCCCGGTGCCACTGAAGCCTCACAGTCATCTGCAAATGTGGCCCGGTCCCGGCAAAAACCGTGTTGGCTACACGTTCGAGATCATGATTCCGTTTATAGACTTTCCGCCGCTCTCTGAAACCGAACTAAGCGATTTGCGTTTTCTGGTTGATGTTTTTAACGCACCAGAGCCGGGGAAGAAAGTAGGGGCCTATTCCACGTCGTCTCCATCGCGTGTGTATGGTAAGCCTGAGACTTTCAATCTGGTGCGCTTTGATCCGCCGCGTCCATTCCATCTCACGCCTTGCGACTTTCCACTGGCCGGGAAAGACGAGCATGGCAATCGTAACGCGGCATGGTTCGTTCCAAAGACTGACCAAGATTGGCAGTTCGAGTCCGATGCTTTCGTCGTGGCGAACGACGGTGGTGGGTATCCGGAGGGGCCGGAGGAACTATCGCCGATTGCGCGTCCAGTCCATTATTTCTGGCACGGAATCTCTGAGCGAGAATGGGTTTGTGGGCCACACGTGAGCTATCGAAAAGGCGAGAAGACACAGAAGTTTGATGTGGACGTTGACGAGCATGGCTTCGACGCGCACCGCCTGCCAGGAGGAGACCTGCTGATCAAGGTTGGGCCGCGGGTGTACGGGGTGAATAGCTCGGCGCAGTGCGGAGCTTGCCCGCGTACCGAGCTGCGGATTCTTCGTCTCGGTGCGGACATGAGAATTCATGAGGTGCTGCAACTGGGCGGGGTTGTCGATACCGGAACCGGAATTTCGCAAGATTTCACTGTCTCACCGGACTGGTCGCAGATTGTACAGTACGACCAGCACGGATTGACTGAGCTAGGCCAGCCGCAGGCGTGGTCCTCGACAACGTGGTGTTTGGGCGAATCTGAGTATGAACAGTGCGGGCACCATGACAACATTCAGCCGCCTGATCCGCCCGTCTTAAAGGAATTGCGTAACGCTGACTAGCAGCAACCATGGAAGGAAAATGGCATCACGAATCTATCGCGTTCGATTGATCGTTCCCAGCGTAACCCAGACCTGCGTATTTACCGACTCCAGCGAGGTATAGCACTATGTCACAGCTTCCTGCCTCGCGATGAGCATGATTTTGCCGAAGCTTCCTGTCATCGGCCGGACTAGGTGAAGTCGCCCTTGCGCGCCTGCTCGCCGTTCCCATGAACACTGCCTGATGGCGTTGTGGCGATTGCATAGTGCGGGTGTCTCCAAGCAGGCTGAACGCACTGGCGTCTCAGGCCACGCAGACCCTGATCTTGCCAGCATCCCAAGTCAGCCATTCGTAAAATCGCAAATCCGGCGTTCAACTGAAGCGGATTATCTGGGAATTGCCGCGATCCGCCCAGAATCCGAACCCAGCCACTCCAGGTGGTGCGACGTAGTTAGCTCAACTGACTCCGAGTACAATTTAATCGGACCGACCATGCATGGAGGTGCCAGACGATGAAGCGGCAGGAACAATGTTGGCTCGGGCTTTCGCTTGGCCTACTACTCTTGGCCTGCTCACCCACACTCCTCGGTCAAAACACCGACTGTTCGGCTCGGGAGCTAAAAGCCGCCTTGCCTTCGAATACTCCTGCTTATCGCGATGCCATTCTGCTATCAGAAACGTTGAGCAAGAACGGGATTCTGGTGAAGTGCATTTTGGGCTCGACGATGGAAGGAACATTTAAGGGCGAAAGCGGTGCTGCGGTGTATCGAACCGTCGATGGCAGTTTTGAGGTGCTGTTTCTTCCCCAGACAGGAACGTTCGACCGTTTGAAGATAATCGAACAGCACAACGGAGACCGCTATTTATATCGGTTCCAAGGTCCCCCCGAACCATGGCCAGCCAATCTGATTGACAGCTCTTTCCGCATCTACTTCGTCAAGGACCGGAATTTGTTGTTTGTTGTGGATGAAAACGCCGAACTGGCCGCAATACTCCAGAAATTTGTGCGCTCTCAACCTCACTTCCGCCCTCCGACGGCGTCACCTTAAACACCGTGCCGTAGCCGCGACCGCCGCCAGAGCGGCCGTAAACGCCACCATAGCCAGTGGTTCCGTAGAGATTCCCCTCCGTATCAAAGACTAGGCCGCCTTCGGGATAGCGCCCATCGGTCCCATTGCCAAAGCTCCAGAGAATCGTTTCGGTCCAAGAACTGCCGCTGCTCGACGGCGGGCTCAGCTCAAACACCGTGCCGTAGTTGTAAGCCCCGCCCCCGTTGGTCGTGCCATAAAGATTTCCGTTCTTGTCGAAGACCAAGTCCGCGGGGGGATTGACGCCATCCGTCCCATTGTTCTCAAAGCTGTGGAGAATTGTCTCGGTCCACTTGCCGCGATATAGCTTCAGCTCAAATACCGTGCCGTAGTAATTGTAGGCGCCGCCCTCGGTGGTTGTGCCGTAAAGGTTTCCGTTGTGCCGCACCAGGTGCCCATAGGGGCCGGACCCATCCCCGCTAGCGCCAAAGCTGTGAAGAATCGTCTCGTTCCCCGATGGCGTCAGCTCAAATACCGTTCCGCATCCGTCTTCAGCACAGCCGTAAGCGCCGCCGTAGGTCGTTGTGCCGTAGAGATTCCCCTCCCCATCAAGGACCAGGCTAGCGTTGGGATAATACCCGTCCGACCCATTGAAATCGAAGCTGTGGAGGATCGTCTCCGTTCCTGAAGGAGCCAGCTCAAACACCGCACCGCTACTGTAGCCGCCGCCCGCATAAGTCGTGCCGTAGAGATTTCCCACCTTGTCAAGGATCAGGGTGGCGAAGGGTTCGGCACCGTCTGTCCCATTCAGATCAAAGCTGTGCAGAATCGCCTCGGTCGAACCGTCCCTTGTGGGTTTCACTTCAAACACCGTCCCCTGTCCGTAGGCTCCGCCCAGTTCGGTCGTGCCGTAGAGAATCCCCTTCTCACCTAGGACTAGGCTGGCGTAGGGATAATATCCATCCGACCCATTGAAATCGAAGCTGTGGAGAATCGTCTCGGTTCCCGACGGCTCCAATTTAAACACCGTTCCGTAGCCGTACGCGCCGCCCCCGTAGGTCGTGCCGTAAAGATTTGCCCCGTCAAAGACAGGCTTGGCATAGGGATTCGCCCCGTCGCTCGGCGTGCCGGAAAAGCTGTAAAGCACGGTTTCCGTCTGCGCGTTAGCCGGTAAGACCACCGCTGCTAATAGGGCGGAAAACACCGCCAGCACCAACGCGCCACGCATTGCAGCCGCCGCTTTCGTCGGGCCCAGGTTCAGTTCGATAGCACAGTTGTTCACACCACACTTTAGGCCACGCACAGTAATTAAACAGCGCATACTCTCCTCCGACACTGACTGACAATTGGAATGCGACCCGGCCTCAGGCGATGTGCGTCGCAACGAGCAGCAAGCGCTCTTTGGACCAGCGCGCCGGCGTTCGCGGCAATTATCCTACCTTTCCCGTTCCAGGTGGCGGAAAATTGAAGGGTTCCTTTGTGAGCTTGCAGGAGTTTGCATCACGCCCAGGTATCGTGGTGAAAGCTCGACTACACTCATCTTCCTCCGCGCCCGGCCTCTGCGGCGACGTGGGTTGTTTTCAGCCCAATCGGGTTCGTGCCTTACTGGCGTCCGACTCGTCATCGACTTTACGTAGCATCGACGAGCGCGCTCAGGGGCCCCAGCCAGGGTTCGTAGCGTCGCCAGCGCGCGACCGAGGTGCGATAGATCGGCTGCCGGGCTTGCCACTTGCTGGGGGTGTTCACCGCCCGCGGATTCGATTCGGGGCGCAGGCAAGCGTCGTTCCATGCCAGCCCACAAGCTGCGATGATGCGCCGGATGACTGGTTCGGGCGCGCGGGTCAGGTCCTCGTAATCGACCTCGAGGAAGCGGTCCGCCGGCAGCACGCTCCGCCAGTGGTCGATGAGCCGCTGGTAGCTGCGGAAATACGCGACCAGTTCGGTGCCTCCGGTCGGGAACGCCAGGCCCGGACGGAAATGAGTTTGATGAATCGACAGCGCCGTGTCGACCGCAGCGCGGCGGCAATGGATGATGAGGGCGCGCGGGAATGCCATGTGGATCAGTCCGGCCCAGAGGAAGTTGAACGGCATCTTATCGGTCACTCGTGCCGCCTTGGGAGCGATCGCGCGCAGCACGCCGAGATAGTCGGCCGCGGCCTTGGCCAAGAACTCCGCGGCCAGATTCTCCGTGGGAACGAACGGCCCCTCGTTCTCGGCCGCGGCGTTCTCGTCCGAGCCAGAGCGGTGCCACTCCGCGCCGCGCTGGTTCCAGAACTGCAACTCGCCGCCCGCCCCGACCTCGGGATGCATGGAGACGATCTGTTCGACCAGAGTGGTGCCGGACCGCGGCATGCCGAGGATCAGTACCGGCGTCGCGTCTGGGCTGCCGAGTTCGGGCGCCCGCACGATCCATTCCGGTGTGCAGCGGGCAATCAGGCGGTCAATCTCGGTGGAGAACGCGGCCGAGTCGAACCGCACCGTGCCCTGGCGCACGGCGTCTGCGGCGTCGAAATGCTGCATGGCCAGGGCGTAGTCGCCAAGATCCTCCGCCGCCTTGCCGATCGCGAGGTGAACCCGCAGGCGTTGCACCGCCTCGAGTCCCGGCGTGGCCAGGGCGGCTTGCATCGCTTGCAGCAGACCGTCATCATGGCTCGTGACCTGGCGGCACCGAACCAATTCGTAGTAGCTTCCCGCTAGCATTGGCGCGATGGCGATGGCGCGTTCGAAGCAGGCCCGGGCCTCGTCGAAACGGCCGAACTCGGAGAGCAGATTGCCCAGCAAATCGTACGCCATGGCGTTCGTCGGATCGGCCACCAGCGTCTCTCGCAATACCTGTTCGGCTTCCTGATGGCGATCCTCGGTCAGCAGCACCCGCGCCTTGGCAACGCGGCTGAAGCTGTTCCTATCTCCGGTCGCTGCCGCGCGCCGGAAACAACCGATCGCCTGGTCGCGATAGCCCAGTGTGTAGGCCAGGGCGCCGGCGCGGAACCACGCCTCGGTCAGGGATGGGAGCAACTCCGTCGCGCGCCCGTACGCGGCGATTGCCCCGTCGATGTTGCCCAGCTTCTCCAAAGCGATTCCCATGCGGAAATATGCGTCGGTGTAGCGCGGGTTCGCGGCGACGGCCCGCTGCAATGCCGCAATGGCATCCGGTACGCGGCCGACCTCGAGACAGGCGAGGCCGAGATCGTGCTGGATGATGGGATTGGACGGCTGCAGCAGCGCTGCATCGTGCAACGGTGCGATCGCATCGGCTGGTCGCCCGGCCCGGAGGAACGTAGTGGCCAACGCAAGCAGAGCCGCCACCTGCTGCGGCGCGGCTGGATTTGGAGACTGGGTCATGGCGTGAATCTAGCGTGGAAGCTGCAGCGCGGCCACCGGAATCGCCGCGCAATTTTCACCCTACCATGATCTGACAAGGACGATCCGGCAAGCAGTAGAATTTCGCCCCCGGCGATTCGGCATCGCGATCGAACGGCCATCGGGTTAACTGTGAATATTTTTTCATCAGAAATTAATACTTCCTGAGAGACACCTGACAGAAACTACGCCAGCATGACGGGAAAGTTACATTCTTGTAATCTGATTTACACAGAATGTTGACGTGCGTTTCACGGAAACACAACGTAGTTCGGCTAGCCTCCTTCGTTACGTAACCGCGCCATACCTGGCCCCTTCGGAGGAACAGATGAGATTATTTGAGAAACCAGCCTTCGAACTCACCTGCCGCAAGTTCACTTACCTGATCCAGGCGCTATTTCTCGCCGGAACCGTTTTGTGCCTGGCGGACTTTTCGATGGCACAAGTCGATCGTGCCGGGCTGAGCGGCACCGTCACTGATCCCTCGGGCCGCGTTCTTCCCCAGGCGCGGGTTACTGCCGTACAGATTTCGACTGGGCTGAAACGCGAGACCAAGTCCTCGACCGAGGGAATGTATGACATTCCTGAGTTGCCGGTCGGCAATTACGCGATCACGTTTGAGCATGATGGGTTCAAGGCGCTCACCTTCGTTGATGTCGAGGAGGTCATCGGCCGCACGCGAACGCTCGATGTGACTCTGCAAGTGTCCGGCTCGAACCAGCGTGTGGAGGTACCCGCCAGTTCGGCGCTGATGGACCGCAACAGCAGCGCGGTGACCGGGTTCATCGAGCGAGAGCAAGCCAATGAATTGCCGCTCAATGGCCGCGACTGGGCCGGGCTGACGGCCTTCGTGCCGGGCGCCGTCGACACCGGCGGCAGCAACCAGCGGACGATTCGGTTTGCCGGACGGGGTCTCGACGACAGCAACTGGACCTACGACGGCGTTGACGCAACCAACATCGTGAATCAGACGCAGCGCCCCTGGGTGCGGCTGGCCATCCCGCTGGATGCGATTCAGGAGTTTCGCGTCGATTCTCTGACGGCATCTGCCGAGGAAGGCGGAACCGGCGGACCGCAACTGGATGTCACCTCGCCTTCCGGCACAAACCGCTTTCACGGTCGCCTCTTCGAGTATCTGCGTAACAACGTCTTGGACGCGCCCGTGCCCGAATGGGCCTCCAACGGCGAAACGCAGCAACCGCTGCGTCTGAATCAGTTCGGCGGCGCGGTGGGCGGCCCCATCAAGCGCGACAAGACGTTCTTCTTCATCGCTTCGGAAGCCTACCGGCAAAACTGGGGCTATCCGGTGAGTGGCGACGTGCCAAGCGCGGCGCTCATTGCAAGGGTTCCGACCTCGTCGCCGATCTATGGGATCATTAGTGCCTTCCCGGGCGCCGGACCAAGGACCATTCTGACGCCCTGGACGCCAGTCAACGACCCGGGCGATCCGAACTACGCGGACTATGACCTGCTGACCTGCTCCTGCGTTCAGGTGGTCAACGAGAATTCCCTGATGCTGCGCGTCGACCAGCATTTCTCGGCTAAGACCACGGGTTTCATGCGATTCAATTACGACCGGTCCGTCGATACGCAGCCGCTTTCGGCTGCCGCGACGGACCTGCAGCAGAGGGTATCCACGCCCGTCAATGGCGCGCTCGAATTGCTGCACATCTTCAGTCCGAACCTCGTGAACGAAGCCAAGTTCGGATTCAATCGAGCCACCTCCAACACTTACAACCTCAATGAAACCGGCATCCTTTATCAGATTGCGATCTCCACCGGGCCGGGGCCGGGATTTATTACTCAGAACTACGATTACGGCAGCATCTACGTGGGCAACTCTTTCTCCTGGCTCGACAACCTGACCTGGATTCATGGCCGGCATACCTTGAAATTTGGAGGGGAGATCCGCCACATTCAATTGAATCAGAGCTCCGGCGAACACGGAAAAATCACGTTCTCCACGGTGGAGAAACTAGCGGCCGATCTAGTGAACAAAGCCAGCCTGACCGGCGCCTTGCCGGTCAACCACTTGCGCAAGAACGATTACTTCGGCTACGCGCAGGACGAGTACAAGGTGGCACCCAATCTCACTCTGAACCTGGGGGTGCGCTACAGCTTCTTCCAGATCTTCGACGAAGCAAACGGGCTGGCCAACCCGTTCGATTTCGACACCTGCGGGGCGCAGGGATTCTGCGGCGTGGGCGCCAGCTTCGGACAGCAGAACTACAACGATATCGATCCTCGTGTGGGTTTTGCCTGGACGCCGCGGAAGGGCGGCCAGACGGTGATTCGAGGCGGATTCGGCTTCTACCACGAAGACGGACAGTTGGACGATCAGAATCTGCCCGCCAAAAACGAAGTGCCCTCCTATGCGGCGACCAGCACTTCGAACCTGCAGCTCACATACCCGGTCGATCCGTATTTTAGCGGTCCCGGAACCCTCTCACCGAACGCCGAACAACGGAACCGCAAGGACTCGTATGTTGAGCAGTGGAGTCTCTCGGCGCAGCGCGAGCTGTCCGCCAACTTCGTGGGTACGGTTTCCTACCTGGGAAGTCACGGCGTGCATCTGCTCGAAACCAACGTCGTAAACCTGATCAATCCGGTCACGCAGGCGGTGCAATATCCGGCGTTTGCCCCCGCCATCCCGTGGCGCGGCTCGGTGGGCATGAGCTCTTACGACGGTCTCTCCGTGGCATTGCGGCGTTCATTCTCCCACGGCCTCCTGGTGACGGCTAATTACACGTGGTCGCATGAGATCGACAACGGCTCCAACGGCAGCGGCGACGGCGACGAGATATCGCCGCAGAATCCGTTATGTCTGGCCTGTGATCGCGCCAGCGGCGCCTGGGACGCACGGCATGTGGTCAACGGCAACGCGGTCTATCAGCTGCCCGTCGGCCGCGGCAAGCCGCTGCTGAATGACAGCGGAATCGCAACCGCTATCCTGGGCAACTGGGAACTAACGACAACCGCCCTTGCCCGCACCGGCTTCCCGGTGAATGTGCTGATGCCCGGCAGTTACACCGCGCCGGACGGGGCTTCCGGCACCGAGCGTCCCGATCTGGTTCCGGGCGTTTCTCTCACTCCGTCGGGGGGCAAAAGCGTCGCGGGGTGGATCAATCCCGCAGCGTTTGCTGCGCCGGCTGGCGAATTCGGCACCGCGCCCCGCGACCTCCTCCGCGGTCCGGGCACCTGGCAAGTGGATCTCGGTGTCGGTAAACACATCTCGCTTAGCGAGCGCGCAAGCCTGGAGTTTCGCTCCGAGTTCTTCAACATTTTCAATCACCCGCAGTTAGGTCCGCCGCAGTCCACTTTCAACCCGTCGAACACCACGGGGTTCGGCACCATCATCAGCACGGTAAATACAACGACGCCGATTAGCCCAGTCGGCTCCGGAACTCCGCGCGAGATTCAGTTTGCGCTGCGGATCGCTTTCTAGTTGCCCGGGGGCATTCGGTCTTCCACGAAGCTCCCCGAGTGGACGACGCCTTCGCAGGAAATTGTCGAATGCGTCTTAAGTCTTCGTTCCGCGATGTTCCGGGAGGACAAGTCATGAGAATTCTAATCATCGAAGATGAGGCCAAGACGGCCAAGTTCCTGAAGAAGGGACTGGGGGAGGCAGGGTTCGTCGTCGATGTCGCCGGAGATGGATTGGACGGGTTGCACCTGGCGCAGGAATTGCAGTTCGATCTCGTCATTCTCGACGTGATGCTCCCAAGTTTGGATGGCTGGCAGGTTCTCATTCGCTTGCGCCAACAAGGCCGACGCTCGCTGGTGCTTTTTCTGACCGCGCGCGATGCCATACACGAGCGGGTGCGAGGGTTCGAGCTGGGTGCGGACGACTATCTGGTAAAACCGTTCGCTTTTTCCGAATTGCTGGCGCGCGTGCGATCGCTCTTACGCCGTGGGCCTCAGCGTGCGCAAGAGACACTTCGCCTGGCCGATCTTGAAATCGACTTGTTGCGCCAGCGTGCCACGCGCGGCGGTCAGCGGCTGGATCTGACTTCCAAAGAGTTCGTTCTTCTGTCTTTGCTGGCGCGGCGCTCGGGCGAAGTGCTATCGCGAACCCTGATCGCCGAAGCGGTCTGGGACATGAACTTCGACAGCGATACGAATGTCGTGGACGTCAACGTGCGAAGGCTGCGCAGCAAGGTGGACGACCCTTTCTCGTTCAAACTGATTCGTACCGTTCGGGGCGCGGGCTATGTCCTGGAATCCAACCAATAGTCTCACGCCGGTCTCCCGCTTGTGGGGAACTTTGGCCTTCCGGCTAACCGCCGGATACGCGCTGGCAGGCTTGTTTCTGGTGTTCCTCGCCACCGCCAGTCTTTATTTATTCCTGGTGAGTGAACTCGAGAAAAGCACCGATTTGTTCCTTGCGGACAAAGTAAACGTGCTGCGCACCATGCTGCGCGAGAGACCCGACGACTGGGACGCGCTGCGGGAGGAAGTTGAGCTGGAATCGGCCGCCCGGCGATATGAGCAGTTCTATATTCGCCTGCTGGATGAACGCAATACACTCCTGTTGATGACGCCAGGCATAGCCGATCAATTGGACCTGGCGCAATTGGCCAGTCAAATCCAACGCCATCCTGATCGCACCATCCGCATGAGAGGCAGGAACGGCCGATCCTTTCGCGTGACCAGCGCGTCGGCGCCAGTCGGTCTCGGGGCAACTCCAACGGACACGATCCAGATTGCGGTGGATGTCTCGCAAAAAGAGATGTTGCTCGCGCGCTATCGGTTTTGGTTCTGGACCATTCTGCTGGCAACATTCGTGATTTTTCCATTGGTCGGGTACAAGATTGCAAGGCAGGGCATTCGCCCGGTGGAGGAGATGGCAACGACCGCGCGCCACATCAGTTCGACAAACCTGCGGGAACGCATTCTTGCGGAAGGATATCCATCTGAACTGGCGTCCCTGGCCAGTACCTTCAACCAAATGCTCGACCGCCTGGAAGAGTCCTTCGAACGGATTTCCCGATTCTCCGCCGATATTGCCCATGACCTGCGCACTCCGGTGAATAACATTCGCGGCGAAGCCGAAGTGGCCTTGGCCCGCGCGCGAACCATCGACGAATACCGCGATGTGCTTGAGTCCTGTCTGGAAGAAGCCGTGCGCCTATCGGACCTCGTCGGCGACCTTTTGTTCCTGGCCCGTGCGGAGAGCCCACTCACCCATTTGCGTCGGGAGCACGTGAACGTAGCCCAATTGCTGGACGCCGTGCGGGAATACTACGAAGCTTCGGCGACCGAGGGCAGAATCTCGCTCACCACTGTTGTCGCTGACGAACCGGTCATTGCCGAACTAGACCGTACGCTCTTGCAGAGGGCAGTCGGCAACCTGGTTTCGAATGCCTTAGCACACACGCCACCCGGCGGAGCCGTCGTGCTTCGCTCGAACGCCGACTCTTCCACGATTCACATCGCCGTCTCCGATACAGGTGTCGGCATTCCAGCCGAAGCCCTGCCGCGGGTTTTTGATCGCTTCTTCCGTGTCGATTCGTCGCGTTCCCAGGGTTCGGGGGGCACCGGGTTGGGGCTGGCAATCGTGCAGAGCATTGCACAACTTCACGGCGGCAATGTGAGGATTTCGAGCCAGCCGGGACGGGGCACGACGGTCACGCTGCACATGCCGGTCTCCTGCGACGATGCGGCGGGCGCGAATTTCTCCATCCTCATGGAACACGTGAAATAATTGTTTGGTGAAACATCATTCCGTCCGCTGGTAACAATTTCTCTGAGAACATAAGCGAAGGTGTGGGACACGCCGCAGAAACCATCAGCCGGCAGGATTGCCACCGGCCTGCTGGCACTGCCCGCTCAACCTGCGGCGACGATGACTGCAACGAATCATGCGCTGATGAGCTTTGAGCGGCATTCAGGTGAATCCTTTGAGTACTTCGCCGGGTCAGGCTGGTCTAAAGCGGATATGCCAACGCAGGAAGATTGGAATGCCTATCTGAGCCGTTTCGGGGAATTGCAGAAACACCCAGCTGCGGTTACCTGGGTAAAACGATGAGCACTTGTATCGCTGCTCGAGACTCTTCGAGATGAGGGAATAAAATGAATAGGAGACAATTCATCGCCGCAGGAGGCACAGCAGGTTTCGTTGCATCTCGCAGGAGCTTCTCTAGCGCTGCGAAAGCAGAATCCACTGCAACACCGGTTCTGATGAAGCTAGGATGCCAGTCCGCGCCAACCAATGACACGCACCTCAAGTACCTCGCCCGCTATGGCGTGCGAAACATCTGCGGATATCCCCAGATCGAAGGCGACCGTCTTTACGCAACCGTGGACGAACTCAAGCGCATGACGGATATGGCCGGAAAATATGGCATCAGCATCGACTGCATTGCGCCGCCATTCCTGGAGTCCAGTTTCATCGACCAGGAAAAGCATCCAGCCATCATGTTGGCTCAGAGTCCGGAGCGTGACCGGGACATCGAACAACTGCAAACGCTGATCAAGAATTGTGCGCTGGCTGGCATTCCTTCCATTAAGTACAACATGAGCATTCTCGGTATTCTTCGCACCGGGCGGATACCAGGTCGTGGCGATGCCATGAACCACGCATGGAATCTCTCCGAGGCTCATCCGGCAACACCGCTCACGAGGGCCGGGCGGGTGGATGCTGACGCTTTCTGGGAGCGTATTACGTATTTTCTTGACCGTGTAATTCCTGTGGCCAATGAGTGCAAGATTCGAATGGCCTGCCATCCGCAAGATCCGGGTGTGCCGCCGGAAGGATATCAAGGCGTAAACAGAGTGCTGGGCACCGTGGACGGGCTCAAGAAATTCGTCACCATCCAGGAGAGTGCTTACCACGGGCTTAACTTTTGCCAGGGAACCATCTCCGAAGATCTCGAGAACCCAGCGGTCGAGATATTTGATGTGATTCGATATTTCGGCACACGCAAGAAAATCTTCAACGTGCACTTTCGCAACATTCGCGGCCACCGCAACAACTTTGTCGAGGTCTTCCCGGACGAAGGCGATATCGACTTCGTCAAAGCAATCAAGGTTTACAAGGAGATTGGTTATCCTTACATGCTTATGCCCGATCACGTTCCGCTGGCCGAGGCCGATCCAGGATCTCTGCAGTCCTTCGCATTCTGCTACGGATACATTCGCGGCCTGATCCAGTCTGTCAGCGCCACGGCCTGAACATGGAAACGGTCGTTGGGCTCGCAAAAATCACTTCTTGTACCGTCATGGCCCGCTCCATCGCGATCTTCGTGTAAAAGATCATGCCGCGTCGGATCGAAGGCATTTTCTGCGCCTTGTACAGCGATCGCGGCAGCCATTTCTGGCTAACTCCGAAAGCGGGCGAGGCCGTGGACCCCAATCGCTTGATCCAAGGTGGGACGGGCGTTGCGCGAGTGGGGAATCCAGATGATCCCGGCCTACTCGCCGCAGGCGCGGGGACCCAGTGAACGCAACTTATCCACCTGGCAAGGCCGCCTGCCGCAGGAGTTGCGACGGGCGGGGTGCACCACCCTGGAGGCGGCCCATCGCTTTCCGAGCGAGCACGACCCGGTCCGAGTTCAATCGCCGTATTTTCAATCGCCGTATTAAAGTGCCTCCACGGCCAGCGGGGGGCTTTTGTACCCTGTCGGAGAGCCGATCTGTAGAGCATTTTCTCTCTGCAATGGCAGCGTGCCGTGAATCGCGACAACACCGTGAGCTTTGACCATCTGCACTTGCAGATCGAGCCCGCGCGCTGGCGCGCCTCCTTGGCCGGTTGCACCGTGACCGTGCATCCACATCTGGATGGGAGGCTGACGCTGCATTACGGACCGCACTGCCTCGGCCACGACGATGACCGCGACCTGCCCTATCCCGTCCCCAACATTCCAGCTTCTACAAGGTCGAGCAAAGGGGCCCCCTCTCCTGCAACCCGATCCCCAAAACCAGGTTTCGCAATTCCGCTCGCGTAGGTGTGCATGTTCTTGTCATCAGCATCGCCATCAGCATCCCTTCCATGATCGCTCGACCGATCCGAGAGTTCTCCTACCAAATTGACTGTCTATTCTCCTGCACCCAGATGGCCTGTCGGACATGTCCCGACCTGGTCCATTGGGACCTTACCAGGACCCGGCTGCCAAAGGCAGACTAGTTCATCGACGTTGTAATCAGAATTGATTTGAGAGGCGAGCTCCTTTAGCCACTCTATGAGACAGCCCCCCCACTGGACTCTGATTGTTGTGGCCGTGCTCACGCTGCTGATGGCGATGCTGGGCTGCCAAGGCGTGAGCGCGAGATCTGACTCGGACCCGCCGCCGCCACCGGCGGCTCAACTGACGGCATCGTCGACCAGCCTTGCGTTCGGCACGGTGGCGGTTGGCACCATCCAGGTACTACCCGAGACGGTTACCAACTCCGGAACAGCCAGCCTGACCCTGAACACGATCAGCGTGACGGGAATTGGATTCACGATCAGTGGATTGAGTTTGCCCATGGTGCTGGCCGCGGGGCAGAGCACGAGTTTCAACGTGGTGTTTCAGCCTCCGTCGGTGGTGACGGGAGCAACCGGCAATGTGGCCCTGGCGAATACGGGAAC
>Ga0209006_10000412_pt1 | contig 41840 bp, 40 predicted proteins | sample JacPin_JW_Ref_O2_FD_188567 | JGI IMG/M metagenome (GOLD analysis project Ga0209006, IMG submission 188567) | Forest soil microbial communities from Algoma, Ontario, Canada - Jack Pine, Ontario site 1_JW_Ref_O2 (SPAdes) (version 2) | ecosystem: Environmental > Terrestrial > Soil > Boreal... | reverse complement strand
TAGTCGACCGGATTGATTCCCGCCGCGTGGAGGCGCACGCGAACCTCGTGCTCGGATGTGATCCGGGGGTCGGGCAGCTCGGCAGGCTGCAGGACCTCGGGTCCGCCTACAGCTGTCATCAACATCGCACGCATCTGCGGTCAGGCACCTCTCTCGGGACGAGTCCGCTCAACATAGCGCCGCGCCCTTTGGCGGATTTGAGCGATACGCGCCCGTAGCCTTGACTTAGCCACAGGGCCAGCCGATACAACGATCGTGACTGCAGGAGGTAGCTCGGACACCCGCGTCAGCCGGCTCGAGCCGCGCAGCAAGCGCCCGACCGGCGTCGCCTACGACGCGTTGGGCCTACGATGGGAGTGGCGCTCGCAACGCCGCGTCGCCTCCGCGATGAAAGCTCTCCACAGGCGCCCCCGCCTTGCCCTGTTGCTCTCGGCGCTGATCGCCGTGGGAACCGTCGTGGCGATCGCGGCCTCCGACAAGCCGCGCGCGCTCTGGCACACCGTCGGGCAGATACAGCCCATCTGGCTGGCGGTTGCGCTCGCAGCCGAGTTCGCCGCCTACGCCGGCTATGTCGTCGCCTACCGCTCGACGATCCTCAACCCCGAAGGTCCCCGCCTCCCATTCATGCTGAGCGTGCGGCTCGTCGTCGCAGGCTTCGGGCCGTTCGTCCCGATGGGCGGCTTCGCGTTCGATCGTCGCGCGCTCAGGGCCGTGGACTACAGCCCCCGTCACGCAAGGGTGCAGGTCATGGGGCTGGGCGTGATCGAGTACCTGATGCTTGCTCCCGCAGCCTGTGTGTGCGCGCTGATCCTCGTGCTGGACTCTGCGCACGCATCGCCGGTGCTGACGTTGCCGTGGATCTTCGCCGTGCCCCCCGGCTTCGCGCTCGCGTGGTGGGCTACGAAACCGCCGGTCCTCGACTATTTCCAGCACGCGGAGGACCCGGTGCGTCGGTGGATCGGGGACCTGCTCGCCGGCGTCGAGGTTCTGCGGGGCGTGGTGCTACGCCCGCTCGAGCGGCCGGGCGCGGTGCTCGGAATGGCGATCTACTGGGCGGCCGAGATAGCTTGCCTCGGCTTTGCGTTGCGTTGCTTCGGCGTGGAGATATCGATCCCCGCGCTGGTGGTCGCCTACGCCACCGGCTATGCGGCGAGCAGGCGCTCGCTGCCGTTCGGCGGCGCCGGCATCACCGAGGCCCTGCTCACGATCTCGCTGATCGCCGTTCACGTGAACGCGGCACACGCGTTGTTCGCGGTGATCGCCTACCGGCTCGTGAACTTCATCGTGCCGACGCTTCCTGGCCTGCTCGCACACTCCTCGCTCGAGTCGCTGCTCGAGGGGACTTCAAAGCCGACCGCTCACGAGGGACCAAGCCCGTGAGTTGCCGCGTAGTTGATCGCCGCCGCGCGATCGCGCGCGTCGATCTTCGCGAACAGGTGGTTCACATGGGTCTTGACGGTCGTCTCGGAGATGAACAGGCGCGTCGCGATCTCGCGATTGTTGAAGCCGGCTGCGATCAGCCCCAGAACCTCTCCCTCGCGCCCGGTCAACCCATCGGGCAGCTCCGCGCGCACCGGTGCGTCCGGCGGCGCGGCCGCGGCCAGCAGCCGCGCCTGAAGCGGCGCCGCGAGCGTCATGTGGCCGGCCGCCGCCTGATGCAGCGCGCGTGAGATCTCCTCGCGCCCGGCGTCCTTCGTCAGCACTCCGCGGGCGCCCGCCCGAAGCGCCTCCAGCGCATCGTCGTCCTCGGCGTAGGTCGTGAGGATCAGCACGGCTGTGGCCGGGTGCTCGGCGCGAATCCGTCGCGTTGCGCCTACCCCGTCGAGCTCGGGCATGTGCAGGTCCATCAGCACCACGTCGGGACGGCGGCGCGCCACCAGCTCGAGTGCCTCGAGGCCGTTCGCGGCGGTGCCCACCACGCTCACCTCCTCGAGGAGGTCGAGGATCGTCGCCAGCCCCTCGCGCACGATCTTCTGGTCGTCGACGACCAGCACGCGCAACGACGGGCTCACACCGGGACCTCAGCGCGCACGCGCCAGCCTTTTCGGAAAGGGCCGGCCGCCAGGTCTCCGCCTGCGAGCTCCAGACGCTCCCGCATGCCCGTGAGGCCATAGCCGCCGCTCGGCACACCGCCGACGGAGACAGGTGTCCGTCGCGGCTCGCCGTTGGTGACCGTCACGCTCGTGCCATCTTCCTCGAAGCGCAGACGTACCCGCACGTTCGCGCCCGGGGCGTGGCGTCGAGCGTTCGTCAGCGCCTCCTGGACTGCGCGCATCAGCGCCAGCGCCGCCTCTGGTGGGAGCTCTCGCGCCGACCCTTCCACGATCAGTTCGCCGCGTTCGCCCTGCTCGCGGTGGGCCTTGAGCAGGGCGGCCACGCTGTCGCGCAGTGGCGGCGCGTCGGTGCGCAGGGCGGCGACGGCGCGACGCGCCTCCTCCAGCCCCTCGCGCGCGGTCCCCTGACACGCACGGATCCGCTCGAGCGCGCCCTCCACGTCGCCGCGCTCTGCCAGCAGCAGCTCTGCCGCTTCCAGCTGCACGGTCAGCCCGCCGAGCGCATGGGCGAGCACGTCGTGGATCTCGCGCGCCAGCCGCGTGCGCTCATCCAGCGTTGCGGCACGACGGCTCTCCACCTCGGTCCGCAGCGTCTGCGCGACGAGCGCTTCCGCCGCACGTCCCTGGGCGACGTACTGGCGGCGGGTGAGTCCCAGCAGCCCCGACCCGACCAGGATCGCGGGGTAGCCCAGCGCCGAGCTCGACCCGAGGCTTGCCCACAGGACGCCGATCTCCAGCGCCACGAGACCGAGCGCGAAAGTGCCCAGCGCGTCCAGCACGAAGCCATCGGTCGCCGCGGCCGCGACCGCGAGCGCTGGGAGCGCGAGCGCTGCGCTGCCGTGCTGGAGCGCCGCGAGCAGTCCGCCCGCGAAGGCCATCAGCGCGAGCGCGCCGGCCTGGCGCGAGGGCTGTCGCGGAAGCTTGAACGCCCACGCGAGCGCCGCCAGGTTGGCCAGGACCGCGAGCACGACCAGGAGCCAATTGGGGCCGGCCTGATGTCGGTTGATTGCGACCTCGAAGTCGATCAGCCCGAGCCCGATCAGTCGTCCCAACATCAATGTTCGGCCCGACAGCCCCGTGGGGCGTGGGTGGAGGCCTGGGTGGAGGGGTGCGTGTTGATCCACCCGTAGATCGTCCCACGCGTCGATGACGCGGGCCCTCCTCGCTGCGAGCGTGTGTTCCACAAGCCGAAGCACGAAAAAGGAGCCAGCAAATGCCCACCAGCGCCCTCATCCTCAGTGCCGTAATCCTCGTCGGTGTCCTCGCATCCGACCTCGGCCGCCGTGCCGTCACCCGCAGCCGCCTGCGCCGCCCGCTGCTGATCGCCGGCATCGCCGGGTCGATGTACCTGAGCGCCTTCGCCACGAAGGGCGATGGCCTTGCGGTCGAGCTTGCAGGCGCCGCAGCGGGCGCTGTACTCGGTCTGATCGCGGGAAGCCTGATGCGAGTCGAGCACGACGGCGACGGCCAGGCCTTCACGCGTGCCGGCGCCAGCTACGTCCTGATCTGGGTCGCCGTTGTCGCCACGCGTCTCGCCTTCATCTACGGCTCGGAACACGTGTTCTCCGCGAGCCTGGGCAGCTGGATGGTCGCCCACCACGTCACCACCGCCGCGCTGACCAACGGCCTCGTCCTGATGGCGCTCGCAATGACCGTCGCTCGCACGCTCAGCCTGATCGCTCGCGCCCGCCTGGGTGAGAGCGGTGGCATCGGTCAAGCAACGTTCGGTCAGTCGAACGTGTGAGGGTCGTGGTAGCCACTCAGAGACACGCGAGACATAGTCTTGACGGAGCGGACCAATCAGGGTTAGGTTGGTCCGCTCAGCGCTCGGGGAGGACGCGGAGGTGGATGCTCACGCGTCCTTCAGGCCTTCGGGCGGCACACAAGGCAGGGGAAAGAGGGAAACATGGGGAAGAGGAATCGCATCGTTGGGCTGCTTGCTTTGGGGGTGGCGGTATTCGTGCCGGCGGCCTCCGCGGCGGCAGCGCCGCAGTACGTCGCGTTGGGGGACTCGTACTCCTCCGGCGTCGGCACTCGCGTCTTCTACGAAGAATCCGGGGAATGCGACCGCAGTCCGGACGCCTTCGGACCGAAGATCGCAGCGGCGAAGGGGTACACGCTCAGCTTCCAGGCGTGCAGCGGCGCCAAGACCCCGGAAGTAAACGAAAAACAGCTCGGCACCCTGAGCAGCACGACGAGCCTCGTGACGATCACGATCGGGGGCAACGACGCCGGCTTCAGCAACGTGATGCTCAACTGCGCGCTCTACTACTTCACCTGCGGCAGTGCGATCAGCGAAGCGGAGGAATTCGCCAAGAACAAGCTGCCGGGGCTGCTGGAAACGACCTATAAAGACATCCGGGCGAAGGCGACGACCGCCCAGGTGATCGTGCTCGGCTACCCGAAGCTGTTCACCAAAGAAGGCAAGACGTGCAACGTCAACTTCCTCACTTCCGGCAACGAGAAGAAAATCAACGAAGCGGCGGAAAAACTGGACGCCGTCGTCAAGGCTCGTGCGGAAGCGATGAAATTCACCTTCGTGAACCCGACGAGCGCGTTCGAATCGCACGAGGTGTGCGCATCCGAAGAATGGCTGAACGGTCAGTCTGACCCGCTCTCGGAAAGCTACCACCCGAACGTCAAAGGCCAGGAAGAGTTCACCAAACTGGTCGAGGCGGCAATTTAGGCGATTCACCTATCGCCCGCGGGCTCCGGTCCGCGGGCGGTGATCGCCCGTGACGTTGCGGCGAGCGTCCGGCGAGCGGCTCGGCGACTCAGGTTTCGATCGTGACGAGCGTGCCGATCGGCGTGTACGGCCAGGTCTCAGCTGCCGCTTCCAGCGGCAACTCGACGCAGCCGAGGCTCTGCGGCGTGCCGAACGACGAACGATCGAAGTTGTGCAGCGCGTCGCCGCCGTTGAAGTAGCTCACCCATTTGATGCCCGGGTCTTTGTAGTGAGAGCCGTCGGGGTTGGTGCCGCTCATGGTTGTTTCCGGGAGATGCTCGAACACGGGGAACGTCCCCAATTCCGTTTCCGCGCCCGATATGCCGGTGTTCGCGGGCGAGCTGAGCACGGTGCGTCCGTTGTGCCACAGCGTCATCGTCTCCGGGACTTCGCGGTGCACGTACACGTAGCTGTAGCCGGTGCTCACACGCTTGCCGGCGACCGCCGCGGTGATCAGCTTCTGCCACACCGTAGGGCCGGCGATGCCGTCCACGGTGAGCCCGTTGAGGTTCTCGAACTTCATCACAGCGCCCTTGGTGATCACGGTGGCGCTTTCGGGGGACCACATCGCCTGGAGCTGATGCGGCGTGTTCGCATAGCGCCAGCTGAAGCTGCCGCTCGGCGGTTCCACGGCGGCGTGTGCCTCCGCGCTCAGCGTACGCGCCACCGGTGCGCCCGACGGCTGCCAGTCCAGCGGCAGGTAGCCCGCTTCGGCGAGGAGCTGCTGCAGGCGCAGCGTCGAGCCGGGCGGCACCGTCCATTCGATCCCGTTGGTCGTGCGCAGCCCATGCGCGCCGGCCGTGACTGCGACGTCGTGCGGGAGCTGCACGCGCAGCTGCGAGCCGAGCGGCGCCCCCAGACCTGAGGGCTTGAACACGAGCGTGTGGCTGTTGACTTCGTGCCAGTGCCCCCGTGTGCTCGGCGTCAGCTGCGGCCGGCGCGAGCCGAGCACTTCGCTGACGGGCTCCGAGAACGTCAGATAGATGTTGGTCGCGGGGGAGATGTGCGCGCCCGCCGCGGGGATGCTTGCCATCACGGGCGTTTGCGACGGCGGGAACCAGCTCACCTGCGTCGGCGAGCCGACGGTCTCCCAGGGGCGCGCGGCGGCGGCGATCTCGATCGAGCCGGTGCTCGGCTGCATGCCCAGCGATACGGAACGCTGCGCGTTGCTCAGCGCGTGATGGGCGAGGCTCCCGGTGCTCCCGTACGCGACGGCGCTCACCGGCTGATCGAAGCTGACGCGCACGGGTGCGCCGCTGCTCACCGTCATGAACGGCTCGCTCACGTGTGCCACGGGTGCGTGCAGGGTGAGGCGCTCGGTCTTCTCGCTGCCGAGCGCCCAGCCCAGCCAACCGGGGCGGCGGACCTCGACCTGCACCGACACGAGCTCCCCGGGCGTGAGTCGCTCGAGCGGGGTCAGCAGGCCGGCGTCGACCGACATCGCAATCCGCTGGCCGGACGGCCCGAATGCCTCGACGTGCTGGATCGTGCCACCAAGCGGCTGCACGGACACTCGCGCGAGCGCCGTCGAGTCGCCGGCGAGCGTAACTCCTGACCACGCGAGCGCGGCGACGACCAGCACCACGACGACGACGAGGATGGCGATCGCCATCCCGAGCAGCACGCGCTTGCGGTAGGACCCCTCAGCGGGAGCTTCATGCTGGGACAGCGCCCTCGCCATTCCTAGATCGTAGGACTGTTGTGGGCGGACCGTGCCAGCAGCTTTGCCAATTCGCACAGTTTGCTCAGCGTGCCTGCTCCCACGAGCGCTATCTGCCGTCGACGTGCTCCTGCAGCCAGAGCTCGAGCAGCCCCACCTGCCAGAGCTTGTTGCCTTCCAGCGTCGTCTGGTGCTCGTTGGGTCCGGCGAGGAGCATCTCCACGTACCCGGGCGCGAACACCGCACGCCGCGCGACCCGCTCGGGCGTCAGTGCCTCGCGTACCAGCGCGAGCACGTCACCCTCGAGATGCGAGAGCGCCGGCACGGGGAAGTAACCCTTGGGCCGGTCGATCACAGCGTCTGGGAGAACGCCGCGGGAAATGTGCTTGAGGATCCCCTTGCCGCCTTCTGCAAGCTTCAACTCGCCCGGGCATCCGGTCGCCAGCTCGACCAGCTCGTGATCCAGGAACGGCGTTCGCGCCTCTAGTCCCCAGGCCATCGTCATGTTGTCCAGACGCTTCACGGGGTCATCGACGAGCATCACCTCGCTGTCGATTCGCAGCGCCCTGTCCAGCGGTGTGCTTGCGCCGGGGGCGGTGAAGTAGCGCTCGACGAGCTCGCGCGAGGGGTCGCCGTCCAGCCGCAGGCGAGGGTCGACCATTGCGCTGCACTCCGCGTGCGAGCGGTCTACGAACTCGACGACGTACTCGTCGGCGCCACTGCCCGAGACGTCCTCGAGCGCCGGATACCAGGAGTATCCGGCGAAGATCTCATCGGCCCCCTGGCCGGACTGGACGACCTTGACGCGGCGGGAGACGTCCTCGCTCAGGAGGTGGAACGCGACACAGTCGTGAGAGATCATCGGCTCGCTCATTGCGCCGATCGTCGCGCCGATGGCCGGCAGCAACCGAGCTGGGTCCACCTCGATGCGCTCGTGCGTCGTGCCGAACTCGCTCGCCACGAGATTGGAGTACTGGAACTCATCGCCACGCTTGCCACCGGCATCGTCGAAGCCGATCGAGAACGTCGCAAGTCCCCGCTGGCCCTCCTGCGCGAGCAGGGCGACGATCAGGCTCGAGTCCAGACCTCCCGAGAGCAGCACGCCGACGGGAACATCGGCGACCATCCGGCGTCGTACCGCGGTTCGCAGCTTCGCCGATGTCTCCTGCTCCCAGTCGGTGGTGTTCGCCCACCGCTCGGCCCCGGCGCTCGAGGACCAGTAGCGATGCTCGCTGCGCTCACCTGTCGGCTCGATGCTGAGCAGCGTCGCCGGTGCAAGCTTGCGCACTCCGCGCAGGATCGTCAGCGGCGCCGGCACCACCGAATGGAAGCTCAGGTAGTGGTGAAGCGCCACGGGGTCGATCTCCGTGTCGATCCCGCCGCCTCCCGCCAGCAGCGCCGGCAGTGTGGACGCAAAGCGCAGTGCGCCGTCCACCTCGGCCAGGTAGAGCGGCTTGATCCCCAACCGGTCGCGAGCGAGCACGACGCGTCCCGACTCCGTCTCGACGATCGCAAAGGCGAACATGCCGATCAGGTGATCGACGAACCGCTGCGGCCCCCAGTGGTGGAAGGCCTTCAGAATCACCTCGGTATCCGACGTGGACCGGAACGAGTAGCCGGCTCCTTCGAGCTCCGCGCGCAGCTCGGTGTGGTTGTAGATGCAGCCGTTGAACACGATCACGAGCCCCAGCTCAGGGTCGCGCAGGGGCTGGTCGCCGCGGGAGCTGAGGTCGATGATCTTCAGCCGTCGGTGCACGAGCGCGACGCCGTCCTGGTGCCAGTCGCCGGCCCCGTCGGGGCCGCGCGGAGCGAGCGTGTCTGCGATCCGTGCCAGCGCATCGAGGTCGGGCGCACGCGCCCACGCGATCTCTCCGCCAAGGCCGCACATCAGAGTCCTCTACCCGCAGGCCGGCCGTGCGACACGGCCAAGCCGCTCAGGCCGCGCGCGGCGCCGACAGAGCCAGCCGCCCCGGGGGTGCCATCTCTCGCTCCTCGGCGGATTTGACGAGCTGCCTGAACAGCGCGAGTTGGGCGGGGTCATCGATCAGCGTCTCGGCGTGCCATTGAACTCCCAGCACAGGCCATTCCTCCTGGGCTTCGATGGCCTCGATCACGCCGTCTGGAGCCCACGCAACCGCACGCAAGCCACGGCCAAGGTCCTCGACGCTCTGATGGTGAAAGGAGTTCACGGCCGCACGCGGACTGCCCAGGACCGTCGCCAGCCCGCTGCGGGGGGCGACCCTGACCTCGTGCGTGACCTGGCTTCCGGGCGCATCCTGGCGGTGCTCGACGGTGCCGTCGGTGGCATCTGGAAGGTGCTGGTGGAGGGTCCCGCCACGTGAGATGTTGAGCGCCTGGGCTCCGCGGCAGATTCCGAGAATCGGCAGTCCCCGCGCGTCGGCCTCGCGCGCCAGCTGCACTTCGAAGGCGTCGAGCTGGGGCTCCGTCGGGCCAAGCTCGGGATGCGCGGCGCGTCCGTAGCCGGACGGGTCGAGGTCGGGACCTCCGGATAGGAGCACGCCGCTGAGACGGTCCAGGAGGGGTGAGATGCGGTCGAGCTCGAGCGGCGGTAGCACGACCGGGAGGCCACCTGCGCGCTCGACCGCGCGCAGGTAGGACATCCCCAACGCCATCTCCACGCGGGCCGGCTCGCTGTGGCGCTCGCGGCGCACCTGGCCGGCCAGCCGCAGCTCTGAGGTCGTCACACCGATCAGCGCGCTCACGCGAGCACCCACGTGTCCTTGGCGCCACCCCGTTGCGAAGAGTTGACGACGAGCGAGTCACGCTCGAGCGCGACTCTCGTGAGGCCGCCGGGGAAGACCTCGACGCGGTCTCCGACGGCGAAGGTGAACGGGCGCAGATCGACATGACGTGGCTCGAGCTCGTCCCCGCAGACGGTGGGCTCGCGTGAGAGCTGGACTATCTCCTGCACGATGAACTGCTCGGGGGTCCTCTCCAGCTCGCGCGAGACCTCGGCAAGTGTGCGACGGTCGGCGTGCGGACCGACGACGACGCCGATGCCGCCGTGCCCGCCGCGTGGCTTGATCACCAGCTCCTCGATTCGCTCGAGGGCCATCTCCAGCACTCCCGGCTGTGAGAGGTCGTGCGTCGGTACGGACCCCAAGAGCGGCTCTTCTCCGAGATAGAAGCGCACCATCTCCTCCACGTAGCTGTGCACGAGCTTGTCGTCGGCGACCCCTGTGCCGAATGCGTTGACACATGTGAGCGTCTGCGCCTCGAGCGGGCCGAGCAATATCTCCCCGAGCGTAGTGAGCGTCCCGGCGGCGTCGAATAGCCGATCCTCGTTCGTGCGGCGGTAGACAACGTCCACGGCAACGACGCCATCGTCGGTCCGCGCGAACAGCCGGCCGTGCCGGACGCTGAGATCCGTCGGCAGCACGAGCGCCAGCTCGAGTCGGCTCGCGATCGCGCTGTGCTCGTAGTAGGCGGAGTTCGCCGGCCCGTCGGTGAGCACCACGATCGACGGATGCTCGCCGGCGTCCGGCGGCGCGCTGGCACGCAGGGCCTCACCGAGCCACTCGTAGGCCGGCTCCAGCGGTTGCACGTCGAAGCCGTCGGGCACCGGCAGGTGCCCGCTCAGAGCTGCACGCGCCGCGAACGCGTATGCGATCCCAGATGGGGTTCGCACGTTGTCCTCGAGCACCACGAAAGGACCCTCGCCGTCGCGCACCACGTCCAGCCCGGCGATCGCGATCCAACGTGCACAGGGCGGCGGCAGCTGTGCCAGTCTCGGCTCGAAGTACTCGGCGCTCTCGATCGCAGACCAGGGCACGTGGCCGGCGGCGACGATCGCACGCTCGCCGTAGACGTCGGCGACGAAGCGCTCCAGCGCCTCGGCGCGTTGTGCGAGGCCTGCCGCCAGCGCTCTCCACTGATCGCGTTCGATCACACGCGGGACGGGATCCACCACGAACGTCCCTGCCGTCTCCCCATCGGCTGCGCCAAAGCTGACCTTGTCCTCACGCAGGCGCGCCGAGACCGATCGTGAGAGGGCGTGCAGGTCGACGCCGTCGAGCGTGGTGAGCAGGCGCCCAAACGCCTGCTGGGAGTGCAATGTGGCCATTAAGCAACGTTACCCGTATAACTGCCGTTCGATCCTTGGCCAACGGGCCAACAAAGAACCCCGCAAAATGGGCCTTTGGAGATCACCGGCGCGTAATGCGTGGCGTCGAGCCGCGCTTTAGCCCGGATTCACCGTGTCGCCAAGCCGCACCAGTCCCGGCTTGAGGACCTCGCCGAACACCCCGAACGCCAGCGGCTCGGTCGTCGGCAGGTCGCGGCGGTAGGAGAGCAGCTCGAGCGTCGGCATGTCCACGAGGCCGCTGTCCGGGGACTGGCTCGTGACGAGGCAGCGACCCACGTGGCCCCTGAAGGCGACGCGGGCCTGGCCGATCTGCACCGTGTGCCCGACCCACAGGTCCTCCGCATGGGCGTCTGTGCCTGCTACCTCGATCAACATCCGAAATCGCCGTGCGTCGACGGTGTGCCCGCCCGCGATCGCCTCCAGGTGCTCGACCGATGCCGTGGAGATCAGCGACACGGTTCCCTCTAGGCCGCGATCGACGCCGCCACCGCGACTCTCCTCGGCACGCACCAGCCGCAGCTGCCGGCCGCTGTAGGCGGAGATCGCCTCGGACCAGGGCCCCTCGACGAGCCGCGCCGTCGGCGTACGCGAGAAGAAGCGCGTCTCCACATCCGCTCCGAGCCGCACCGTGTCGGACACCACCGATCCGTCGGGGAAGCTCATCGTCAGCCGCTCGGCGGCAGACTCGTAGTCGGCGCGCACGGCGGCGAGGACGCCGATCATCTTGCCGTTGACCATGCGCGCGCGCTCGTCGATCAGATAGAAGCGGCGGTTCTCGGCGACCCCGGTCCGCTCGAGCATTAAGGCCTCTCGCGCGCAGAGGTGTAGCCCCTTGACCGGGGTGGTGGCGAGCGCAACGACGAGGACCGGAGCGCGCCTCTTGCCTGAAAGCGCGGGCGCCGGCCCTGCGGCCACGGTTGACGCGGGCCTGCTCAGCGCGGGTGGTGCAGGTCGGGCATCGCGCACTCAATCTAGCCGCAGAGCGGTGCTCGATCCTGTGACTAGACTTGCGCCATGGAGTTCGGCATCGGCTATTTCGCCACGCACGACGCGGTCGATCCGGCGAGCTTTGCGCGGCTGGTGGAGGAGCGCGGGCACGAGTCGCTGTTCTTCGCCGAGCACACTCACATCCCCGCTTCGCGTGAGAGCCCTTGGCCGGCGGGCGGCGAGCTGCCCCGCAAGTACTCGCACACGTATGACCTGTTCGTCACGCTCACCGCCGCGGCGCTGGCGACGAGCAAGCTGCGTGTGGGCAGCGGCATCTGCCTGGTGGTGGAGCGCGACCCGATCACGACGGCCAAGGAGGTGGCGAGCATCGACCATCTCTCCGGCGGGCGCTTCGAGTTCGGCGTGGGCGCCGGCTGGAACCGCGAGGAGATGGAGAATCACGGCACCGATCCGCGCGTGCGGATGGCGATCATGCTCGAGCGGATCGAGGCGATGAAGGCGATCTGGACGCAGGAGGAGGCGAGCTATCACGGCAAGCACGTCGACTTCGATCGCATCTGGTCGTGGCCCAAGCCGGCACAGCGACCGCACCCACCGGTGCTCGTCGGCGGCAACGGCCCGACGGTGCTCGACCGCGTGCTGCGCGTGGGCGACGCGTGGTTTCCCAACTACGGCTTCGGTGACCTGCTTGAGCGCATCGGGGAGTTGCGCTCGCGTGCGGAGCGCCCGATCGGCGTCAGCGTCATCGGCGTCCCCGCGAAGGCGGCGGTCCTCGAGGAGCTGCAGAACGCCGGCGTGCAGCGGGTGGTGCGATGGATCCCATCGGCCGGGCGTGGGCCGGTGGAGCGCGCGCTGGAGCGCTGGGAGGACGCGATCGCCGAGCTGAACGGCGAGTGACCCCCGAGGAGGCCCGACGCCGCTTCGCGGAGGCTCGGGTGGCACGACTGGCGAGCGCCGACGCGCAAGGGCGTCCGCATCTTGTGCCGGTCGTCTTCGTGCTCTCCGATGAGACGATCTACAGCGTCATCGACGCCAAGCCGAAGCGCACGGTTGCGCTGCGCCGCCTGGAGAACGTGGGCGCCAACCCGCTCGTGTCGGTGCTGGCGGACCACTACGAGGAGGACTGGCGCGAGCTTTGGTGGGTGCGCGCGGATGGCAGTGCGCGCGTGATCGAGCTCGTGCAGCCGGAGGCCCGTCGCGCCGTCGAGCTGCTCACTGCGCGCTATCCCCAGCAGCGCGCAGTTGGGCCGGTGCTGGCCGTCGATGTTGAGAGTTGGAGGGGTTGGTCGGCGGCCTAACCGTGCTGAGCATGCGCCGGCGGCACGCGCCGCTTAGTGCGCGGGATCGGGGCGGGTGCCTGCTGTGTCCGGCTCGATCACCTCGGGGCGACCCAGGTAGTAGCCCTGCACGTAGTCCACTCCGAGCTCGCGCAGGCGCTCCAGCGTCTCGCGGTTCTCGACGCCCTCCGCGACCGTCTTCTGGCCGAAGCTGTGGGCGAGCTGCACGGTTGCGCTGACGAGATGCTGGCTGGCATCGTTCTGGAGGAGGTCGCGGACGAACTCGATGTCGATCTTCAGATGACTGATGGGGAGCGTCTTCAGATAGGTGAACGCGCCGTAGCCGGTGCCGAAGTCGTCCAGCGCGAAGGAGCAGCCGAGCTCGGCGATTCGCTTTGTGAACTTGCCCGCCACATCCAGGTGCTGGCTGAGTGCCGTCTCGGTGATCTCGAAGGTGATCAGCTCGGGGGCCGCCTGCTCCCTGCGGATCGTCGCTTCGATCAGGTCTGCCAGCCCCGGATCACCCAGGGACTGTGCGGAGAGGTTGATGTTGATCGCCTGCCCGCCCGCGGCCAGGCGCGCGGCTTGGCCGATCACCCAGCGGTCCAGCTCGAGGATCAGCCCAAAGCGCTCTGCGGCCGGCAGGAACTTACTCGGCATGACGAGGGCGCCCTTGCGGTCGCGCAATCTCACGAGCAGCTCGTGACTGGCGAGCTCACCTGTTGCCAGGGCGATGACGGGCTGCGCCGCAAGCACCAGGCGCTCCTCGTCCATCGCGTCGCGGAGCCGCCCGATCCAGCTCATCTCCTCTAGCTCGAGGCGAGCCTGCTCGCTCGCCCGCTTGCGCTCGCTGATGTCGCGGAAGACGACGACGCGCCCCGTGAGCCCGCGCTGATCGTCGCCAAGCGGAGCGGCGCTGAGGTCCACCGCCACGCGCGTGCCGTCCCTGCACTGGAGCGCCACGTCGTCGATCCGGATCGGGTTGACGCTAGACCCGATCTCTCGCAGTCGGCACTGCCTGCCCGCACGGCATTGCTCGTAATCGTGGCCACACCCGAGAGTGGCGCACAGCGTTTGGCCGGCCAACTCCGCCTCCGTGTAGCCGAGCAAGCTCTCAGCAGCATGGTTGACGGTGGCGATGAGTCCGTCGGTGTCGAGCGTGAGCAGTCCCTCCTCCATGCTGGCGGTTAGGCCTGCCAGGAAGGTCTCGGTCTCGCGCAGATGCGTTTCGGTCTTACGCTGCTCGGTCACGTCGGTGACGATCGCCAGGTTCCCGATTCGCGTGCCTGCGTCGTCGAGCACCGCGTTCACCGAGATCAGCACCTCGATCGTGCTTCCGTCGCGGCATAGAAACGTCTGCTCCTGGCGCTCGCTCGCGCCGCTGCTCTGGCGCTGGATGCTCGCCCGCGCGTTGGCCATCTCGTGGCTGTCCAGGAAGTCCGAAAGGGGGCGTCCGAGCATCTCTTCGACGGTGTAGCCGAGCATTCTTGCCATGCTCGGATTGACGTAGTCGGTAAGCATCTCGGGATCCACCTGCCAGACGCCCGAGTGGGCGGACTCGAGGATCTGGCGGTAGCGTCCTTCGCTGCGACGGAGCTCATCCTGAGCCACGACCTGCTTGGTAATGTCGTGCGCGATCGACGCGACGCCGACGATCTCACCGGCGCCGTCGTGCAAGGCGAACAGGGTCAGCGAGACGCTGACCGCGGTACCGCCCTTCGACAGCCGCCGGGTCTCGTAGCAGTCGATGTGCTCACCGTCGAGCACCCGCTGCAGCAGCAGCCAGCCCTCGCCGTCCAGATCCTTGGGGATCAAGAAGCTGATCGGGACGCCGAGTGCCTCCTCGGCGGAGTAGCCATAGAGTCGTTCGGCGCCGAAGTTCCAGCTCGTGGTGGTCCCGGCGCGGTCCTTGGAGATGATCGCGTCGGTTGCGCCCTCGACGATCTGCTCGGAGATGCCGCTGCGGTGTCGTCCATCGGATCCGATGGAGCTCGCTTGCGCGAAGGGGTAGGGAGCTCGCTCGGCCTTCCCACGGACCCTCACGGGCATGGGTTGCCTGGTGTCTCGATCGGGCGCAGGAGCGGTGCGGGCATGTCGTCGGCCGACTCCATGAATTCGTATCGGCCGCGCCGATCATCGGCTGAAGTCGAATATATTAAATTTAGGCAGATAGTCAGCGACTAGCGGCAAGCTGCCTAGCGATCGACCTTCCTCCCTGCGCGCTCAGGTCGTGCGGACGATCAGCACGGAGCATGGCGAGTGGTGAGAGACCTTGTCCGGCACCGAGCCGAGCAGGAAGCGCTTCGCGCCGGTCATGCCCTTGTTGCCGACCACCAGGAGGTCTGCTCCCAGCTCCTCGGCGAGATCGAGGATGGTGTCCGCAGGGTCGCCATGGCGCGCGTGCGTGGTTACGGCGACGCCCGCCTCGCGCGCGATCTCCGCGGCGACGGCCAGCGCAGCTTCGACCTCCTGGCTGGGGTTGATCGCCCACTGCAGGTCCTCCGGCGCGTCGCGTCGCTCGCTGCGCAGGCGCTGCTCTGGAACCGGCGCATATGCGCTCACGAGCGCCAGGCTGGCCCCGACTGCGGCCGCCATGTCAACGGCCTCGCGGACCGCTTGTGTGGCCGTGTCCGAGCCATCAGTCCCCACCACGATCGAGCTGAACATGATCCCCTTCTCTTGCGACCGCTGCCTGTCGGCGCGGATCATATCCCCGCCGTCGGCAGCGGCGTGGCTGGGGAGTCTCCGGCGGCGTGCCCGTGGGCGGTGCGTGCATCTCCGGGACAGCAAGTGGACCCCTCTATAATGCTTGCTGGCAAGCAACTAATAAGGCAAGGCGGCTCTGATGGAGTTGACGAAGACCGAGCGCGACGTGACCGAGCATTCACCGCTCGAGCCCACCGAGCGGCTGCGTGCGGTGATTGGCAGGCTCTCGCGACGCCTGCGTCCGACGCTGGCTGGCTCCGGCCTCAGCCCTTCGCAGATCTCGGTGCTGTTTACGGTCGTGCGACTGGGACCCATAGGTCTCTCCGAGCTCGCCGAGATCGAGAGCCTGAACCCCACGATGCTCTCGCGGATCACCGCGCAGCTGTGTGACGCCGGCCTGATCGTGCGCTCGGCCGACCCAGGCGACAGGCGGCAGGCGTTCGTGGCGGCGACCCCGGCCGGGAGGCGCATCCGCGAACGCATCCACCGCGAGCGCACGCGTGCGCTGAGCGCGATCGTGGAGGATCTCGACGAGGCGCAGCGCGAGGCGCTGTGGGGAGCGTTGCCCGTGCTCGAGAGTCTCGCCGCACGTCTTCCGGGCGCTGGGCGATGACGCGCCTGATGGGCGCGGGGCGCGTCACCTTCGCGGCGCTCGCGATCCCCAACTACCGGCGCTACATCGCCGGGCAGTCGATCTCGCTGATCGGCACCTGGATGCAGATGGCCGCGCAGTCCTGGCTGGTGCTGACGCTGACCGGCTCCGCCACCACGCTGGGCGTGATCGTCGCTCTGCAGACGCTGCCGGTGCTGCTGCTCGGGCCCTACGGCGGCGTGATCGCCGACCGTGTCGACAAGCGGCGCCTGATGGTCGCGCTGCAGATCGCCATGGGCGTACAGGCGCTCGTCCTCGGCATCCTCACCGTGACGGGCGCCGTGCGGCTGTGGGAGATCGGCGCGCTCGCGGCGCTGCTCGGCCTGAACAACGCCTTCGAGAACCCTGCGCGCCAGTCGTTCATGCTCGAGATGGTGGGCGCGGAGAGCCTGCGCAACGCGGTCAGCCTGAACTCCGTCCTCGTGAACGTTGCCCGCGTGATCGGCCCCGCCGTGGCGGGTGTCCTGATCGCCACTGTCGGTGAGGGCGTCTGCTTCCTCGTGAATGCCGCCAGCTTCGTTGCGGTCGTCGCGTCGCTGACGACGCTCGATCGCGGTGCGATCTTCCCGAGTACGCCAAGCGGACGTGAGCCGGGCCAGCTGCGCGAGGGGTTGCGCTACGTGAGGAGCACGCCCGAGCTCGGTGTGCCGCTCTTGATGATGGCGCTGGCGGGCTGCCTGGCGTACGAGTTTCAGGTGACGCTGCCGGTGATGGCACGTCAGGGGCTGCACGCGGGCGCCACCGGATACGGCTTCATGACCGCCGCAATGGGCGTCGGCGCGGTGGTCGGCGGCCTGTTTGTCGCCGCCAAGGGCAGGACCGGCCTACCGACGCTGGTGGTGGCTGCGACAGCGTTCGGTGTTGTGCTCGTGTTTGCCGGTCTCGCGCCGAGTCTCCCGGTGGAGCTGTTCGCGCTCGCGCTGGCCGGCGGTGCAAGCATCTCGTTCATGGCCACCGGCAACTCCACCTTGCAGCTGAACGCGGCGCCGAGCATGCGCGGGCGTGTGATGTCGCTGTGGTTTGTCGCATTCCAAGGCTCCACCCCGATCGGCGGGCCGATCGTCGGCTGGGTGATGGCTGAGGCGGGCGCGCGCGCCGGCCTCGGCCTGGGTGGCGTGAGCTGCCTCGTGGTGGCGCTCCTCGGGCTCGTTGCGATGCGCCGCGTCGCCCCCGGTGCGGTGAGCGCGAAGCTGGCCGCCGACACCAGGTAGAAAGCCGGGATGGAGACGAGCGAGCCGGAGATCCGCTGGGCCGCGGGTGCCGCGGACGTGCGCGGTGCGCTTGCCGTGCGCGAGGAGGTCTTCTGCCGCGAGCAGGGTGTGTCTAGAGAGGAGGAGATCGACGGACGCGACGGCGAGGCGCTGCACCTCGTCGCGCTCGCCCCGGGCGATGGGCGCGTAATCGGCACGCTGCGGTTGCTGATCGACGCGGGCACCGCGAAAGTCGGTCGTGTTGCCGTGGAACGCGACTGGCGCGGCCGTCGTGTCGCTTCGCGAATGCTCGAGCTCGCGCTGGCTGCGGCCCGCGAACAGGGATGTGTGCGGGCCCGTCTGGCGGCGCAGCTGACGGCCACAGGCGTCTACCGGCGTGCGGGCTTCGAGGTCGAATCGGAACCGTTCGAGGATGCAGGCATCCAGCACGTGTGGATGGGGCTGTGGTTGACCCCGCGCGAGGAGGGCGATCGGTGAGCGTGGGGATGCTGTAGTCGGCCGTCGCCGCGTGGTCTACTATTTGACGCGAGCTGGACCCGTGCGCGGATGAGGTTTGACGTGAGCGCTTGCACGCGGACGAGCCAGACCACACACCCGGGCTACCGGGCATACCAACAGGCAGTACCGCAGGGGCGCGGCGGCGCGCACCGGTGAGCGACGGCCTGTCAGGAAGGGACCATCATGAGTCAAGCCGCACCCGCGAGCAGCGTCGCCGAGGGCGCGTTGCCGAATCCCGGTGGTGTCTTCTGGCGTGAGACCCTCGCCCCCTACGCTAGGCCTCGTCTCGACCGCAGCCTGATCGATCTCGCCACCTCGGTCGTTCCCTATCTGGCGCTGTCGTTCTTGATGTACCGAACGCTGGGGGTCTCCTATTGGCTCGTGCTGTTGATCGCGATCCCCGCGTCGGGCTTTCTCGTGCGCACGTTCATTCTCTTTCACGACTGCTCACACGGGTCGTTCATGGCCTCGCGCAGAGCGAACCTGTGGCTCGGCACGGTGCTGGGCCTGCTCGTGTATTCGCCGTTTCTGCGCTGGCGCCACGACCACGCGATCCATCACGCGACCTCCGGCGATCTGGACAGGCGTGGTGGGGGCGACGTGCGCACCCTGACCGTCAGCGAATACCGTGCCCTGTCGCCGCGCTCGCGTCTCGGCTACCGCCTGTTCCGCAACCCGGTTGTGATGTTCGGGATTGGGCCGATCGTGGCGCTGTTGGTGGGGCCGCGTCTGGTCTCGCGCTCGGCACGCCCACGCATGCGTCGCAGTGTGATCGGCACAAACCTCGCGCTCGCGGTTCTCGTCGGCGCACTCTGCTGGCTGATGGGATGGCGCGACTACCTGCTCGTCCAAGCCCCCACCGTGCTGCTCGCCGGCTCCGCCGGCATCTGGCTGTTCTACGTCCAGCACCAGTTCGAGGACGCCTACTGGGAGAGCGCGGAGGATTGGACCTACGCGGACGCTGCGCTGCGCGGCAGTTCCTACCTGAAGCTGCCGAAGGTGCTGCAGTTCTTCTCCGGCAACATCGGCCTGCACCACGTGCACCATCTCAGCGCTCGCATTCCCAATTACAACTTGCAACGCGCGCACGACGAGAACCCGATCTTCCACGACGTGCCGATGCTCTCGCTCGCGGACGGGCTGCGCTCGGTGCGCCTCAAGCTGTGGGACGAGGAGCGCGGCAGCATGGTGACGTTTGCCGAGGCCCATCGCGCGGAAAGAGCGCTCGCGCGTTGACGCTCGAGCTTTCACCTTCGGTACTACGAGCGTCACCGCGCTAACCTGGATATATGGTCACACAGGCTGATCGAGCTGCAGAGAAGCGTCGCGCGAAGCTGGAGGACGTACAGCGCCAGTTGAAAGACGGATCGCTGAAGATCCGCAAGATGACCGCTGAGGAGCGCCAGCTCTTCCCGCCCAAGCCGGCGGACCCCCGCCGCAAACCACGTCGCGCCTGAGCCTCAGTCGGCCCCCGCTCGACCGGCGAGCGACGTTTATGCGACCGCCGGCGCACCCGCGCGGTCGAGTCCCTCGAGATACGGCGAGAGGTACTTCGCCGCGATCTTGGAGGGGGGTGACCACGAGGGCGTCTCGCTGATCTCCGAGCTGAAGCCGTGGCCGCCCGTGATGCGTGCGGTCAGGTAGCGCGGCTCATCGGCCGTCAACAGGATGCCGTGGATCAGCGGATGGAACGGCTCGGGCGTCAGTTGCGCCCCCGCCTCGGCGGCGATCGATTCAGCCACTGCGTCTGCCTGCTGCGCTGCAATGCCCCCGTACTTGACGGCGAAGTCGGTCGCGTCGCCGGCCGCGTAGACGTGCTCCACGTCGGACACCCGTCCATGGGGGTCGGTGCGTAGGAATCCGTGCTCGCTGAGCGGGATGCCGCGCAGGCTCGGACCGTAGAGCTCGGGTAGCGCCACCACGCGCTTGGCGTTCAACCGACGTTCGCCCGGGTTGATCACGACCACGCCCATGTGCGGCACCTCGGCGTATGCCGAGCCGATCGTCTGGATGTGCGCCTCGCTCAGCAGTTGCTCCACCGCGTCGCTGACAGACGAGCCAAAGATCGCGAGCGGCCTGTCCTCAGGTGTCACGATCGTGGTCTCCAGATCCACGTTCATGTCATACGCACGCCCCGCCGTCATCAACGCGAGCTCATACAAAGGCAGCGGCCAGGCCATACGTCCTGGAGAGACGAACGCCACGCTGTCGACGTAACCCTCCTCGATGTCCTGGATGAGGCCGCGAAACGTCTCGTCGAGCTTACGGTCGTCGATCGTCAGCGCGTGTGCGTAGCGAGGATGGATACGGGCGCCCATCGCGATCACCAGCGCGTCGTATTCGATCTCCGCGCCCGCGGAGGTGTGGGCGGTCCGCTTCGCGGGGTCCACCCACGCGAGCTTGTCGACGATCAGCTCGGCGCCCGCCTCAGCGAGCACTGGCGCTAGCGGGTAGTGCCGCGCCTCCGGGTAGGAGAACGGCTCACGAACCGTCATCGGTCGGTAAACGAACTCGGCGTTTGGCGCCAGCATTGTGATCGCGGTTCGCTGCGGTGCGAGCTCGCGCAATGCGAGCAGTGTCTCGAGGGCGCCCACGCCGCCGCCGGCGATCAGGACGCGGAACTTGCTGGTGGAGTCTTGTGTGGTCATGTCCTCAAGCTAAACCCGCGCTGGGGCCCGCGCAGCCGAGTAAAGCCGTCGTTCGGCGCGGGAAACTACGTAGCCAGGCGGAGAGTCAGCTCGTCAGCGACTGCGTCACGAGCCAGTGAGCGCTCAGGCCGGGGCGGGAGCAGGTTCCTGCTCGGTGAGCGGCACGCCCGCTGCAGCGTAGGCCTCCGGCGCGTCGAGCGTCTCCGCCTTTAGCAGCGCCTGGGCGAGGCCCTCGAGCTGGTCGCGATGATCTTCCAGCAGTCGCGTGACGTCGTGGTGGGCGCTCTCAACGAGCGTGCGCACCTCCTGATCGACGATGCGCTGGGTCTCCTGGGAGGTCTCGCTCACGCCCGGGAGGAACATCCCCTGGCCCTCCTCGGGCAGGACCGAGATCGGGCCGATCGCTTCGCTCATGCCCCAGCGCCCGACCATCTGTCGCGCGATCATCGTCAGCTGCTGGATGTCGGACTCGGCTCCTGTGGTGATCTTCCCGTAGACGACCTCCTCGGCGACGCGGCCGCCAAGTGCCACGTGGATCTTCGCCTGCAGCTCATCCAGCGAGTAGGACACGCGATCTGTGTCGGGCGTTGAGAGCGTCACTCCGAGGGCCATGCCACGCGGGATGATCGAGACCTTGCGCACCGGGTCGGCGCCGGGCGTGAGCATCCCCACCAACGCGTGGCCGGACTCGTGGTAGGCGGTGCGCTCGCGATCGGCGGGTTCCAGCAGCAGACCACGGGGGGCGCCGAGCATGATCTTCTCCAGTGAGTCGGTGAGGTCGGCCATTTTCACCTTCTTGTGCTGGCGGCGGGCGCCAAGCAGCGCGGCCTCGTTGGCGAGGTTGGCGATGTCCGCGCCGACCATCCCGGGCATGCTGGAGGCGAGCGCCTCCAGGTCGACATCGTCATCGAGCGGGATCGAGCGCGTGTGCACCTTGAGGATTTCCACGCGCCCTTTACGGTCGGGCGCCTGCACGGTCACACGCCGGTCGAAGCGCCCCGCGCGCAACAGCGCGGGATCGAGGACGTCGGGGCGGTTGGTGGCCGCGAGCACGATCACCGCCTGTGAGGATTCGAAGCCGTCGATCTCAGTGAGGATCTGGTCGAGTGTCTGCTCGCGCTCGTCGTTGGCCCCGGTCACCGACACCTGACCCTGGCGCGAGCGCCCGATCGCGTCGAGCTCGTCGATGAAGATGATCGCGGGCGCAGCCTCCTTGGCCTTGGCGAACAGGTCGCGCACACGCGAGGCGCCGACGCCGACGATCGCCTCGATGAACTCCGAGGCGGAGATCGAGAAGAAGGCCGCGTGCGCCTCACCGGCGACGGCGCGGGCGAGCAGCGTCTTGCCGGTGCCGGGCGCGCCGGACAGCAGCACCCCGTGGGGCATGCGTCCGCCAAGGCTGCCGTAGCGCTCGGGATTACGCAGGAAGTCGACGATTTCAGAGAGTTCGGCCTTCGCCTCGTCGATCCCGGCGACGTCGTCGAACGTGACGCGGATCTTTTCCGGGTCCACGCGGCGCGCCTGCGATTTCCCGAAGCCACCGAGCGCCCCCATGCCGCTTGCGCTCTTGGCGGCGCGTTTGTAGAACAGCACGAACAGGCCGACGATCAGCAGCGTCGGACCGAAGCCGAGCAGGATCTCCTCCAGCAGCGGCTCGCTCGTGGTCGTCGATTCCGCGTTGATGCGCACGCCCTTTTCCTGCAGCAAAGATGACAGTTGGGCGCCGTTCCAGAAGCTGGGAACCTGCGTGGCGAACAGCTTCGTGGAGGTCGCCTTCTTGTCGCTTTCGGGATAGCGCTGCTTGGCCTTGAACTTGCCCTGGATCGTGTCGCCCTTGGAGGAGATCGTGGCGACCGTGCCACCCTTCACATGCGTCAGGAAATACGGGCTGAACGGCACCGTCACCCGTTCTTCACCGGAAGAGGGCTGGAAGAACAGGACCGATAGCCAGTTGAGCGCGATCAGCGCGATCACGAAGTACCAGAAGCCGCGCAGGCGGTGCGGCGGTCGCCCGGGGTTGGCGTGTTCGGGCATGCCGCGACCGTCGGGGGCGGGCGAGACCTGCCAGCCGCGCTTGTCCCGCGGCAGCGGCGGATGCGCTTCGGAGCGTTCGCCGCCGGAGCGATCTATTGAGGAAGAGCTGCCTGGCGAGTTCGAGGGTGCGGCTTCGTCGGGCACGCCTTCATGCTACGACCATCTCGCCGACGATTCGTTCTGCTTCAGCTCGCTCGAGACCCATGTCGCGACGCAGGAGCTTCCACACGAGCAGGTCGGTGGCCACCACGATCGCGCTCAGACGGCGTTCGCGCGTGGCTCCTCGCAGGCCGTGCAGCTGCGGCGCGAAGGTCTTCTGCGCCCACGCGCGGTGGTAGGCGCGCCCGGCTTCGGTCATCTGGCGAACGGCTGGGATGCGCTCCTCCTGGGAAAGCATCCGCAGGACCGCGCCGCCGTGCGTCTCGTAGGCGTCGAATAGGTTGGCGATCGCCTCGGGCACCTGCCCCACGGGCGCGGCCTCGCGTGCGGCGATCACCCGCTGTCCCCACCACATGTAGGCGGCGGTGAACAGCTGCTCCTTGGAGCCGAACGTCGTGTGCAATGTCTGCGCGCTGACGTCGGCGTCGGCGGCGATCTCGCGCAGGAGAACGTCCTCGTAGGGGTGGCGCGCGAAGTGCTCCCAGGCGGCGCTCAACACACGCGCGCGGGTTTGCACCGCGGCCTCGGCGCGAGCGGACATGCGGTAGGGGCGCTTATGTTGAGATCTGCTCGACATATTGAATTGATATGGAGTAAAGTGAATATTAGCGTGCGCGTATTCCAGACACTGATGGCGTTCAGCGGCAACGCGCCGCCGCAGCTCGCCATCACCCGGGAGCTCGTCGAGCGGGGCCACGAGGTGCGGGTACTTGCGCACGTCGCAGCGCGGGACCGGATCGAGCGCACGGGCGCGGAGTTCCTCGAGCTTCGCCGTGCCGTCCCAGACATGGACATCACACGACGCGACACCGATTCGCTGCGTGACTGGGAGGCGCGTACGCGACCCGGCGCGGGAATGCGTCTACTCAAGAACGGTCTGTTCCCGTTCGTGGTCAACATGTCGCGCGAGTGCGCCGCGGTACTCGAGAGTTGGCCCGCGGATGTGGTGGCGTTCGACTGGATGCTGACGGGAGCGGCGATCGCGGCTGAGGGCGCGGGCGTGCCAGCGGTTGCGCTCGTGCACTGTCCTTATCCGCTGCCTGTACACGGCGCACCACCTCTGTTCAGTGGCCTGCGTCCGCGCGACGGTCGCCTCGGCGCTGCCCGTGACCGGCTGCTCAACCGCATCACGGTGCGTCTGCTTGCGAATGGCCTGCCGCTCGTGAACAAGGCACGCGCCGAGCAGGGCCTCGTGCCGCTTGAGGACTGGAGCGCGCAGCTGCTCCGCGTCCAGGAGATCTGCATGCTGACCGCGCCAGAGCTGGACTTCTCCAGCCGCGGCGCGCTCCCGGCGAACGTGCGCTACGTCGGTCCAGCGTTCGAGCACCACGATCGCGAGTGGCGCTCGCCGTGGCCCGAGACGAACACCGATCCGCTGGTCGTCGCCAGCTTCAGCACCAGCTACATGGATCAGCAGGCGCTCGCGCAGCGCGTCCTCGATGCCCTCGCTGGTCTACCGGTGCGTGTGCTGCTGACGGCCGGCCCGGCGCTCGAGACCCGCGGCCTGCGCGTCCCCGCCAACGCGCACGTCTTGGATTACATCCCCCACCGTGCCGTGTTCCCACACGCGGCGCTCGTGATCACTCACTGTGGCTGGCAGACCATCAACGCTGCGCTCGCGGACGGCGTGCCGCTCGTGTGCGTCCCCGACCAACGCGACCAGCCCGACAACGCCGCGCGAGTGGTGTCCTGCGGGGCGGGCGTGCGTGTCAGCAAGCGGGCGGCGCCGGCCAAGCTCCGGCGTGTGATCGCCGCGGCGCTGGAGAACCCGGAGCTGAAGCGGGGCGCCCTCGCGATGTCTGAGGCTCTTGCTCGCGAAGACGGCGCCGTGCAGGTCGCGAACAGGGTCGAGGTTATTGGGAGTGCCAGAGTCGGTTGATGGGTATGACGTGCACTCCGCTGTCGTGGGTGTAGGCGTGTGCCCCGGTGTACAGCACGACGCCTGCGAGGAACTGGTTCCCCAGCTTGCGGCGAAGCGCGAGTAGTCCTTGAAGCTCGCCCGCGCGTGTGCCGGCCTTGACCTCGAGGGCAACAAGCTTGCCATCTTCGCGTTCGATCACGAGATCGACCTCCGAGCCTGTGTGTGTCCGCCAATGTCCAAGTTGCGTGGGGGAGTCGAGCCAGCTGAGTTGCTTGCAAACCTCGCCTACGACGAACGTCTCGAGGAGATGGCCGAGCTTGGTGAGGGCCTGCGCGGATGCCAGGCCGAGCTTGCTCTCGGTCAGACGCAGCAGACGCGCGGCGAGTCCGCTGTCTACCACGTGAATCTTCGGTGCCGCCCCGATCTGGGGGCCGAGCGTCGTTCCCCAGGCCGGGAGCCGGTGCACGAGGAAGACTGCTTCCAGCAGCTTGGTGTAGTTCTCGGCAGTCGACTTGTCCATGCCGATCGTCGTTGCGGCCTTTGCGATGTTGAGAATCTGGCCCGTCTGGCTCGCGAGTTGACTCAGTAGAAGCGGCAGCTGGCGGCGCTGACGGACACGCGTCAGCTCCATCACATCGCGCTCGATCACGAGGTTGACGTAGTCGTCGAACCAGCGCGCGCGACTCGCGGACCGGGTGTGCCGAAGGACTGGCGGGAAGCCGCCCGCGACGACCCGGCTGACGTACTCCTGGCGCGTGATCGTGGGCGCAGGCGGCTCCACGAGTGAGTCGGGATCGCTCAACAGGGTCTGCGCGAAGTCCTCGCGTACCCCCGCGATCTCACCTTGAGAGAGCGGCAGCACGTCGATGAGATGGGCGCGGCCGGTTAGCGCCTGGGCTGCCGCGGGCAGCGTCGCATACCGAGTAGAGCCGGTGAGCACGAATCTGCCCGGAGAGCCGTCGCGGTTGAGCTCGGCCTTGATCGCGTCGAGCAGCTCCGGCACGTGCTGGAACTCGTCGATCAGCACCGGCGACTCTCCCCGCACGAACAGAGCCGGATCGGCGCGCGCTGCGTCTCGCGTGCCGAGATCGTCCAGGTCGATGATCTCTCGATCCCGGGATGTCGCCAGCGCCCGCAGCAGCGTGGACTTGCCAACTGTGCGTGCACCCTGGAGCACGACAACGGGCTCATCGCTCATGCTGTTGTGGACCACGTCGCGCAGGCGTCGGTCGACCGTCTCGAAGAGGATCGCGGGCATGCCTCCCAGTGTATCTATCTTCCGCGATCTAGTGGCGCTGTTTTCCGTAATTCATAGGCTGTATTTTCCGTAATTCTACGCCCGTTTCTTACGCAACACTACCCCGACCTGACACGCAGCTCGTCGGCGGACAGCGGCGCCGAGGCGCCTGTGGTGGTTGCGTCCACGGCTACGAGGTTGCCCGTTCCCGGGCGTCTGCATCCACGTAGAAGCCCGCAACTGTTCGTGTGATACCCCGGAGTGCGACGGCGCGGCTCCGGGTCTAGTCTCGAGGAGACCAACTTCGAAGGAGAACAACAGAATGTTCAAGAACGTGCTCGTCGGCGTGGACGGCACGGCCAATGGCCGTGACGCAATCGCATTCGCCTCACGCCTGACCAACCTCGGCGCGAAGCCGACCCTCGTCAACGTGCATCCGGGCGAGTTCCGCCCCCTCCACGCGTTCACCCCAGCGTTGCTTTCCGACGAGGAGCAGGCGTCCACGCAGTTGCTAAAGGACGAGCGCGCCGCGACGAGTGCCGACGCGGAGATCCTCAGCGTCGCGGCCCCCAGCCCTGGTGCAGGGCTTCATTGGACGGCTGAGGAACGCAAAGCAGACCTGCTCGTCGTCGGCTCGTGCGGTCGCAGCGCCCTCGGTCGGGCGATGATCGGAGATGACACGCGTGCGGCATTGAACGGCGCCCCGTGCGCGGTGGCGATCGCCTCTCGCGGCTACGCAGCTCACCCGAGCCCGCTTGCCAAGGTCGGCGTCGCGTACAACGGCTCGCCCGAGAGCGAGGTGGCGCTTGCGAGCGCGCGTGAGCTGGCGGCAGCCAGCGGCGCCGCCATTTCTGCGTTGGAGGTCGTGTCGCTGCCCAGCTATGCGTTCTCCGGGATCGTGTCCCCGCCGCTGGGCGACACGATCGACGCGATGCTCGCACAGGCCAAGGAGCGCATCGGCAAGCTGCAGGACGTGCACGGGGACGCCGTCTACGGCCTCGCGGGTGAGGAGCTCGCGGCGTTCAGCAATGGGCTCGACCTGCTCGTCGTCGGCTCGCGCGGTTACGGACCGATCAAGCGTCTCGTGGTGGGCAGCACCTCTGACTATCTCGAGCGACACGCACGCTGCTCGCTGCTCGTGCTGGTGCGTGGGAGCGAGAAGGCGTGAACGCTCCGGAGCCAGTGAGGATCGTGCTCGCCGACGACCACCTGGTCGTGCGCGCCGGCCTGCGGCTGTTGCTCGACAGCGAGCCGGGCTTGGAGGTGGTCGCAGAGGCCGGCGACATCGAGGCGGCGCGTCGTTATGTGCGCGGACACCACCCCGATGTGCTCGTCCTCGATCTGAACATGCCGGGGGGCTCCAGCCTCGGGGCGATCCCGGCGATTCGCGCGGAGTCGCCCGACACACAGATCGTCGTGCTGACGATGCAGCAGGAGCCCGCCTTCGCCCGCGAGGCGCTCAGCGGCGGCGCGCTCGGCTACGTGCTTAAGGAGGCCGCCGACGAGGAGCTCGTGGAAGCCGTGCGCCGCGCGGCGGTGGGGGAGAGCTACCTGAACCCGCGGCTGGGAGCCCGCATCGCCTCAGAGCCACTGCCGGGCCCGCCGGACGATTTGTCCGGGCGCGAGGTCGACGTGTTGCGACTGATCGCCCTGGGGCACACCAACGCGGAGATCGCGCAGCAGCTGTACCTGTCGGTGCGCACCGTCGAGACGCACCGCTCGCACATCCAGCAGAAGCTGCGTCTGTCGACGCGCGCGGAGCTCGTCGGCTACGCGCTCGACCGCGGGCTGATCGCGGGTCAGTCAAGCGCGGGCTAGCGATTGACGGGGCCGCGCTAGGCTGCGACGCATGCCAACCCTCCCCACAGCGCCGCTCGCGGCCGGCTCGCTGATCGGCAGCTATGCCGTGGTGGCGGCGAGCGGATCACGGCCTCTCGGCGGCGCCGTGCTGGCCGCCGGAGGGCTCTGCTGCATCAGGATCTGGACGCTTCGCCACGGTGCGCGCACGGCCGCGCAGCTCGGGGGCGTCGGATTCGCGGCGTTCGTCGCGTCACATCTTCTCGCGCTCGCCGTCGGCCCGTGGCCCGCGGTGTTGATCGTCGCGGCGATCACCGCGTGGGCGACGTGGACACTCGCCGACTCCCGTCTCCTCGCCCCGGACGCGGGGCTCGCTTTCCGTCCGCCCACGCGCTAGATTTCGCGCCATGGCAGACGCTGCTGTCGTCTCTCCGGGGGTCGTCGCGGGAGAGCGCCCTCCAGCTCCGATGGAGCGCCCGGAATTCCAGATCGTGCCTCGCGCGGGGCTGCCGATCGTCGGCGTGGTGCTCGCCCTGCTGATCGCGGGCATCGCTGTCAATGAACTGTGGCCGCTCGAGTTCCTGCACGTCGTCGCGGGTGCCGCCTGGACGGTGATCGACCTGTTCCTCGGCTTCGTCCTCGGGCCGATCATCGGCAAAATGTCCATCCCCGCACGCGTCGAGTTCACGACTCGGCTGATGCCGAAGATGGTGCTGATCATGCCGACCGTCGTCACCGTCACGCTCGCGGCCGGTTGGCAGCTGTCCACGCACCTGGGCACCAACCTGACGGTCTACCCGCTGCACGGCTGGGTCGTGGCCAGCTTCATCGTCGTCGGCGTCATGGCCGTGATCGCCCTGGGCCTGCTCGAGCCGGCCAACATCGCCGTGCTGACCGAGCTGAAGAAGCCCCAGCCGAACCCAGCCGTGATCGAGCGGCTGATGAAACGCTTCATCTATACGGCCGGCGCCACGGGCCTGATGCAGATCGCGACGTTCGTGATCATGACCAAGCTCGCCTCCGGATGAGCGAGCCGGAGGCGACGGACGCCGTGCGGCTGCCGCCCGTTACCGCGCTCGGGATGCTCTCGCTTGGGCTGGTGCTCGTCGCGGGCATCTATCTCTCTGCCCACCTTCCCGAACACGTGCCGCTTGGCCCGGCGATCGGGCTGCTTGCGGCTTCGGCGGCGGTGTTCGTCGTGAACCTCCTGATGCTCTCCCGCGTCCAGGGCTTTCACTGGCAGCGGATGCTCCAGGTCGGCAGGTGGGCGCTGCTCGCGTACGCGCTGATCGCCGCCATGATCGAGTACGTCTTCCTGCGCAATCACACCAGCGGCGGTGCGCTCGTGGTGCTCACGCTCTCGCTGATCGTCTTCGCGGTCAACGTGCCCGTGCTGATCGGCTTCACCGTCGCCCGCTACGACTGAGCGCCGCACGACTGATCGTCCGTCCCCTCGTTCGTTCGCCCGCCCGCCCGCCCGCGAGCCAGGCTGCGGCCCGCTCCGACATAATCCACCCGGTGAGAGCCGTCCAGATCGTCGAGGAGTCCGGTCCCGACAGCGCCTTGGCGCTGGTGGAGATCCCTGAGCCCGAGCCGTCGCACATGCTCACCCCGGGCTCCGGCGTGGTCGTCGAGGTGCACGCAGCCGGCGTGTCCTTTCCCGAGGTGTTGCAGACGCGCGGGCAGTATCAGCTGAAACCGCCGCTGCCGTTCGTGCCCGGCAGCGAGGTGGCGGGGGTCGTGCTCAGCGCCCCACCCGGCGCGCAGGTCGAGGTGGGGGAGCGGGTGGCGGCCTTCTGCGCGCTCGGCGGCTTCGCCGAGACGGCGGTCGCCCCTGAGTTCTTCGTCTTCGGACTCGCCGACCGGCTCGACTTCGCGCAGGGCGCCGGGCTGATCCTCAACTACCACACGGCCTACTTCTCGCTGGTGCTGCGCGGCCGTCTGAAGGAGGGCGAGACGGTGCTCGTGCACGGCGCGGCCGGTGGCGTGGGTACCGCCACGCTGCAGATCGCCAAAGGCGTGGGGGCGAAGACGATCGCCCTCGTCTCAAGCGTCGCCAAGCGCGAGGTCGCAGAGGCGGCCGGGGCCGACGAGACGGTCCTCGTCGGCGACGGCTGGAAGGACGAGGTGCTGGAGCGCTCGGGCGGCGGCGTCGACGTGGTGCTTGACCCGGTCGGCGGCGATCGCTTCACCGACAGCCTGCGCTGTCTGCGCGAGGGCGGGCGCCTGGTGGTCGTCGGGTTCACCGGCGGCTCGATCCCCGAGGTGCGCGTCAACCGGCTGCTGTTGAAGAACACCGAGGTCGTGGGGGCCGGCTGGGGCGCCTACGTGATGGGTAAGCCGGACCTGAACCGGGAGATCGGAGCCGCGATCGAGCGCATGATCGACGACGGCGTGGTCACGCCCGTGATCGGTGAGCGCTTTCCGCTCGAGCAGGCCGCCGAGGCCCTGAAAGTGCTCGACGAGCGCCGCGCCACCGGCAAGATCGTGCTCGACGTTCGCGGTGACTGAGCTCCCCGAGTAGTCGGGCTATCCCCACCCCGGCGACGGCAGCCTACCCCCGGTCGGTCGGTGGCCGTCCTGATCGACACGGGCAGCGGTGTGGTTCACCATGCCAGAGGCATGAGTGCCGTCGCCGGACCGCTGACTGCCCCCAAGCCCGCCGCTGACGCGGATGGAGCGAGCACCCCCGTGCCCGTGGACCGCGCCGAGCTTCGCGCGGGCCCGGCCCCCGAGGAGATTCGGGTGCCGGTCATGCAGAGCCTCGACCGGACGATCACGGGCGTGATCACGGCGGTGCCGCCGCTGTTGCTCCTGCTGGCGGCCTGGCAGATGTGGAACCGCGAGCTGCGCTGGCGCGACATCGCGATCTTTCTGATCATGTACGTGCCCACCGGGCTCGGCGTGACGGTCGGCTTTCATCGATTGTTCACGCACCGCAGCTTCAAGACCTCGCCCGCGCTGCGCGGTCTGCTGGCGGTGCTCGGGACGATGGCTGTCGAGGGGCCGATCATCTCCTGGGTCGCCGACCATCGCAAGCATCACGCGTACTCAGACCGCTTCGGCGACCCCCACAGCCCCCACGTAGACCACGGCGGCGGCCTGCGCGGCGCGGTGCGCGGGCTGGTGCACGCGCATGTCGGTTGGCTGTTCGACCACACCCAGCGTGGCGCACGCGAGCGCTTCGCCCCCGACCTCCTCGCCGACCCGGTCGTCTCCTTCGTCGACAGGACGTTTCTGCTGTGGTCGCTGCTCGGCTTCGCGATCCCGTTCGGGCTCGGCGTGCTCTTCGGCGGAACGCTCGACGCGGGCCTCGAGGGCATGCTGTGGGGCGGCGCGGTACGGATGCTGGTCCTGCATCACGTGACCTACAGCATCAACTCGCTGTGCCACTTCTTCGGCCGCCGGCGCTTTCACACTGAGGATCACTCTCGCAACCTGCTGTGGCTGACGCCGTTCTCCTTCGGCGAGGCGTGGCACAACAACCATCACGCCTTTCCCACGTCCGCGTTCCACGGGATCGGGTGGCGCGAGCTGGACCTCTCCGGGCTGGTGATCGCCGCGCTCGAGCGGGCCGGGCTCGCTTGGGACGTTCAGCGCATCGGCGCCGAGAGGCTGGCGGCCAAGGCGCTCTGAGGACGCCGGCTTCGGGCTGCGCTCACAGTTCTCCCTCGGAGCTGTGCGTCATCGTCCCGAACTCCCGGTAGCGGTAGAGCAGCGGGTTGCCGGGTCCACTCTCGACGTGCTCCACCTGACCGACCGCGATCAGGTGGTCGCCGCCCTCGTGCAACTGCTCGAGCTTGCACACGAGCCAGGTGGCCGCGCCGAGGATCCGCGGGACGCCACGGTCGAGCTCCCAGTCGACGCTGTCGAACTTGTCGGGGCCCTTGCGCGCGAAGTTGACGGCGAGGTCCTGCTGGCCGTCGCTGAGGACGTTGATCCCGAACACGCGCGACTCGGTCACGATCGCCAGTAGATCCGAGGTGCGCGCGAGCGAGACAAGGACCAGCGGTGGCTCCAGCGACAGCGAGCAGAAGGCGCTCACCGTCGTGCCGTGCGGGCGCCCGTCGTGGTGGCTGCTGACTACCGAAACCGGCGTGCAGACGCTCGCGAGCGCCTCTCTGAAGGTCTCACTATCCATCGTGGGGGCTCGCGCACACGAGCTCAGGCCGAAGCGCGCGTCAGGCGCTCGAGCTCGTCCTCGCTCAGCTGCAGGCCTGCGACCGCGAGCAACGGGCCGAGCTGCTCTACGTTGCGGGCGCTCGCGATCGCCGAGAGCACGGTCGGCTGCGCGAGCAGCCAGGCGAGCGCAACGCTCGCAACCTCGACGCCGTGTGCGCCTGCGACCTCGTCCAGCGCCTCCAGCACCGCGATCCCGCGGTCGTTCAAATAGGCCGCCGCCCCGGCTGCCCGCGGGCTGTCAACCTGCGCTCCGCCGGGCCGGTACTTGCCGGTGAGAAAGCCGCTCGCGAGTCCCCAGTAGGGGATGCACGCGAGCCCCTCCCGCTCACACACCCCAAGCAGCTCGCCCTCGTAGATGTCACGCTCGACGAGGCTGTAGTGCGGCTGCAGCGCCACGTAGCGGGGCAGGTCCTCGCGCTCGGCGATCGCCAGCGCCTGCACCAATCGGGGCGCCGAGTAGTTGGAGGCTGACACGTAGCGGACCTTGCCCTCACCGATCAGCTCCGCGAACGCCGCCAGGGTGTCCTCGATCGGCGTGTTCGGGTCGTCCTCGTGGGCGTAGTAGAGGTCGATCCGCTCAACGCCCAGGCGCTCCAGCGACGCGGCCGCGGCGGCGCGGATGTTCTGTGGCCCAAGCCCCATGTGCTCGGGGTGTTTTCCCACCTTGGTCGCGAGCACGACGCGCTCGCGCATGCCCGGCCGCGCCGCGAGCCATTCGCCGATGATCGCCTCCGACTCGCCGCCCGAGTTGCCGGGCGCGAACGCGCTGTAGGAGTCGGCGGTGTCGATGAAGTTGCCGCCACCGTCGAGAAAGGCATCGAGCACCTCAAAGGACGTGTCGCGGTCGGCTGTCCAGCCGAAGACGTTGCCGCCGAGGCAGATGTCCGATACCTCGAGATCCGTTCCGGGCACGCTCCTCACAGGTCCTGAGGATATGACGGCGCGGCCAAAGCCGCGGGCCGATCCGTCTCGAGCCCGTCCACGGTGACCCACGCGGCTCGGCCCGGGCGCCGCCGTGAGACGATTTCACGATGGCCTCTCGCGCGCCAATCCCCCTCGACCTCTCGCCGGCGCAGAGCGCCAGGTCGCGGCGATGGATGCCGGCGCTGGCCGCCGGGCTCTCGATCGGCGAATACGCGCGCTCGCTCGTGCGCCGCCTGGCATTCCTCAGCTCGGTACTGGTTGCCGCGATCTGGGCGCTCAGCGGCCAGGGCTACTTCTGGCCGGCGTGGGTGTGGCTCGGGTTGGGCGACCTTGTGCTGCTCGACTTCAGCGCCAGCTGGGCGTGGCGTCAGCAACGCGGCGCCGTACGCCGCGTCGCGTGCGTGTGGGCGCTCGTCGGCGCAGCTGCAGTGATCCTCATCTTCACCTGGTTGCTCACGTGGCTGCTCGCCGGCGCGCAGAGGTTCTGGCCGGCGTGGGCGCTGCTCGGCCTTGCGACCTCCGGCAGCGCGTACTCGTTGATCGCACTGCACGATCGCGTGCTCGTCGCCCGCGGCCGGCGCGCGCTGCGCGCCAGGATCGACCTGCTCACGCGCACGCGCCGCCAGGCCGTCGACGCTCAGGCGGCAGAGCTGCGACGGATCGAGCGCGACCTGCACGATGGCGCGCAGGCGCGGCTGGTGGCGCTCACGCTGCAGCTCGGACGCGCGGAGCTCCGGGTGCAGGACCAGCCCGAGATCCGCGGTCTGATCCTCGACGCCCAGCGCGAGGCCCACCATGCGATCACCGAGCTGCGCGACCTGGCGCGGGGGATCGTGCCGCCGCTGCTGGCCGACCGCGGGCTCGTGGCGGCGGTCGAGTCGCTGTCCGCGCGCTACGGGCTGGGAACGGCGATCGACGCGCGCACGCGCGGCGGGCTCGCGCCGGCGATCGAGAGCGCCGCCTACTTCGTGATCGCCGAGGCTCTGACGAACACCGTCAAGCATGCGGGCGCCTCGAGCAGCTGGATCTCGCTCGTGGACGAGCACCGCTCGCTCCTGGTGGTCGTCGGCGACGACGGACGCGGCGGAGCCGACCCGCTCGGCTCTGGCCTCGCGGGGCTGCGCGCGCGCGTGGAGGCGCTCGACGGCAGCCTTTACGTGGAGAGCCCGCGCGACGGCGGCACCGTGCTCCAGGCGAGGCTGCCATGCGCGTCGTGATCGCCGAGGACCTCGCGTTGTTGCGCGAAGGGCTCGTGGCGCTGCTGCGCGAGAGTCAGATCGAGGTCGTCGCCCAGGTCGAAGACGGCCCGTCGCTGCTGCGCGCGATCGCCGGCCACAAGCCCGATCTCGCGATCATCGACGTGCGCCTGCCGCCAACGTACAGCGACGAGGGGTTGCTTGCCGCGATCGAGGCGCGCCGGCGCCAGCCGCAGCTGGGCGTGCTCGTCCTCTCCCAGTACGTCGAGACCGCCTACGCCAGTGAGCTGATCGGGGGCGACACCGCCGGGATCGGCTACCTGCTCAAGGAGCGCGTCGGCGACGTCAGGGCGTTCCTCGACGCGCTGCACAGCGTCGCCGGCGGCGGCACCGTGCTTGACCGGCAGGTTGTCGCCGAGCTGCTTGCCCCCCGCAACGGCGCCACCGAGGCGCTGTCGGGCCTGACCGCGCGTGAGCAGGAGGTGCTCGCGCTGATGGCCGAGGGACGCTCCAACACGGCGATCGCCGAGAGCATGATCGTGACCCCAGGGGCCGTCGAGAAGCACATCACCAACATCTTCGCCAAGCTCGAGCTGCCCGCGTGCAACGACGATCATCGCCGCGTGTTGGCGGTGCTTACCTATCTGCGAGTCTCGCGTTAGGCTCGGGTGCGATGAACGCTGATCTGTTGGCGCGCGTGCGCGCCGAAATCGACGCGCGTATCGGCGCGCTGCGCCCTGCGCTAGAGGAGTACCAGGAGCTGCTGGACGCCGCCGCGAAGCTCGAGAACGAGGCCGCATCGCAGCCAAAGAGCGAGGTGACGCCTGTGAGGAGACGCGGGCCGCGAGGCTCGGCTGCGGGCGCGCTCGAGCTGGCCGCCTCCGGCTCGCGCAAACGCGCCGCCCCGCGCAGACAGGGCACCTCGAAGCCGGAGTCCGCTCCCCGCGGCGCTGCTGAGAGGGCGATCGTCGCGGCGCTCGAGCACGGCTCGCACACGGTCGGCGAGCTGGTGCTGGTAACCGCGCTGTCCGGCGCTGAGATTCGTGCGGGCGCGAAGAAGCTCGAGCGCGCCGGCGCGATCGGACGCACGCGGCGCGAAGGGCGGATCGCCTACGCGCTGTCGGTGCCCGCCGCGGACTGACGGGCCACGTCGGCCGCCTGCGCCGGCCCGAGGAACGGCGTCAGCGCGAAATAGGTCAACTGTGGGCCGGTGCCCGTCAGACCGCCGAGGCTGTCGTTCTCGATGTAGTGATGCAGCACCTGCCAGATCCCGCCGGCCACAGCCTCCGCGGCTATCGCCGGGACCTCGCCGAGCGCGTAGCCCGGGGCCAGATAGGAGGCGAAGCCGCTCATGCCCGCGTTGCGGATCTCGATCGCGTCCGGGCAGGCCGCGAACGTGTCCACGAGCGTCAGGTGGGCGTGTGCCGGCTCCGAGGCCAGGTACTCCAGCAACGCGCGCACACCCGCGTCGACCGCGCGTGGCCAGTCCTCGCCCTGCGCCTCGTATGCCTCGACAGCGATCCGCAGCGCCTGGTGCATGCCAACCTTCTGCGCTCCCAGGAACGCCTCGTGCTTTGACGAGTAGATGTCGTAGAACGTCTGGTTGGAGACGTTCGCGCGCCGCGCGATCTCGGGGATCGTCAGCGCTGCCAGCCCGCGTTCGGCGACAATCGCCGCCGTCGCGTCCACGATCCGCTCGCGCTGGCTTTTGACGATGAACTGTCGCGGCAGGTCGCTGCGACCGCTGGGCAGTCGTCCCTCCGCGCGCCGCGCGCGCTCGGAGGCCTGCGGGCCGCCGGTGCCCTCCGATTCTCCCCGCTTCACCGGTGGCGCCTCCAGGCCCGACGGCAGGCGGCGCGGGTAACAGGCCGCCCATGCCGCCAGCTGATCGGCGATCTCCGGCAGCTCGCCCGCGCGCCCCTCGCGCAGCCGCGCCGCGGTCACCTCGCGGATCCCGCCGAGGATGAACTTGATCGTCAGGTCCGTGGGCTGCGCTCGCTCGTCGCCGTCACGCCTGGCGTAGATGCTGCGCTCGAGTGCTTCGATCGCGAGCCTGCGCCGCTCCAGTGCCCTGCCGCCGGCGCCGAACGCGCCGAGCACGAGCAGCGACGTTGTCTCAGGCTCCTGCGCCGCCAGCCTAGTGAACGCGCGCATCGCCACCACTAGGCGCTCGTCGGCGGAGCCATCCGATTCGTAGCTGTCGATGACCGTCTTCGCAGTCCGCTGGGCGACCTCGTCGTAGGCGCTCAGGAACAGGTCTTCCTTGTCCGCGTAGAGGCTGTAGAAGGTCGGTTGCGAGACGTGTGCGAGCTTTGCCAGATCCACGATCCGGACCGCCGGGTAGCCCTTCGCCGCGATCAGCTCGACCATCGCCTTCTGCAGCCGGCTGCGCTGGTCGCGCTTGACCAGCTCCGGGTCCAGGCCGTGGGTACCCGTTGGCAGTGGCCTGTAGCGCTCCGTACCGGCCTTGCGGGCGCGTGTTCGCCCTGTTCGCCCCGCCTCGCTACGCGCCGACGATCCGCCGCCGGTCTTGGGCGGCGTATGTCTGACATCGCGAGTCGCCATCCAGCGCACCCCTCCACTTGACCCTAAGGAAAGTCGAGACTATCAAACTGTGCGCACAGGTCAACACAAACATTGAGTCTTGAAGTCAGATCTGTCTCAAAAGATCAATGATCGGAAATCGCAGCAGTGGCGGGTGATCAGCGGGCTGGAAAGCGGCGCTGAGCGTCTCGATCGAGTGAAGTGCCGCAGCAGCCGAGGAGTCAGGTGTCAACCCGCGACTGCGCGCGAGGTGCCGATCACCGCGCCCGCCTGGTTGAGCGCCTGCACGGCCACGTAGGACTCGTGCGCGGGGGTACTCAGCTCGGTCTCAAAGCCGCTTCTGGCGGACGTTGCGACCGGCGCGAGCTGCTGCTGTGTCGCGCCCGCCAGCACCCGCCAGCTGGCGACTTCGGTGGCGCCGTTCCAGCTCGCGTACACGCTCACCGGCGCAGTGGTGCTCGCCGAGGACACCGCGATCGCCGGCGGTTCCGTCGGCGTCGCCGCCCACGCGAATCGATAGGCGCGATAGGACTGGTAGGAGCCGTGCATGTGCGAGTCGTAGATCATTTGCCCGCCGGCCGTGAATTCCGAGAAGTACGGCTCCGCGCCCCAGCCGACGAACACGTTGCCATCTTCCAGCGACTGCACGTTGCCCTGGCTGCCCGCCGACAGGGACGGCGCCTTGTGCGCGTACTGGGCGACCACCGTCTCCGTCTTCGCCCGCGCGTTCACGTCCAGGATCAGCGCGCGCGATTCCGGCTGCACCTTCGGCACGGCGCCATTGTCGAACACGCTGATCGTCCCGCTGGGCAGCACGCTCGCATCGTGCTGGAAGGCGGTGACGGCCGCGCTTGACTGCTTGAACGTCGGGTGCTTGCCGCCGATCCGCGTGAGCACCTGGCCGGTCTGCGTGTTCAGTTCGTACAGCGCCGAGGTGTTGCGCGCCGAGATCAGCGTCCTGCCGTTGGCCAGCGGGTCGATCGAGTTCAGGTGGAAGTAGTCGAACGGCCACGCCACGCTCGAACCCGTGGCCGTGCTGTAGGAGTCAGCCAGCGACACGTGGTTCAGGGCCGACCATTCGCGACGGACGAGGCCCGTCTTCGTGTCGATTTCCTGGTAGCTCGCATCCGTCACCGCCGCGCCGCTCGGACCGCCCACCGAGGAGAGGTCGCACTCGATCGGGTTGAACACCGTCAGCACCGCCGTGTTGTTGGCTGTGATCCGGAATTCGTGCAGGTCCGCGAGGAAGCCGTTGCCCGCGTGCACGGCGCCGATCTGCTGATAGGAGGTGTTGTCGATGATCTCTTCGCCCTCGCCGAACCCCTGCGGCGGGATGTGGCCCTGCCACCACGTCAGGACCGTCTGGCCGTTGTCCTGCTGGACCTGCAGGTTGGTGGCGGCGAGACCCGACGCAAGCGGGTGAAACCACACGAGGTTGCCGTCGCCTTCGAAGATCATCGGTCCGCTGGGCCCCGGGCCGTTGTACGGCGCCGTGAACAGATCGCCCGCCGTCGTCCCTGCGGACTGCGTGGTCTCCAGCACCACCGGCGCCTTCAGTTCCGGGGCGGACAGGAAGTGCTGCCACTCGCCCGGGTACGCAGGCGTTGCGCTCGAGCTCGCCGCCGCTGCCTTGGCGCCTGCGAGCTGCGTGTCCTCGTGGGCGACCACGAAGTGAAACGCGAACGGCTCCGTCTTGCCTCTCACCGTCAGCCTGCCGCGCACGGTGACCGTCTCGCCTGAGACGAACGGCTTGCTCGGCACGAAGCTGGCGCCGTCGCCCTGCGAGTAGCCAGTCAGGTGGCCCGCGTGTGAGCCGCTGAGCGACCCGCTCACGTGGATCGCGCTCAGCTGGGCCGCCGGGATGCCCAGCAGGCTGATCTGGGTGGCGGGCGAGGCTGAGTAGGAGTCGGGCAGCGGCGAGACCGCCAGGCTCGTGCCCGGCAGCACCGCGGAGACGTTGAGTGCACTCGGCGTGCAGCGTCCCGCGCTCGGCGCCGTGTACGCGGATTGCTCCGCGGAGATCCGCCGCGCCGCGAGCGCAAGCGTCGTGGCGCTCGCGAGCACCACCACGATCATGCCGCAGAGAATGGCCTTACGAAGCCGCATCGTGGCTATCGTGGTTCATCGGAACTGGGGAGACTCCTCTTGGCTGACAGGGCCGCGCGCGCGAAGTCCGCGAGGCCGGCGGGCGCTGGATGATCCTAGGTGCTTGACACTGCAGGGCGCTAAGAAGTTGCGAAGAGCAAGCTCCCATGCGCCCGCTCGCCCGACCGCCGTCGTTCGAGCGTACACCCCCTGTTTGGGGGGTTGCCGCGGGTTGACCCGGGGCGCGTTGATTGTATTCGTGGGATTCTCCCCACATGCCCGGCGCCGCCTCGCACAGCCCCGGCCCACTCGATGCAGGCCCGATCGAGGTGCTCGAGGTCATGTCCGACCTGCTCTCCGGCATCGGCGAGGGCTCCCCGCCGGACGCCTTCTTCAGCAGCCTCTGCGAGGCGATCTGCCGGCTGGCCTCGATGAAGCGCGCTGTGCTCGTGCGCTATGACAGCGCCCGCCGGCGCGTGCGTGCGGTCGGCGCGCACGGCATCGAGCTCGAGCCGTTCGCCGACCTGTTCGTGACGATCGGCTCCGTCCCCGTGGCGCGCCGCTCGCTGATGGAGGACCGTGTCCTGGAGGTCATGGGGGCCGAGGACTTCAAGGTCCCGCCTGACGTGCGCGAGCTGCTGGAGGGCGTGCGCATCGTCTGCACGCCGATGGCCGCCGCCGGGCGCTACGTCGGCGTCGTGCTCTCAGAGCGCGAAGCGGGCGCGCCGGAGATGGACGACGAAGAGCGCCAGCTGCTGTGGACGCTCGGCAAGGCGATCGCGATGGCCTCCGTCGCCCGCGAGGTCACCGCCTACGATGAGCAGAGCCGCCAGCTGCAGCAGCGCATCGACCTCGCCCGCGAGATCCACGAGGGCGTCGTGCAGCGGCTGTTCGGGGTCTCGCTCGTGCTCTCGCGCGAGGAGGCGCTTGACGCCGACAGCCAGCGCCGCTGCGCCGCCGAGGTGCAGATGGCGCTGTCCGACCTGCGCACCGCGCTGACGCGGCCGCTCGGGCACCTCTCGCGCCCGACAAGCGTCACCTTCGCCGAAGAACTCGAACGCGTCCGCGCGCTCTATCCGGCTCTCGAGATCCTCCTCGACGGGCGCGCCGAGCAGGTCCCGCAGAGCCTCGAGGCGCTCGCCCAGTCGGTCCTCGTCGAGGCCATGCGCAACGCCAGCAAGCATGCCGACGCCAGCACCGTCGACGTCACGCTACGCAGCGACGACGGCACGTTCGTGCTCGCCGTACGCAACGACGGCGCGCCCCTGCGCGAGCGCCGCGCCGCGCCCCACGGTGGGCGTCATGGGGGTGTGGGCCTGCGGCTCGCAACGCTCGAGGCGCTCCAGCACGACGGCGTGCTCGAGTACGGAGAGCTCGAGCCCGGCGTATGGCAGGTACGCCTGATGGTCCCCACCGGCGAGTGAGCGCCATGCCCGAACCCGAGCCCGAGTCACCGCCCGCGGCCGCGCCTTCGGGGGATTCCGAGCTTAGGAAGCTGCGCATCCTCGTCGTCGACGATCACGACGTCGTGCACTGGGGGTTCCGGCTGATGCTCGGGCAGATGCCCTGGGTGGAACGTTGCCTCAGCGCCCGCAACGGCGCCGAGGCGCTCGCCGTCTGCCGCCGCTACGAGCCACACGTGGCGCTCGTCGACCTGTTCCTCGGGCTCGAGTCCGGGCCCGAGATCTGCGAGCGGCTGCGCGCCGAGGCGCCCGCACCGCGCGTCCTCTTGATGTCCGGCGCCGGCGGCATCTCACCGCGCGCCGCCAGGGCCGCCGGCGCGGCCGGCTTCATCTCCAAGGACCAGCCCGCGCCCGAGATCGCCAAGCTCGTGCGCATGGTCGGTGACGGCCAGGAGGTCTTCCGCGACCTCGGCGGCCCCGCCGTCCCCACGCTCACCGAACGCGAGAGCGAGATCCTCGCGCTGATCGCCGGCGGCGCCACTAACCGCGAGATCGCCGCCGAGCTGTTCCTCTCGCCGCACACCGTCAAGGAGCACACGAGCACGCTCTACCGCAAGCTCGGCGCACGCAACCGCGCCGACGCCGTGCAGCGCGCCCAGCGCCTCGGCCTGCACCGCTGAGGGGCTCTGACCCCCCATTCGGGCGGTTGGCGCACGGATTCGCGTAACAACGAGCGGCTGGCGGCGAATATGTCTAGCGAGTGTCTCCTAGTGTCATAGCTGGGCTGTTCCCCGGCCAGGGAAGCCAGACCGGCAATCTTCGCGAGCGCGCCAGCGACGTCGTCCCCGAGCTCGTCGCCGAATGTGAGGCGCTCGTGGGCGAGGATCCCTTTGCGCGCGTCGGCGAGAGCACCCGCTTCGCCCAGCCCGCGATCTACTGCGCGAGCGTCGCCGGCTGGCTGGCGCGCCCCGACTCGGTCGCGCCCGTCGCACTTGCCGGCCACTCGCTCGGAGAGCTCAGTGCGCTGGTTGCCGCCGGCGCGCTCGATCAGGCCGCTGGGCTGCGCCTGGCCGTGCGTCGCGGCGCGCTGATGGCCGACGCCTGTGACGGACAGGATCAGAGCATGCTCGCCGTGCTCGGCGCCTCCCAGGAGCAGGCCGCACAGCTCGCCGGCGAGCATGGCCTCGTCGTCGCAAACGACAACGCCCCAGGGCAGGCGGTGCTGGCCGGCCCCACCGAGCAGCTGCGCGCCGCCTCCAAGCGGGCCCGCGCCGAGCGCATACGCGCGATCCTGCTCGACGTCGCCGGCGCTTTTCACTCGCCCGCCATGGCCGGCGCCGTCGCGCCCTTCCGCGCCGAGCTCGACGAGGTCGACTTTCGCGAGCCCGCCGTGCCCGTGATCTCCGGCTCGACCGCCCAGCGGTTCGGTGACATCCGCGCCGAGCTGGCCCAGGCGATCGTGACTCCGGTGCGATGGCGCGAGACGATGCTTTCGCTCGCGCAGCTCGGCGCCAACACGTTCGTCGACTTCGGCCCCGGCAAGGTGCTCGCCAAGCTTGTCTCGCGCAACCTCCCCGACGCCACCGTGCTCGACCTCGCGTCCGCCGAGGAGGCCGACGGCGCCGCGGGCGCTTCGGGAGGTCACAGGGAGGCCAGCGGTGTCGCCTGAGCCCGCCGTCAGCGCCGCCCCGACGCTTCAGACGAGGCCCGGCCTCCAGGGTCGCGCTGAGCGCACGACGCGCACTGCCGCCATCGCCGGGATCGGCTCAGCACTTCCGCAGCGGCGCGTCGCCAACGCCGAGATCGGCGCACGCCTGGGCGTCAGCGACCATTGGATCGAGCGGCGCACCGGCATCCGCGAGCGCCGCTACGCCGCGCCCGGACAGCGCGTCAGCGAGCTCGCCGCTAGCGCCGGGCGCATGGCGCTCGCCGAC
>Ga0209006_10000411_pt1 | contig 41860 bp, 38 predicted proteins | sample JacPin_JW_Ref_O2_FD_188567 | JGI IMG/M metagenome (GOLD analysis project Ga0209006, IMG submission 188567) | Forest soil microbial communities from Algoma, Ontario, Canada - Jack Pine, Ontario site 1_JW_Ref_O2 (SPAdes) (version 2) | ecosystem: Environmental > Terrestrial > Soil > Boreal... | reverse complement strand
GGGCAGAAAAAATTAAGGGAGATTTTCGTTGCCGAAACGCACTTATCAGCCGCACGTGCGGCGCCGCCACAAGAAACACGGATTCCGCAAACGCATGAAAACCCAGGGTGGACGAAAAGTCCTTGCCACACGCCGCAAAAAAGGGCGCCACGCCCTCACGCGCGTCTGAACTGCCGCGGCTTGACCTTCCACGCGAAACTCGACTGGTACGGCGCGCCGAATACGACGCGGTGTATCGTGAAGGGCGCCGCCGGAGCAGCCGGGAATTCACACTATTTGTGCGCCCCAACGGTTTAGAGGTAAGCCGGTTTGGTTGGAGCATCAAAAAGGCGTTGGGCAACGCGGTGCGGCGCAATCGAATACGACGACGGCTGCGCGAAATATTCCGACTGCACCGGCGGGAGATCGCAACGGGATGGGACATTGTGGTCCATCCGCGCGCGAGCGTGGCCACGGCGGAATTTGCGGCGTTGACGCGAGAATTGGTGACGCTGGTGAATTCGGCAAATTTGGCGAAAGCGAGCCCGCAACCGAAACTTCCCGTAGAGCCGACGGAGCAGACGTGAGCACGGCAAAAACATCTTCGGAACGCTTTACTAGCGCACCAGCACGGTGGCCGAGTGAAGAGCGCCGCGGCGAGACGTTTCAGGGCACTTCGATTGCCGCTCGCGGCCGATTTTCTCGCCTGGGGCAGTGGTTGCTGCTGGCTTTGGTGCAGCTGTACCGGATTTTTCTTTCGCCGTTTCTTGGCGGGGCCTGCAAGTTTTATCCGTCGTGCTCGCAATACGCGCAGGAAGCGATCGCGTTGCACGGTGCGAGGCGCGGCAGTTGGCTGGCGCTGAAGCGGCTGGGGCGTTGCCGGCCATTTACGAAAGGTGGATTCGATCCGGTGCCGGATTCGAGGTTGGGCTACGAAGATTTGGACGCGCGACACGCGCATACGGACGCGGATAGCGGCGGGCTGATTGCGGCGTGCCGCGACCGGCATGATTATTCCGACGCGGAATGGCTGCGTACGGCGAACAAGGAGTTGGCGCAGTGAACGAATTGTCGGACCAGGTGCGCGGAGTCATATTCGTAATCGTCGCGCTGATTATTCTATTTGCGTTTGGACGTTTCTATAAGCCCGCGCCTGCCCCGGTTTCAACTGCTCCGCAAGCGAATTCGGCACAGACCTCACAACAGCCCAGCGCGAATTCCGCGGCGAATGGCAGTGCCATGACGCAGTCGCCCGCGAGCGCCGCCTCGATGAGTGCGACGAAGCCGGTGGCGAATCCGGGCGTGGTGCAAGCCAGCACCGAGAAGACGTTTGTGGTGACCAGCCCGCTGTACTTCGTGGAAATTTCGAATCGCGGCGGGGTGGTGAAGACCTGGAAACTGAACAAGTATATGGACGATCAGCAACCGCCGCAGCCGCTGGATCTGGTGAATGACAGCGTAGCGCAGCAGTTGGGCTGGCCGTTCTCCTTGGTGCTGGCTGATCCGACGCTGCAGGCGAGCGCAAATTCTGGTCTGTACGAGATTGAGACCCATGCCGTTCCGACGGCGGTTGCGCCCGGCGGAAAGACAAAAACGGCCGCGTACGGAGTGGTGGTCGAATCGCCGGCTACAACGGCCGTGGCGCCGGCCGAAGTTGATATGCACTGGAGCGACGGGCATCTCGATATTACGAAGAAAATTAAATTTGATTTGAACTACGAAGTGAATGTGGAAGCGACAGCAACACTTGATGGAAAGCCATTGCCGGTGGCAATTGCGTGGCGCGGCGGATTTGGCGACAAGGCGGTTTACAAGGCGGCGACGCTGGTCACCGTGTATTACAGCGCGGCGGGCAAACTGAATTTGTTGCAGTACAAGAAATTGGGCGTTTCGGGAAATCAGAGCCAGCCGGCGATTCAGTACGGGCCGCTCGAATACGCGGGGATCGAAGACCAATTTTTTACGGCGGCATTCTTGCCGGACGGCACGGATTTGTCGCTATGGCACTGGACGCAGGACCACAATGGCGACCCGGAAGCGCAAATGGCGGTGGGTTCGGCGGCGGCCGGTCCGATGAAAGTACGGATGTTTATCGGACCCAAAGATCTGGGGCAACTCGAAGCGTTGAAACCATCGCTTTCGGAACTGGTAAATTTTGGCTGGATGGGCCCGGTAGCCAAGCCGCTGCTGTGGGTGCTGCAGACGGCGCACACCAAGGTGCCGAACTGGGGCTGGTGCATCGTGATCATGACCCTGGTGATCAACATCGCGATGTTTCCGCTGAAGATGAAGAGCTGGCGCTCGATGCAGAAAATGCAGAAAGTGGCGCCGGAAATCCGGCAGATACAGGATCGCTACAAGAAATATTCGATGAGCGATCCGCGCAAGAAAAAGATGAACGAAGAAGTGATGGCGGTGTACGGACGCGAAGGCATCAACCCGATGGGAAGCTGCCTGCCGATGCTCTTCCAGATGCCGATCTGGTGGGCGTTGTGGCGGGTGCTGAATGGAGCAATCGAATTGCGGCACGCGCCGTGGATCGGATGGATTCACGACTTGTCAGCGATGGATCCGTATTATATTTTGCCCATCGGCATGACCATCATGATGTACCTGATGACCAAGATGACGCCGCAGACGACGGTGGACCCGGCGCAGCAGAAAATGATGGGGCTGATGCCGCTGTTCATGGGATTTATTTTCTTCCGGCTTTCGAGCGGATTGAATTTGTATATGTTCACCAGCAACCTGGTGGGAGTGGCGCAGCAATATTATCTGAACAAGAGCGAACCGATGCCTTCGCGCAGTAAATTCAAAAAGCCGGCGACCCAATGAATAAAGCACCGAATAACGCAATGAGCAACGACCGCAGACCAGCAGGCAAGCGCCCGTTTACCGGCGGACAGTCGCAGCCGGAAGCGCGGCTGGACCGCGAAAACGCGAAGGCGGAATTGAAGCGCTTTCTGGATCTGGCGGTGCGGGAGATGGGACTCGGGATTGCGTATGAAATTTCAACGCCGGCAAGCCTGGGCGGCGCGGCCGATGAAACGGACATTGTGGTGGCGTTCAGCGGAGACGATCAAGATCTACTGCTGGAGCGCGATGCGGAATTACTGCTCGCGCTGGAGCATGTGGGGCATCGCTGGCTGCGACTCGATCCGCGACTGCACGATCGGGTGCGATTTGACTGCGCGGAGTATCGTTCGCAGCGCATTGACGAATTGAAGCTTTCAGCACGGGTGGCCGCGCAGCGGGTGCGCGAAACGAACCAGCCATTTCGTTTTAATCCGATGTCGCCGCGCGAGAGAAGGCTGATTCATCTGGAACTGACTGGGGCGCAGGGAGTTCGCACGGTGAGTGAAGGCGCCGGGGATCGGCGACAGCTGGTGATTTATCCCGCCAACAAGAAATAAAAACTCCTGAGAGATTTTGGTATCGGATCGAGGCTAAAGCCCTGGCTTCGGTGTTGTTGTGTTGTCGTGGCTGAAGCCACGACCTGCAAACCTTCCTGCGGCAGTCGTTCACTAAATTTCCACGAAGTGGCCTTGCTTGCCGACGTTGAAACATTGCGTGGATCCCAAGCGATCGCTCAGGCCCGCCGTTTCGTGAATGTGGCCGCAGAAAAGATCGACGGGCTTTTCGCGTTCGACCCAGGCGCGAAGCATGGGGCTGCCGGCGTGCTGGCCGGGAGCGTATTCGTCCAATTTTGTATCGTATGGCGGAAAGTGGACGACGAGATAGAGCTGTGAAGTTCCATCGAATGACGCGAGAGCCGAGGCAATTTCGGTTTCGGAGTATTCGCCGGGAGTTTTGAAGGGCGTGATGTTGCTGTAGCCCAGGCCGGCCCAATTCGAATTCCCGATTTTGCGCAACTGGCGGTGAAAGTCGGTGAAACCGAATTTGGTGCAGAACGATTTGGTTTGCTCGTGGGTTTCGTGATTTCCGGGCAAGACCCAGAGGCGTTCGCCCAGCGGCTTCAGAATTTCGCCGCAGCGGTCAAGGCCCTTGGCAAAATTAGAGAGGTCACCATTGGCGATGTAGACGTCGGCGGGCTGGGCGACGATGCGTTCCAGCGCTCGAAGGTCTCCGTGAATATCGCTGAAAATCAGCACTTTCATTTTGCGTTCCCCGCATGTGGCGGCAGAATTTTTATCATGCGCTGCACGTCCATGCTATCGGCTTGCCAGCCTTCTTCGATGGGATTTCCCGCTTGGTCAAAAATAACGCGATACGAAAAGGGTGCCGGGCCGCGCGTGTGGCGGGTGATAAAGCGATTCTCGTCAAAATCCACGAAGTGTTCGCCATCCTGAGAGAACGAGCGGATCACCGGGAAGCGCGCGAAACTCCAATAGAGCTGCACCTCGGGAAGCTGCAAGGCGCGGGCGATGAAAGAATCCGGAGGCGAATCGGCACGGAACCAAAAATCCGAGGAGGTGTGCGCCCGAAGATCGAAACGCGATTGGTAGACACCATCGGAAGAGCGAATCACGTCGCCCCAGTCGAGAAAGGATGGAGGAAGCGGAAGCGCGGCGATACGTTCCACGGTGAGGTTGCGAGCTGCGGCGAATTGTTTGGCGTGTTCGAGAGCGGTGTGATGGGCGACGCCACACGCGATGAGATAGGCGAATGTGAGATAAGTGCCGGCGCGGCACCAGCGGGGCGTGGTGATGAGAAAACCGAATCCGCGGAAGAGCGGAAGAAAAAACAAAGCTGCAATGATGATGGTGGCGAGACCGACAATCCAGCGGTGAAAGGGGAAACCCACGGCGTCGGCGATCCTCCAAACGCCGAATGCGGCGAACGCAAAAATGATCCACAGCGCGGCGGCGCGTTTAGAGGCTGTAGGGCGATCGGTGTAAATCCAGGCAGCGACCTGGGGCAGCAGAACGAGCGAGGTGAAACAAAAATCGATAATGAAAAGCCAATCCCAGGCGACGCGCTGCTGGGAAACCGGATACCACATGCGGGTGCCGAAAGAGGTGAGGCCGTCGAGAAGAATGTGGCTGGCGATCGCAACGCCGTAAATAACGGTGAGCATGCTCCACGATGGCGATTCGAGATCATGGAATCTGGGATACTTCCCTTTTAGAAATTCGACGCCAGAAATGGTGAGCCAGGCGAGAATGGCCGCGAAAAAAGGAAGAGCGAGAAACGAGTGAGTGATAGCGCGGTGATATTTGACGATGGCGAGAGGGTCGCGCGAGAAAATTTCAGCAACGACGTCCACATCGGGAAACATCGCACCGACCGTGGCGGAGAATACGGCAACCTTCGCCGCGCGACGGGAGAAAAACCCTTTGCCTATCAGCGCGCCAGCAATGCCGTGAGTGATGGTGTCCATTTCGTTTTTTGCAAAATAAAAGTGTACACGATTGCGGAACGCTCAGACGACAGCTAACAGCGAGGAACTTTTGGGAGTGACTTGGCCAATGCGGCGAGCGGAGACGTTGTGCCGGAGTAGAGCCGCGAGGGCGGAGTCCGCGAATTCCGGCGCGATGGCGACGAGCAAGCCGCCGGACGTCTGGGGATCGAAGGCGAGGGCGCGAAATTCGTCGGGCACGCCGAAAGAAATTTCCGTGCAGCTCTCCACGAAATCGCGGTTGTTTTTCATGCCGCCAGAAAAGAATTTGGCGCGGGATGCTTCGATGGCTCCCGGCAGATATTCCACGCGTGTGTGGTCAATGGTGATGGAAACCCCGCTGCCAATGGCCATTTCGCGAGCGTGACCGAGAAGGCCGAAACCGGTAACGTCGGTAACGGCATGAATCGGTTTTTGTCCGGCGGGCGCCGCGTCTTCGATTTCATGAAGGGCTTCGGCCGCATCGCGATTGAGGCGCGTCATGGAAGCGGTTGCGGCAGTGACCCAGGCAGCTTCGGCGCGTTCCTGTTTTAGGGCAGTAGAGATCACGCCGGTGCCGATGGCCTTGGTGAGGATGAGCGCGTCGCCGGGACGAGCGCCAACATTTTTCCAGATGTGCTTGGGATCAATTGTGCCGGTAACCGCGTAGCCAAATTTGATTTCTTCATCGCGAATCGAATGGCCGCCGACGACGGTGCAATTTGCTTCCATCATTTTGACGAGACCGCCGCGCAAAATTTGTTCGAGGACCTCCGGCGCACCCGTCGTGGGATACGCGAGGATAGTGAGCGCGGAAATTGGACGCCCGCCCATGGCGTAAACATCGCTGAGCGAATTGGCGGCGGCCACCTGGCCGAAAAGCGTGGGGTCATCCACGATCGGCGTGAAGAAATCAACGGTTTGCACGATGGCGAGCTCGTCGGTCAGTTGGTAGACGGCTGCGTCGTCGCTGGTTTCAAAACCCACCAGCACGTTTGCATTTTGTTGCGGCGGCAATTTCTTCAGCACAGCGTCGAGCACGCTGGGGCTTAGCTTAGCGGCGCAGCCGGCGGCTTTTGCGGTGGTGGTGAGGCGAACTGCGTCTGCCAAGTGAATTCTCCCGTGAAACAATTCGATGATTATACGCTGTGCGAGATGCGAGGACTTTCGTTGATGTGCGGAAAAAAAATCAGGCGTGAGCGGCGACGGAACGAATCGGAATGACGACTGGAGCAGTGGCCTGCGCCGAAGTGGGCATGTGGCAGCGGCCGTCAAAAAGAGCGCCGGGTTCCATAACCAGACAGGGCGTGAAAATCTCGCCGGACACGATGGCTTTGGTTTGAATCTCGACTTTGCCCTTGGCTCGCACGGTACCGTGGAAGCGGCCGGCGATAATGACGTGATTCCCTTCGATTTCCCCTTCGACGTGAGAGTTTTCGCCCAGGATCAGAGTTTCGTGCGAGACGAGAGTTCCCTTCGTCGCGCAGTCAATGCGAAAAGTGCCGGTGGATTCAAGGCGGCCCTCGAGCTTGACTCCCTGCTCGAGAAAGCCGGTCCATTCACCCGAATCTTGTCGTTTACGGTCAAACCAACCCAAAGGCATTCGAAGAATCTCCAAGGAGTCTCGCGTGAAACTCTGTGCGGCGAAATTCTATTTTCGCATGAGTTGGTCGTAAAGGCGGGTCAAATCACTATCGTCGTAGTATTCAAAGATTAACTGTCCGGGCTTGCCGGTTTGTCTGGCGTGAAGATGGACACGCGTTCCGTATTCACGCTGCAATTCTTCGAGGGCTGCTTTGGTGTTCGCGTCGGCGGTTAAGGCACCGGACGCCGCCGTACGGGTGCGCGTTCCGCGTGAAGCAAAGCGCTCGACCTGACGAACGGTCATTCCGCCTTTGGCGATGCGGCGAGCGAGGCCGAGGCGGGTCTGCGAATCGTCAACGGCGAGTAGGGCGCGAGCGTGGCCGGCGGTGAGGCGGCCTTCTTCCAGAAGATCCTGGATGGGAGATTCGAGTTTCAGGAGGCGGACAGCATTAGCAATCGTGGTTCGATCTTTTCCGGTGCGTTCGGCGACTTGTTCCTGGGTGAGTTGAAATTCGTCTATAAGACGCTGAAAGGCGTGGGCCTGTTCGATGGGGTTGAGATCTTCACGCTGAAGATTTTCAACCAGGGTCATTTCGAGTGCGAGTTCTTCGGGCACGTCGCGAAGAACGACCGGCACGTTGTGGAGATTGGCCCGCTGGGCTGCGCGCCAGCGGCGTTCGCCGGCAATCAGTTGGTAGCGATTCGCGACTTTGCGTACGACAAGAGGCTGGACGATACCGCTGGATTGGATCGAACGCGAAAGCTCGTCGAGAGCCTCCTCGCGAAAACGCGTGCGAGGCTGGTACGGGCTCGGATCGATCAAATCAATAGCAATGTGGAGGAAACCTTCACTCAGGGCCGGGGCTACCGCCGCTGCTGTTGGGGTTCCCAGTGGGTAGGCGGCTGCTGTCGGCACCGGCTGCAGCGGCTGCGGCGGCGTTGTTGTCTCCGGCTCCCGAATCAGTGCTCCCAATCCCCTGCCTAATGCGTTTCTGGGCATTTGCAATAACCTCTCTGGCGAGTTGAATATAGCTTTCGGCGCCTTTACTATGTATGTCGTAGAACATTACGGGCATGCCATGGCTTGGCGCTTCGGCGAGGCGGACATTTCTGGGTATTACGGTTTCAAAGACCTGGGCGCCGAAAAAGCTGCGAAGATCGGCGGCGACTTGTTTGGATAGGGTGGTTCGATCATCATACATCGTAAGAAGGATGCCTTCGATGGCGAGAGCTGGGTTGATAGTGCGGCGAAGGCGCATCAGAGTGTCGAGAAGCTCGGAGACCCCTTCGAGGGCGAGATACTCGCATTGAATCGGGACCATTACCGAATCGCTGGCTGCAAGCGCGTTGACGGTGAGAAGGTCCAGAGATGGGGCACAATCGATGAGCACATAATGATACTTCGCGAGGATTCCGGAAATCACCGCTTTGAGCTTGTATTCTCGATTTTCGACCGGAACCAACTCAATTGCGGCTCCTACCAGATTTTTATCGGAAGGAATAAGGTCCAAACCTTCGACCTGCGCATCGAGAATGATACGTTCGATAGGCTCGTCGAGGATCAGAGACTGGTAGAGGGTGCGACGGGCGGGATCTTTGGGGAAACCTAGTGCGCTGGTGGTGTTTCCCTGAGGATCGCAGTCAATGATGAGAGTGCGCTGTTCGGAAGCGGCGAGTGAGGCGCCGAGGTTGACGGCAGTGGTTGTCTTGCCGACTCCTCCCTTCTGATTGGCAATGGCGATTACGCGAGCCACGAATCCCCCGACAGCGAGAGCAATTTATAGATAATTTTAAGAAGTTACAAGATGTTTCACGTGAAACATGATAAATAGTTTCACGTGAAACGAAAAATAAGAATGTTCCACGTGAAACAGGCGCAACAACGATGTTACCTAGGCACGTCTGGAGCCCATTAGCACCACGCGGCGCTGCGAGTAGGGGATTTTCATCGGTGGGCTCCAACTCCACGAAGAATTCGCTATAATTTTCGATGCGTCATCGTCACCGAGCCACAATATGACTCTGCCGGATGGATTTAGCCGCGCTGCCGACCAGGACAGGAAATTTTCATGTATGCCGAGGGCTCGAGAGATCGAAAAATCCAGCGATAGAGATGATACGGGATAAGATTCCATCCTGTCGCGATACACTTTGACGTGATCGAGTTTGAGGGTACGTACAACCTCGGCAAGAAATGTGGCCTTTTTCTGATTGCTTTCGATCAGTATACATTCCAAATCGGGAACGACCATACCAATGGGTACGGCAGGAAAGCCTGCTCCGGTGCCAACGTCGGCGAGCCGACCATGGCGTATGGGAACTTGAGAGACGGCAAACATGCTTTCGCCAAAATGAAGGCGCAGAATCTCAGCAGGGTCGGTGATGGTCGTGAGGGCGATCTTTCGATTCCAGCGAAGCAGTAGGTCAATGTAAGTGCGAATTGATTCTGAGAGTTGCGGAGTTGTGCCGACGCTGTAGGGCCGGAGCGTTTGCGCGATAAAGTCGTCGCTGAGTGCGATGGTGGTCATACTATGTACATAGTAAACAATGAAATGGCCATCATGAACTTGTCGCGGATCGATTGGCTTGAGCGAGATACTTAGGGGCGAGGATTCCCGCAGTAAAGTCGGCGACAAAATGCGCCGCGATCGAGGGAATCAGACTTAGGGTCGCGGCGGTCGCGGCCGAAAATAATATGCCAACGGTAAAAGTCGAGATCAGTCCCCGCTTGCCTTGATATAGATGCGCGAACGCAAAAAAAATCGCCGAGCCAAGGACGGCGGCGTAAACAGAGCCAGCCGACAAATTTTGAATCACTTGCTGCACGAAACCACGATAGATAATTTCCTCGCAGACCGCGACGGTAACGACGAGAGCGAAGAAGGCGAGACGTTCCACTTGGTCCTGCGGAAAAAGTTTTTGCGCCAGTTGGGGAACGAGGCCCTGGTTTGCGGCGGGCTGGGTGGCAAGTTTTTTCAGCCCGACGATTTGATTTAGTAAAACCAGAGCAACGAGGCCGATCGCAAGTGCAAGGGTGGTTTGCGGCCGTGGAACGCCAAGACCCAGTTGCGCGGCGGATATGCCGTGCGCCGCCGCACGCCACAAAATAAGCCCCGAAGCAATCCATTGGAAGGCGATGGTGGAGGCGTACAAGGTGAGCCGGTCTTCCTTGGTGGTCGCGGGCATCTGCATCAACTGACGCACGCGGCGGCGGCCGAGCAGCGGAACGGCGATGCCGAGAAAAAGCAGGATGAGCGCGAAATCCCAATGCATCGAAAACGATCAGAACATTTTTAGAGCGCGAGAGCAAGAGCCAGCGGAGACTGAAAAGTTGACAGCGCAGGAGGAGCCGCCGTATGGTTCTTGCGGATAAAAATTCACGATGAAAATTTTAATTCTGGGCAGCGGCGGCCGCGAACACGCGATCGCCTGGAAATACAAACAAAGCGCGGAGGTGGAAAAAATATGGTGCGCTCCGGGCAACGGCGGAATTTCGCAGGATGCGGAATGCGTGGCGCTGAATCTAAGTGATGTGACAGCGACCGCGGATCTGGCAGTGAAACTAGGCGCAGATCTGACTGTGGTGGGCCCGGAAATGCCGCTAGTTCGGGGAGTGGCGGATGAATTCGCGCGGAGGGGCTTGACGATTTTGGGGCCGTCGCAGAAGGCCGCTCAATTGGAAGGCAGCAAGATTTTCGCGAAAGAATTCATGCAGCTACATGAAATTCCCACGGCTGATGTTTATGGCGTTTTCGACGACAAACAAGAAGCACTGGCCGCGTTGGATTCCGTCGAATGGCCACTGGTGATTAAGGCGGACGGGCTCTGCGCGGGAAAAGGAGTGCTGGTCACATCGTCGGAAAAAGAGGCGGCGGGGTTTGTTGGGAAATTATTTGATGGCGGCGAATTTGGCGAAGCAGGAAAGCGCGTCCTGTATGAACGGGCCCTTTCGGGGAGCGAACTTTCCTACATTATTTTGACGGACGGAGAGAAATTTATTTCGCTGGCACCGACGCGCGATCACAAACGGGCGTATGACGACGACCGCGGACCGAACACGGGCGGCATGGGGACGTATTCATCGGGCGACATGCTGTCGCCGGAACTGGAAGACAAGATCATTGCGAAAATCGTAAAGCCTACACTCACTGGCCTGCGGAAAGAAGGAATGCCCTATCGCGGATTTATTTTTTTTGGGCTGATGCTGACGAGCGACGGCCCAAAAGTCTTAGAATACAACTGCCGGCTGGGCGATCCGGAAACGCAATCCATTCTGCTGCGCGCGGATTTTGATTTTGCGCGGGCTTGCATGGAGGCGGCGACCGGCAAGCTGGACGTTTCACAGGCGAAATGGCTTCTGGGCGCGAGCGCTTGTGTGGTAATTGCGTCGGAAGGCTATCCGGCGAATCCGGTGGTGGGTACGAGGATTGAGGGGTTGGAAGCAGCGAACCAGGTGAGAGGCGCGGTCGTGTTTCACAGTGGAACCAAGCAGGAGAACGGCGCTTACCACACCGCCGGCGGAAGAGTGCTGGGCGTTGCGGCGCGTGGAGACTCGCTGGCAGAGGCTACTGAGCGAGCCTACGACGCAGCTAGTAGGATTGAGATTGCCGGATCTCATTACCGCAACGACATCGGACGCACGAAAGCAGCGCGAACGGCGGTGGCGGAGAAAGCCAATGGCTGAAGTACAACATCTATTTGTGTGTTTGGTGCACCGGTTCCCGATGAACGAGCTGACTGAAGCGGAAGCTTTAGAAAATAAGGGCTTTAAGGGCTGCATTCACGGCCGACCGGACAGCAAGCGTCAAGTGCTGCTTATGGATCGAGAGACGCTCGACAAGTTTGAATTGGCACCGGGAGTGGTCAAAGAGAATGTGACCGTGGTCGGGCTCGATTTTCAGAAGTTGGGAATCGGGCAGCGGTTGAAAATTGGTGAAAGCCTGCTGGAACTTACCACACCCTGCGATCCATGTCCGAGGATGGATGAGATTCGTATGGGGCTGCAAGAAGAATTGCGCGGCCAGCGTGGATGGCTGTGCCGGGTGGTGGAAGCGGGGACGATTCGAAAAGGCGATGCGGTTACGGTGAGGGCAACCGTGGCAGCCGAAGCAAAATAGAATTTTTCAAAAATGGGGAGAGTGCGGGTGACTTCAACGAAAAACGAAAAGCAGGCGTTGGTTGGGATTTTGATGGGGTCGGACACGGATCTGCCGGTGATGAGCGAAGCCGGAAAGGTGCTGGATAAATTCGGGATCGCGTTCGAAATGGAGGTGGTGTCGGCGCACCGGACGCCGGCGCGCGCGCACGAGTATGCGACGAGCGCGCAGAAGCGCGGACTGAAAGTATTAATTGCGGCAGCGGGAGCCGCGGCACATCTGGCGGGGGTGATCGCGGCGAATACAACGCTGCCGGTGATCGGAGTGCCGATGGGCACGAGTTCATTGAATGGATTGGACGCTCTGCTTTCCACGGTGCAGATGCCGGGAGGAATTCCGGTAGCGACGATGGCGATTGATAAGGCGGGGGCGGTGAATTCGGCAATTTTCGCGGCGGAGATTTTGGGGCTTTCGGATCCGAAGATCGCGCAGAAACTGGTGGAGCACAAAGCGGAATTAGCACGCGCAGTTGATGAAAAAAATGCACGCCTGCAGGAACAGCTAGCCGCCAAGAAATAAAATAGAAAGCAATTTACTATTTCAGGTCACCACCAATTATTGCGGCGGGGGACCGAGAAGACTGGGCGCGCCCTCAGGCCGGTCCTTTTCGGCTTGCTGCGGCGGAGCAACAGATTTAGGTTCGGCGGGTGGGCGCAAAACCCATTCGAATCCCGATTCGAATCCGATGACGGCGAGAGTCTGACGGAATTTTGGATCGGTTGTGGCGGAAATGGCAGCCCGCAAAAACTGAGTAGCGTCTACCGCGAGTATCTTTTTGTAGTCCCCCTGCAGGAAACGGTCGGCAACTTCCCTCATCTTGGGATCGGAAGCACAGATCTTTTCGAGGCGTGGATCCTTGGCGTGCAGCAGTTCGAGGAGAGTCGGAGATTTATTTTCGGGAGGATATTGAAACTCGAGCAGCGTGCGAATCTGGTCTTTTTCGGGCGGCCAGAATTGGAGGTACACGGGCCGGGTGATGCGCGTATCGTAGTAGTCGAGCTTGCGCATTTCCTGAACCAGCGGAAAAGATAATTGCCAGATTTCCGGACCGTAGTTTTCAACGTAGCCGGCGAGGATCAGCTGGGCGATGGGGTCAGTGGGAGGCCAAGAAACCTTGGCGTGGAGGTTGGAGGCGACGCGATTGAGGCGTTCCAAGACTCCCTGACCGACGCTTTCAAGATCAGTAGCTTCGGCTTGGGCTAGAGGTTGATTGGGGACAGCTCTCGCTCCGGGAACCGGACTCGCAAACTGGCTGCGGAGATGAGGAAGCTCTCGATCGAGGCGGGCGAGTTGGATTTGGGAAGACGGCGAGAACCAATCCACGGCGCCGAGCAAAATGCCAACGCGGCGCGCGTTGAGCTGCATAGGAATGGGCGGGTGGGTCTGAGGTTCGATGGGGTTTTCGACGGTGGCGATGATGATCGCGTCTTTGACCACGGCGACGATGACGCGGCCGGTTGCAAGATTGACCACAATTTCTTCGGAAGGAGCCTCGGTAGTTTCCTGAGCGTGCACCGTACCAGCGCCGAGCACGAAAATTATGGACAAGACGCTGGCGAATGCGAGAAAACCCCACGTACGCGGATGCAAATGAACGGGCTCGCGTTCGTGGCGGGGGCTCATATTTCGACGGTACCACAGGTTATCTGCAGACATCGACATCGCTATGGATGACGGGCCTGCTATCATTGGATGCCCCGGTTCTAGTAAAATTTCGTGGTAACGATACAATTCCCCAAGAAGCCGATGGGTATATTCGGAGAAATAGAAAGGAGCGGTTCTGAGATCACCTAATCGTATTCGGCATAATGGACGCAAGGTTTCGGAAATCATCGAGGCGCATCACCGGTTTGTGCGCGGGGATGAAACTGGGGTGCGCGCGGACCTTTCCGGCGCGGATCTATCCGGCGCAAATTTTGAGGGCATGAATCTGGACCTGATAAATTTTGAAGGCGCGAATCTGGAAGGCGCGAAACTTTACAACACGCGACTCTCTTCCGCGAACATGAGCAAAGCGAAACTGAAGAAAGCGGATTTGCGCAAAGCGGATTTGACGGAAGCAAACCTGAGCGGAGCGGACTTGACGGAAGCGCAAGTGGGCGGCTCCGAACTGTTTCGGACAGATTTGAGAGGCGCGATATTGCGGCGAGCGGATTTTGGCGCGGCAAATTTCCGAAACGCGGAAATTCGGGGCGCGGATTTTGCCGGCGCGGTAATGCGAACGGCCATTTTGCGTGAAACGAACCTGGACGGCGTGGATTTGTCGGGCTTGGATTTGAGCACGACGCTGATGCCTCCGGGATATAAAGCCAGCGGCGAGGCCAAGAAGTAGTTACCCAGTTGCGAAAAACCGCCGTGCAAAACCACGAAAGCGATCACCGCACAACGAAGAGATTGGAGTGATGTCGAACCCCTCCTGCATTCTGGTCGAAGATTACAAATCGCCCGGCGGATGGGTGGGCGCAGAGCCGCGCGCGGCGCGCGGGCGCGCGTACTGCGAAATGGTCGAGCGCGGGCAGATCCTGCAGTTTAGAGAGTCTCCATTCTTGTTTCCCACTGTGGATCAGGAATTTCTGCGCAATCAAGAATGGACCGAGTTGCGAATGCACAAAAACGTTTCGTACCGGCCGGGAGAGGATGTGCTGCGCGGAGTTTCGGGCGATGCGGGCACGATTGAGCGATTACATTCGATCATGCGGAACTACAGTTCGCGCGTGGTGGAGTTCGTGGGAGATTTTCTTTCTCCGTATAAGGAGAAATGGAATCTGGATTTCGCGAGTTTCCGGCCCTTCGAGGAAGAAGGGCGGGATTTGCCGCTGCATAAGAGAAATGATTTGCTGCATGTGGATGCGTTTCCGAGCCGGCCCACGCGAGGCGGGCGGATTTTGCGGGTGTTCACGAACCTGAATACGACGCGACCGCGGGTGTGGAATACGACGGAAGGTTTTGATCTGCTGGCAAAAAAATTCGCGAAGCCGGCGGGGTTGCAGCAAATTGCGGAAGACGATTCGTTTCTGACGCGAACGGTGCAAAATCTGGGCGCAAAGCTGGGAATCACCGCGACCAGCCGAACGCCTTACGACATGTTCATGCTGCGGTTTCACGATTACCTAAAGGAAAATTCGGCATTTCAGAAGAACGGGCCAAAAACCGAGATTGCGTTTCCTCCGTTTTCCACGTGGATGGTGTTTACGGACTGCGTGGCTCATGCGGTGATGTCCGGACAATACGCGATCGAGCAGACGTTTTTGATTCCGCCACGAGCGCTGGTCGCGCCGGACGCCGCGCCGTATCGAATATTGGAAGAGATTGCAGGAAGACCGCTGGTTGGTTGAGAAGTGTTCGCGATTGCGTGACAGTGCAATCGAAGAGAAGGCCCCTCGTCGGGCCCTGCCGCATTAAAAACTAAGGAGTCATTTTCCCTTTGCTGAGGTAGTCCTGCGCCGGAACGCCGAAGGCGTCGGCGACGCGATTGAAGAACGCAAACATGGCGGTAATGTAAACGGCTTCGGCAATCTGATCTTCGGTCCAGCCTGCGTCGCGAACTTTTTGCACGTCCACATGAGTGGAACGCGGGGCGGCATTGGTGATGATTTCGACGTAAGTCATCAGGGCGCGCTCCGCGGGAGTCAGGCCTGCTTCATCGAGCTTGCCTTCGAGAATTGCCGCTATGCATTGATCGTTGGCTCCCTGAACACGCAGGAAGTAGGCGTGGCTGTCGAGTCAATACGGGCAACGGTTCAGAAATGAAACGTAGCTCGCGATCATTTCCTTGTGGCGACGGATCAGGTGGCCTTCGGAAAAGTGAACCGTGTTGGAGAAGTCGACCACCTGCTTGAGGAAATCGGGGCGGGCGCCGAAACATTTGATGATGCCGGGAACTTCCTTGCGGCCAGAACCGGCGCGCCAGTAATCATAGGCCTCGGCGGTCGCACTTTTGGCTTCCGCATCTTGGGTGATGCGGATTTTGGTGGGCTGAGGGTTTGCGTAGTGCTCCCCTAGAATTGTCGAAGGGCCGGGTATTTTTTTATCTTCAGGCGCCATTAAAATTCCACCTAAATCATATTACAGATTCGCGCGTGAGCGCTTAGCGACAACCCAATTGTAAACGGGCCAGCCGGCCAGGACGACAATACAGCCAAGACTGGCTTCGCGTGGGCTGCGCATGGCCAGAAGCACGAGCATGGTGACGATGAGAATCAGGAAGACGACGGGAGTAATTGGATAGCCGGGGGTAAGAATCATGTTTTCGGATTGCGGCGGCTTGCGGCGGAAGATGAAAAGGCCGGCGACGGTAAGTCCCAGGAAAAATACGACAACGAAAAAGAAATACGCGATGATCTGTTCGAACGAGCCGATGGCGACGAGCGCGCAGGCGATGGTGGCTTGAATCGCGATGGCGCGAGCGGGCGTTCCGAAGCGCGGATGAGCGCGGGCGACGGATTTTAGGAAGAGGCCATCGCCGGCCATGGCGTAGTACACGCGCGGAGCGGAAATCATAAACGCAGCGAGGCTGCCGAGAACGCAGAGGATCACAATGGCAGCGAAGATGACTCCGCCGGCGGGACCAAACAAGACTTCGCCGGCCTGGGCGACAAAAGTGCTGTCCGAGCCGACTTTTTCGATGGGCACAAGATAAATGAAAACGGCACTAATGACGACGTAGACGGCGGTGACCGCGATCACGCCTAGGGTCAGCGCGCGAGGCAACGTGCGGCCCGGGTCGCGAACTTCGCCAGCGATTTTTGCGGCGTCCCACCATCCGCCGAACGAAAAAAAAGCGCCGACTACTGCCGCGCCGAGCGCGGGCGCGAGAGGAAGCGCGCCGGAACGCTGGGACACAAATGGAACGAAGTTGGACCATGATCCGAGATGAAAGGCGAGCGCCCAGATGGTGAGGGTCGCCAGGACGCCAAACTTCAGCCAGGTCAGCCAGCGAAGTACTCCGGCGCTGAGGCGCGTGCTGACGATGTTCAGAGCCGCGACCGTGGCGATGGCGACGAGGGCAGCGATTTTCAGGGCGAGTGGAGGCCAGTGAAAAATGTAAGCAGCGTAAGCGGCGAGGCCGGTGGCGAATGCGGCCGTAAGGCCGGGATCGAGAACGAGAAGGCTCATCCATCCGTAAAGGAATGCGGTACGCGGCCCAAAGCTTTCGTGAAGGTAGACGTATGCGCCGCCGGCGCGCGGAAACCTGCCGGCGAGTTCGCCGTAGCAGAGGGCACCGCTGAGCGTCATGACGCCGACGGCGAGCCAGACGACGAGGAGCCAGAATGGCGAGCCGAGAGATTTGGCCATGCCGGCGGGAGTGAGAAAAATTCCCACAGCGATGGCCTCGCCGGCGACGGCGGCGGCGGCGGAACCGAGACCGAGCTGACGTCGAAGGCCTTCGGAGGGCGGGGGGCCGATTGGATTTTGACCGCTCATGCGGGTAGATGTGTCCGGAACAGTTTCGGGAGGATGCCGTCAAGATTTCGGCAGATTGAACGCGCTATAGAAGTCGAGGCAGGAATTTGTGCCGAGCGCAAAGTGCGGGCATGATAGCACCGCTGCGATGTGGTGGCAAAAACGATGAATCATGATGCAGGCGGATTTCGCTGGATAGGATGAACAGCGGGTGCGCAAGCAGGAGGCTGCGGTTGAAAGTGTTTAGGTGTTCGCGAATTGCGGGGATGATCGCTCTTCTTTGTTTGTCGCTAGTGGCGGCGTGCGGGCCGACAGCGGAGACACCGCGCCGGGACGCGCCACGCGACGATCAGGCGCGGCGAGATGAAGCGCCAAGGACCGAGGGCCGACGTGACGAAGGCCACGTAGAGGGCCGGGAGGGAGGCCACGGTGAATCGAGGTCTCGACGCAAACGCGAGCGTTCACGAGAGGAACGGGACGGCGCCACGGACGCTTCGAACAAAAGTTTACAAGGCCAGCCGCACGATTTGAGCGCGGATGAGGCGCAGGGCGGCCATACACTGAGCCGCCACGTGGGACGAAGCGACGCCGACTTGCAGGAACGATTGCAGCGGGAAACAAATATATCCGCCGCTTCGACTTATACGGATCGCGCGACGGCGGAGGCGGTGGTGGGCACCACGCTCGACCACAACTCGCGGATCGAGAGTTGGATGGGCCGCGGGGATCGTCGACCGAATCTGGCGCTGGACTATCACGGCGACAGTTCAAAGCCGATTGGAAGATGCATGCAGAAAGGGTCCAGCGTCGCAGTGCCGGCTTTTGATGCGATCGTGGTGTTGAAGGCGTCGCGCGACGGCGGGTTTTACGTGCTGACGACATATCCGGAGTGTCCCCGATGAAACGGCCAAAGGATAAGGATGATCGCGACGCAAACCCGAGCAGCGAGGCAGCGGGGGGAATTGCGGGCATGAAGTTCCCCGCGTTACGCGCCTTCATGCGCAGCTATCTGCATCAGGATTTTGGCGAGGAGTATGGGTCGGTGGAAGAGGCGGTGAAAGCGTTTTGCGACGACGCGACGGAGGCGGAGATTTCGACGGTATCAGCGGAGTGGCGAGCATTTTTGGAGACGGTACGAGGACGGCCTGTGGGCGAGATCAATAATTTGTTGGGAGCGAAGTTGGGAAGTGCCTGGAATGTGGGTGGCGTGGATGAACTGAACGAGATCACGCGGGCGTTTGAGGAGTGCGCGTCTGGGAAGGGATAGGTCCTTCGGTCAGAAGCCTCTGACTGAATCGAATTCAGGTGAATGAATTATTTTCCGGCGGCGTATTCGGCGGAATCCTCGGGATAGCCGGGGCCGCGCGGAGGAAATGCGCGGCGGCGGGTTTCTATGCCGAGGCGCTTGATTTTTTGGTTCAGGGTGGATAGCGGAACCTGAAAGCGCTCGGACGCTTCGGTTTGATTCCAGTTGGTGCGTTCGAGCATATCCACGATGATGCGGCGTTCGACCTCTTCCAGTATTTCAAACAGTGAGGGTGACGAGGCTTTGGCGCCGGGATCGCCGGAAAGCGCGGGCATGAATTCGGCGAGCTGCAGACGAACGCCCCGAACGATTTCGCGGGAGCGCACGGTTTCGGGTAGCAGGTCGCCATCAATCAGTTCCTGATTGGCGAGAACCACGGCGCGTTCCACGACGTTCTCCAGCTCACGCACGTTCCCCGGCCAATCGTAGTCGATCAGGAGCTTCATCGCGCCGGCGGTGAAGCGGCGCGGCGGCTTGGCGTTTTCCTCGCAGTACTGCTTCAGAAAACGGTCGATGAGTAGCGGAATATCTTCCTTACGGTCGCGAAGCGGTGGCAAGTGGAGCGATATGACGTTGAGACGGTGAAACAAATCCTCGCGGAAACGGCCTTCACGCACGAGCTTGGTGAGATCTTCGTTCGAAGCGGCGAGGATGCGGACGTCGACTTTTATAGTGTCGGTGCCGCCGAGGCGCATGAACTCGCGTTCTTGAATGACGCGCAGAAGCTTGGCCTGGGTTTCCGGGCTGACCGTGGAAATTTCGTCGAAGAAGATGGTGCCCTGGTCGGCGACTTCGAAAAGGCCTTTCTTCGAGGCGACGGCGCTGGTGAAAGCGCCCTTCACGTGGCCGAAAAGCTGCGATTCGAGCAGATCGCCGGGAATCGAGCCGGTATTGATGGGGATGAAGGCTTTATCCGCGCGTGTGGATGCGGAGTGAATGGCCTTGGCGATGACTTCTTTACCAGTGCCGCTTTCGCCGCTGATGAGAACGGTGGAGCGAGACGGCGCGACCTGAGTGACGAGGTCGAAGACCGCCTGCATCTTGTCGCTCTTGCCGACGATGTTTGGAAAATTGTAGCGCTGTTTCAAGGCGCGCTTGAGCTGGACGTTTTCGTCGCGCAGGCGGCGGCCTTCGATGGCCACGGAAATCTGGGCGACGAGTTCGTCGTTGGACCAGGGTTTGGTGATGAAATCCTGAGCGCCGCCCTTGAAGGCGGCACGCGCCATATCAATGGAGCCGTAGGCGGTGATGAGAATGATCGAGATCTGCGGATCGCGGAGGCGAATTTCGCGGAGAAGTTCGAGTCCATTGCGGTCGGGCAGGCTGACGTCGAGCAGCATCAGGTCGAAGGGATTGTCTTCGAGTTTCTGGAGGCCGGCCGCGCCGGTATCGGCGAGGGTGACCTGAAAATTCTCGGAAGTCAGCAGAGCTTCGAGGCCTTCGCGGATTTCGATTTCATCGTCAACTACAAGAATTGAACCCTTAGGCATGAACCACTTTCCTGGCTACGGGAAATTCCAGGCGGAATGAAGTTCCCTTGCCTGGAGTGGAACGCACGTCAACTTTGCCGGCGTGTTCCTTAATGATGCCGTAGCTCACCGATAGGCCAAGACCGGTGCCCCGTCCGGTGGCCTTGGTGGTAAAGAACGGATCGAAAATGCGCTGAAGATTTTCCGGCGAAATACCCGCGCCGGTGTCGGTGACTTCGATGGCGACCGAACCATTATTGGTCTGAGTGCTGACCTGCAGCATGCCGCCCTGGGGCATGGCGTCGCGCGCGTTCATAAAAAGATTCAGGAAAACCTGCTGCAGGCGGGTGATGGAACCCAGAACGGCCGGCAGCTCTTCCTTGTAGTTCTTCACTACGTTTACACGCGCGGTTTTCAAGGGATGCTGGACCAGTGCCAGGGTTTCCTCGAGAACGGAGTTGATGTCCACTTCGATCAGTTCGGCAGCGCCAGTGCGAGAAAAATTAAGCAGGTTGTTAACGATCTCGCTGGCGCGGAAAGTTTGTTTCACGATGCGCTCGATGGTCTGCTGGCGCGGATCGTCGGCGGGAATCTGCTTGGCGAGCATCTGAATGTAATTGGAGATGACGGCGAGGGGCGTATTGACCTCATGAGCGACGCCGGCGGCGAGCAACCCGAGCGACGTTAACTTTTCGGTCTGGACCATTTGCTCTTCGAGGCGCACGCGCTGGGTGATGTCGTCGAGGAGAATCAGGCGGCCGAGACGGGCGCCATTCTTGCCGACCAGGGGCGCGATGGAAGCGTTCACCACCGCACGACCATTGGCGCGAGTTTCGAGGCGGAATTTGTATATGCCGGCAACGTGATCGTTTTTCGCATGCGAAGTAATTTCCGAGACCAAGTCTCCGGGAAGAACGTCTTGCAACTTACGATGCAAAGCTTCATTGCGCGGGATGCCCAGCAATCCTTCGAGCTGCGGATTCCAGGACTCGATGCGGTCCTGCAGATCAACGGTGACGACGCCGATGTTCAGGGATTCGACGATGTTCTCGCTGAAGTCCTTCAGGCGCTCGATCTGCATGGCTTTCTGTTCGAGCGATTGGTAGAGGCGGGCATTTTCGATGGCGATGGCGACGTAACCGGCGATGGTGAAGAGAAGTTCGAGGTCGTCGCTGGAAAGATAATCGCCGTCTACGGTCTTGCCCAGGCCGATGACGGCAACGGCACGTTCGTGGAAGCGGCAAGGAATAAAATAGTTGAGATCCAGTTCCTCGAGCGAGCGACGCACAGCCGGAGTTTCTTCGGTAGCGGCGCGCGCGGACTCGAAAAAGAGGCAGCCCCGTTCGTTGGCATGGCGTTCGGCGCTCAGGAAGGAAAGATCGAGCGGGCCTTCGGGGCGGACGCCCATCGAGCGAGAGAGAACGAACGCGCCGGGGTGTGCTTCGTCTTCGAGGAAAATCGCGAGACGGTCAACCAGAAGAGTTTGCGAGACGCGGTCGAGGACCGAGCCGACGAGCGGCTCGAGACGAACTTCGTTGGTAAGAGTGCGGCCGAATTCGATCAGGGTGCGGCGGTAGTCGAGGCGATCGCGATAGAAAAAACGGTCCAGGCGGGTCTGCACGCCTTCACGCAGAGGCTCGATCAAGAATGCCGCGACAACGATGGCGATAACGCCGCCGATAGGGCCGGTGGACAGGCCCGGGCGATGGAAAAGCTCGCCGATCAGCGCGATGACGGCAAAATAAATTCCGACGACGGCGGCGGTGGCGAAAGTGTAGGCCAGGCCGCGTTTGAAGATGATGTCGACATCCATCAAGCGATAACGAATGATGGCGTAACCGAAACAGAGCGGGATGAGCGCGAGAGAAAGGACGGAAAGCTTCATCCAGGGCTGCGGAACCCAATTCACAAAAACGTGCGGAAGAATGTAGAAAAGCAAAAACGGAATAATGCCCGCGAAAGTGCCGCCGGTGACCCATTTCAACTGTTGACGCAGAACGCCGCTGGGAGCGCGGAAATAGCTGGCGAGAAAAATGCCGGCGGCGATCAGGAAATAGGCGCCGAGATAGGTGAGATCAACGGTGTCAATAAAATTGCGGCTTTCGATGGACGGCAGAAAATCGAGCGTGCCGGTGGCAATGAAAATCTGCAAAGTCAGCAGAGCCGCGGGCAGGCTATACAGGGCAATCAGCTTGGGCCAAAGCGTGCCGCGGCGCTCCGGGAAAACCAGCGCGAAATGGACCAGAAGCGCGGGCTGCACCAGCCAGGCGACGGCATTGCTCCAGTAAATAATCCAGTCGAAGGAATTGAGCTTGCCGCTGTAGTGGAAACTGTAGAGAACGAACGAGACCAGGCAGAAAACATAAAAATGAATGGCGCGCGGAGCGTTCCAACGGCGAACAAAAATGAAGAGGCCGATGAAAAGATAGAGCAAGGCGGTGACGCGCAGATAATTTTCGATGGAAGACGGGTTTTCCTGGGGCGCGGTGACCAGCGGAGTTTCATAGGCGCGGCCGTCACGGCGCAACTGATAACGAATTTCCATCCAAGGGGCGACGCGGAACAGGACGCGGGTAACGTCGGTCGCGCGATGAATGGTGTAACCGCGGACGGTTTCAACGATGTCGCCCTGCTTGATGCCGGCTTTGGCTGCGGGCGAATCCTTAACGACGTGCCAGGCGGTGACACCGCTGGTGGTATCCATCCAGGTGACGCCATCATCGGGGAGAATGTAGCTGGAGCGCTGCTGGAAATTAAGGACGGCAAAAACGACGGCAGCCAAGGTTAATAGCGCTAGTATGACCGCGCCAAGCCGCATTCGAAGGCTGTCGTTCACTGGGGTACACCCGTATCCTTGACCGAACTACCGTAGCACGTCGTATTCCAGTAAATCGGAGACTCCTGACCCAGCAAGATGTCTTTTATCAGGCGAATACACACACACCTGTCCAAAATGCCTTATGGAATTCCATTTTTGGGAACTGTGTTCCCAATTACCGTAGTGCGGACAAGCCTAGAATTGGAAGCTCACCCCACCCCTGAAGAACCGGTACGTTGGGACGAGGACAAGCTGACCATCGTTCGTCGCGAGAGTGACGTAGCCTTGGGCGAAAATGTTACCGCAATCCGCAAGAATTTCGGCATGGCCCGGTATGAATTCGGGCAGACGCTGGCGCAACTGAATGCTGAAATAGGGATCCAGGTGATACGTGGATTGGCCATACGCGTCCTGCTGAGAGACGACCGGACCGTTGATCCACCGATAGCTGGTTACAAGCTTGGTGCCGGTACGTGGAATTTTTGCAGTGATGCGGGCCGCCGCGCTGACGCGATAACGCGTAGCCAGCTCATCCCTCAGGGCGGCTTCGACCGGACTCTCATTGGGAGCCAGGGCGCCAGCGTAAGAATAAATCATGGTCATATCGAGATTGCCGGAGAGGCGCTGCTGGTAGACGAGGCGCATGCCGAGCGAGTTCATGTTGCCGGCGTCATAAGCAAAAACATCCGAGAAATAATCAGAAAGATAATCAGGTCCGGAAACGGGACCGTGGCCAAAGACTGCGGTGTGGCTGGAGGAATCGTGAAAAACCGAGGCGGTGAGGCTGGCCGATTTGGTGAGGTCGTGCTCGATCGCAAATTCTTCGTGGACGCCGTTTTCAAGGACGGAATGCCCATCGCGGCGAAGCAAGGTGGGAAATTGATCCAATTGATTCACGGTGGACTGGAGCGTGCCAGGGGCGCCGGAGGCGTCTTGCCAAGTATTGGTGGTGAACAGCGCGGAGGATTGCCAGGTAGGAGAGAGGCGCACGGCCATTTCGACACGAGGGCGGACCGCAGTGGTGAGATTTGAATTGAGAGCGGCCGCAAGAACATCGCCGCCGTAGCGGACGGTGATGCGATCACCTAGTTCGAAGGCGGCATCGTGAGACATGCGAAGCCCGCGATAAGTAGGGCCGGCCGCGCCCAACTGTGATTCGCGAATCAACAAGGTGGTGACGGAATTGGAAGAACCGGCATCGCCCGACGGGAGCCACTGGGTAACGAAGCCTCCGGATTGCGAGCCACCTTCGTAACTGAACTGTCCCGCCATAAGCATGCGGCCCAGCTCGCCCAATCCATATTCGTAGGCGAACGCAGTCGCGGGCGAGTCCGCTTCGTTGGAAACCGATCCAGGATGATCGGAGCCGGAAGTAACCTCAAGACGGGCGTGGTCGGTGGAGTTGGCCTGGCGGTCAAACGAGCCGAGGCGCGGCCCGAGAACCAAGTCGCCATCCTGCCAGCGGAGAACCGGGCGGGTGGCCGCGGAAGTGCGGAGCACCCAAGACCATTCGTCGGCGGAAATTTCCTGGTCGGGCTGGCGGCGCAATTTATCGAAGGAAGTAAAAACCGTGCCGAGAACGATTTCGAGAAGCGTAGTGTGTTGATCGTTTACCTGCACATCGGGCTCGACCACAGGAAGAAAGCCCGCGAGCGTCACTTTTATGGAGTAGATGCCCGGTGGCAGCGACACGGTTGAAAAGCGTCCGCGATCATTGGTAAGCAATTCGAACGAAGCGAAATTGAGAAGCTGGCCAGAAGAGACGATTACGGTGGCGCCCATCTGGGGCGTGCCGGCGGCGTCCATGACGATGCCGGTGATTTTTCCGGTGTTTGGCGCGGCGCGCAGCGCGGACGAAGACGCCAGGGCGAAACAGAAAAGCAGTGCCGAGAAAGCAGCACGATACTTCCGGACGTTCACAGGTTTTTTACCTCCCCTGTGGTTGCGGCGTGGCCGCGGCCCGCACGGTGAAATTCGTCGTCGGGGTAATGGTTTTCTTGGTCAGGTTGTCGGTCACCGAAACTTCCAGTTTGTAATTACCGGGAGAGAGTGAGCCGAGAGTGATGATGTTTTCGAGCGTGAGCTCTTCGCCATGCTCGGGCAGTTTATCCTGGGCGATATCGAATTTCAGGATCGGGTCGGTGGCTTTATCCTTGGTGACGCGGTATTCCACGGAGGCGTCGGCCTTATGGGTTTTGTCGTCCACTTTGAGGTTATAAACCTGGAGGAAAACGCCCATCTGGTCGCTGGCGCTGAAATTGGCGTCAATGCGCGGACGAACTTTTACGTCGCCCAGTACGAACTGGCCCAAGCCGATGTCGTGAGTGGAGACACGTTGAATCTGATCGGCAAGGATCAGAGTGCTGGACGAAAGGCTGTCGTCTTCGAAGCGCGGCACGGCGAGACGCGTATTCACGACGCCGACGTTACCGTTGTTGGTGTCTTTCAAGACGATATCGAGACGATAGAGGCCGGGAGAAAGCGGGATAGCCTTCTGGTAGATCGAAGCGGTGGCCATGGACTGTTGCAGCGAAGCGGACGGGACGTCGCGACGCACGTTGTCTTCAAACGTGTTCACGATACGGCCACTGAGGCTGGTGATCCGGCCGAACAAATTGACGGAGGCGGACTCGACGCCGTTTTTCTGGGTAAAACTCAACTGCTTGGTAGGAATTTGAATGGTGATGGGAACCAGAACCGTATCGGAAGTAATGCGCAGGAAGTCGGTGCGGTATTGGAACTTCACCTGATCACGGACCAAGCGGGAAGTGACCACGGCTTCAAGATCTTTGAATTTTACGGGTGGGGCCTGGAAGATTTTGGAGTAAAGCTCAAGGCGCGAAAATTCCTGCATCGTTTCCGGGGTCATGCCTATCGGCGCAGCCATGTGAGTACCATCGGTGTTGTTGAAACGGCTCGTTTTGCTGGCCAAACCCAGAGATTCCAATTCCGTGAGACCGGCGCCCGGAACGTTCAACAGTGCGTCCTTTTCGCTGGGGTCGGTGGTGAGCTTGTACTCACCGCTCATGGTGGGGTCAACGAATTCGATTTCAACGTTCTCGCCGATGCCTTCGAGGTAGCGATAGCGCCAGTCTTCAAATGGGTAAGTGGAAGTCTCGCCGCCACCTTCGGAGGCCGGCCGATCGTAGCTTCCGCCTGAGGGGTGCGATTGAACTTCGTCCGCGGGACCCCACATGATGTAAATGCGGCCGCGGTCGGTCTTCCATCCGGGGATGCCGGAGGAGAAATGCTCGTTGGTGTAAGCGATCCGGCGGTAGTGCTCTTCTTTGAAGGTATTTTCAGCCGAATCCGGGTCAGGATTGCGGCGTTGCCAGAACTGTTCGATGAATTGCTCGCGCTCTTCGTTGGTCTGGAGATGAAGGAAGGCGCTGCGCTCTTCGGGGGAAATGATGTAGATCACGTCCTCGTTCAGCCATTTCTTATACTGCGAATCGAGTTCGTTATAGAGTTCCTTATCGCGTTTGGAACGCTGCTTGGCGGCGTCTTTTGCGGCCTTCTTGTCGGCCTGACTGGGCTGACCAGCCGGAGATTCGCCCTGGGCAGAGGCGCGCGGTGCACACACGACGACGCCCGCTAAAGCAACGAAAAGAAACAGTTTGCTGAAACGGTCCATGGTGAACACCTTTTCCCCGCGGAAGTTAAAAATTCTAACCTGTCCAATGGTACAGGTCAATGAAAAGTATCCGGACAATCCCCCTGTGAGCTTTGGAATCAGTCTGGGGCCATGGGGTTGCCTCTAGCTATGGGTTGGGGGATGGATTACAATGCACAAGCACGGGTTTGCACGGTGTAATGAGGGGATACGAGATTCGGCGGCGGTAGCTCCTCGCAGCCGGAACTTCCTGTATATGTAATTTCGTACCTGTCCTTCCACTTGTACCTGCGTCTAAGCTGGAAACATTCCGCATTCCTGAAACGTAGTGATAGGTGCGGGCTGTTGGTGACCGGAAGCTCCTTCATAAGGGTAAAAAGCAATGAAAACATGGCAGAAGGTTCTGATTGGATTGGCCGCCGTCTCGGTTCTGGGTGGGGTGGTTTGGTACAGCGTGTACCAGAACAATAAGGGAGTTGTGGCGGTTCAGACCGGCCATGTCACCAAGGCCGATTTGACATCAATCGTCACGGCTTCGGGCGAGGTGCGGCCGAAGAACTACACGAATGTGGAGGGAGAAGGAATCGGCAAAATCACGGAGATCGTGGTAAAGGAAGGCGATCACGTGAAGAAGGGCGACATTCTGCTGCGGCTCGAGAATATACAGCCCGGCGCCGACGTCCTGGCGCAAAGAGCGGCAATTGATGGATCCGAAGCAGGGATGCGGGTAGCCGCAGCGAACTACGACTCAGCCGTGGCGACGCAGGCGCAGCGCCAATCGGATCTGGAAAAGGCGAAATACGACTGGGATCGGGCGCAGCAGCTCTATCAGGAACAACTGATTTCGAAGCAGGAATTCGACGCGAATAAGGCGACGTACAACAGCGCGGTTGCCGCGCTGAACGCCAGCAAGGCCCAGGTGGAGCAGACGCGCGCGGCGCGAGAACAGTCACGCTTCACCATGGCCCAGTCGAATGCGGTGCTGCGCCACACTCAAGACATTCTACGAAAGACGACCTACACGGCGCCGATTGACGGCATCGTCAGTTACATCGCGGTGCGCGTGGGAGAAAACGTGGTGCCGGGAATCCAAAACGCGGAAGGCAGCATGCTGATGACGATTTCGGACATGAGCGTGGTGGCCGCGGAAGTGAAAGTGGATGAAACGGACATTACCAATGTGCGCGAAGGCGATCCGGCGGATGTGACGATTGACGCGATACCTGGAAAGACGTTCAAGGGACACGTGACGCAAGTGGGTGACGAGGCGATCTTGCGTTCCTCGGGCCTCGCAGCGACGACCCAGACCACAGCGAACACGCAGGAAGCGCGCGATTTCAAGGTAGTGGTGACGATTGACAATCCACCGAATGCGCTGCGGCCCGGCTTGTCGGCATCCGCTAAGATCGAAACAGCGCAGCGGAAAGATGTGCTGACCGTGCCGATTCAGGCGCTGGCTATGCGCACGCAGAGCGAATTGGATGAAGCGCAAAAAAAGCAGAACAGCAGCGTGACGCTGGCGGCGCCGAAGCCGGCGGCCGGTGACGCGCGGATAAAGAAGGACGTGCAGGGAATTTTTGTGGTTCGAGGCAAGAAGGCGGAATTTGTCCCGGTGCAAACCGGAATTACGGGCGTGACAGATATTGAAATCACGAATGGTTTGAAGGACGGCGACGAAATCGTGATCGGAAATTACAAGGCGCTGCGCACGCTCCGCCCCGGAGCGGCGGTGAAGGTGGATAATTCCGCGCCGAAGCACGACGAGTCGTCGAGCCAGAGCTAGGGCTCAGAATATAAAATCAGGAGCTCGAGCAAATGGCCGTTGAAGAAGTGGCTATCCCGCAAAGTTATCGCCAAGACCTGATTGATACCGGCATCGTCATCCAGACCGAGGAGTTGTGGAAGACGTATGAAATGGGCGTGGAGCAATTGCACGCGCTCCGCGGCGTCAGCATCGAAATTCACAAGGGTGAATACGTAGCGATCATGGGCCCTTCGGGCTCCGGTAAATCCACGCTGATGAATTTAATCGGGTGCCTGGATTCGCCATCGAAAGGCAGCTACTGGCTGGCGGGACGACTAGTGAGCCAGTTGGATGATGATGAGCTGGCCTACATCCGCAACAAAGAAATCGGATTTGTTTTTCAGACTTTCAACCTGCTGCCTCGCGCGACAGCATTACATAACGTGGAATTGCCCATGATTTATAACGGCACTGGCGCGCAGGAACGGCTGGAGCGCGCGAAGAGCGCGCTGGCGCAGGTGGATTTGAAGGACCGGATGATGCACAAGCCGAATGAACTGTCCGGCGGACAGCGACAGCGGGTGGCGATTGCGCGAGCGCTGGTGAATAATCCCTCGATCTTGCTGGCGGATGAACCTACCGGAAATTTAGATTCCCAGACCGGCGAAGAAATCATGGCGCTATTCGCGCGACTGCACGAGCAAGGCAATACGATCATCCTCGTAACCCACGAACCGGACATCGCGGCGCATGCGCATCGGGTGATCCGGCTGCGCGACGGAAAGGTCGAGCGAGACGAACGTACGCGGTAAAACCCTCCTTCCAATTACTTCATAGATTCTGGAGACACAGATTTCGAATTGCGTCTGTGACGCGCAGCCAAGGTTCAGGTTGGCCGCGGCGTCGTGAGATGCGCGCATGTTGGAATTTTCTTGGCGAGTGCCTGTGGTGTCTCATCGTAAAAAGCAGATCCCTCGCTGCGCTTCGGGATGACGGGTTTCGGTTGTTTGGGTGATTTGGGGTGGTTGTTTTGGGTGAGGATGAAGTGAGGATGAAGTGAGGATCGGTTCTGCACGGAAGTTGAATCTGAATCGAGATCGTGCGCGCTGGTTTGTCGGCGCCTTCCCTGGCCACTTGTTTCGCGATTAATTTGAGAAGAAGTGGCGGGCGAGGAACAGGACGTTGGCGGGGCGTTCGGCTAGGCGGCGCATGAACCACGGATACCAGAACGTTCCGTAGGCAATCAGGACTCCGGATGGATAGCCGGCTTGGGCAAGGCGAAGTTGTTCGGCGCGCTGAATTCCGTAGAGCATTTGAAATTCGACTTTATCTTTCGGCACGCCCTGCGAGATGGTCCATTCGATCAGCTTGGCAATCAGCGAACGATCATGCGTGGCCATGACGGCGCGTACCCGAGCGCGGCGCGCTTCGGGGCTGAGCAAACGCTGGGCGAGATGAAGATAATTCTCGTCCACATCCTTTTTCGAAGGGTAGGCGATTTCGGCGGGTTCGTTGTAAGCGCCTTTGACCAGGCGGATGGCGGCGCCCATTGGAATCAGGCTATCCAGATCTTTTTCCGTACGGAAGAGATAGGCCTGCAGGCAGACGCCGACGTTGGCATAGGATTTTCGGGCGCGGCGATACAGTTCGAGGGTGACATCCACGTAGGGACTCTGCTCCATATCAATCCACAGCGTTCTTTCCGGCGGAGTGTATTCGAGCAGCGCGATGAGATTTTCGTAACAGAATTTGGGATCGAGATCGAGGCCAAGCTGAGTGAGCTTGACGGAAATTTCAGTGCCGAGACCGGCGGCGCGAATGCGATCAATCACGGTGCGATAATGCTGCGTCACAAGTTCCGCTTCCGAGCGAACCACGACGTTTTCGCCGAGGTGAGTGAAGACGGTACGAATTCCGTTAGCGGTGAGGCCCCGGGCGGCGGTGAGCGCGTCCTGCACGTCTTCTCCGGGCATGAAACGGGTGACGGTGCGGCGCATGAAGCCGAAGCGCGGGGCGTGCTCGCGCATCCACGGGCTCTGCGAAGCCATAAGGATTGACCGCCGCATCAGGCCCACGTTCGTTTCCTTTTCGTCTTCATCGCGCTCGTCGTGAAATTTCCCGCCCAATCTTTTACGGCGTGCTGAGGGCTTTTACAAGCCGGTAGTAAAAATCCACACCGTCGTAGAACGAAGCCACGCGGATGCGTTCATCGCGACCGTGCGAGCGATCGTCATCCACATCCATAAATAAACCGGGCAAACCGTAGGTCGGAAAACCCGCGGCGCGAGAAATCGCGCCGTCGCTGGCTCCAGCATCCATCACCGGAACGATGGGCACACCGGGCCACATTTCGTTGGCGACTTTTGCGAGTGCGCTCATTAAGTCCGGGCGCAACGGCGAAGGCGGATTGGGAAGGCCGCTTCCGGCGAGTCCGGCCGCGCGCGATACGACGATGCGGGGATCGTCCAGAACTTTGACGAGCATTGCCTGAATTTCATCGGGCGAGTGACCGGGTAGGATTCGGCAATTCACGTTGGCATGCGCCATGCCGGGGAGGGCGTTGTTGGCGTGACCACCTTCCAGGCGCGTGGCGACACAAGTAGTGCGGATGCGCGAGTTGTAAAACGGAATGGCGGAGAGGCGGCTTACCGCGGCAGAGTCGGGAGGAGTGGAAAGAATGGCTTTCATGTCCGCGCCGGTTTGGCCGCCGACGATTCCGGATTCGCGGGAGAAATATTCGCGGGTGACTTCGTTGAGTTCAAAGGGAAACTGATAATGCTCGAGGCGCGCGAGCCCGTCGGAGAGCTGATAGATCGCATTTTCGGAAGTGGGCAGCGAGCTGTGGCCGCCGGGGTTGGTCACTTTCAGGTCGAAATCCTGATAGAGCTTTTCGCTGGCCTGGATGCCGACGAGGATGTGTTTGCCATGGTCGAGTTCGAAATCGCCGGCATCGGGATTGATGATGTATTCGGCGTCAATGAGATCGCGATGATTTTTGATGAGCCAATCCACACCGTTGGATTTGCCGCCTTCTTCGTCGGCGGTGAGCGCCAGGATCAGGTCGCGGTCGGGCTTAAAGTTTTCGCGCTTCAGACGAATGAAAGTGGTGACGAGAAACGCGTCGCCATCCTTGATGTCTCCGGTGCCACGGCCGTAGAAGTAGCCGTCCTTTTCGATGAACTGAAACGGATCCATGGACCAATCTTCGCGGCGAGCTTCGACGACATCCAGATGGCAGATGAAGAGGATTGGTTTTTTTGCGCCGGTTCCATGAATACGCGCGACCATGTTGCCTTTTCGGTCGTTCGGGCCGAGGACCTGCACATCGGCGACCGGAAAACCGGCGTCGAGGAGGCGTTTGGCCATGGCGTTGGCGGCTATGGTGGTGCTGCCGACGGAGTCAGTGGTATTGATTTCGACGAGCTGCTTAAAAATGTCGAGGGAAAGCTGTTTGGTAGCGTCATCGAGCTTCGGTTCGACTTGAGCCGAGAGAGTGGGGGGTATGGAAAGTGCGAGAATAAGACACACGAAACCGAAAATGCGAGTCATGTAAAGCTCCAGGATGAGGATGGCCGCAAGCAGCCGAGCGTAACAGATGAGAAGTCGGAAGGCTAGAAGTGGCCGCCGAAGAAGGTGACGAACATCCGAGACAGAGTATAATCCCGACCACTCATGGCGTTGACCCCCGGAACAAAACTAGGGCCCTACGAGATCGTGTCGCAATTAGGCGCGGGCGGAATGGGCGAAGTGTATCGCGCACGGGACACGCGATTGGATCGCACCGTGGCGATCAAAGTGTTGCCTGAATCGCTAGCGAATGATGCGGAGCGGTTACAGCGGTTCGAGCAAGAAGCGCGAGTGCTGAGCACGCTGAGCCATCCCAATCTGCTGGCCATTTACGACGTAGGAACACAGGATGGATTGCACTACCTGGTGTCGGAATTTCTGGAAGGTCAAACGTTACGCGAACGAATGGGTGGGGATGTGCTGCCGCAGCGGAAAACTTCCGAATATGCATTGCAGGTTGCGAATGGGCTGGGCGCGGCGCACGACAAAGGAATCGTGCACCGCGATTTGAAGCCGGAGAATATTTTTGTCACGCCGAATGACCACGTAAAAATTCTGGATTTCGGACTGGCTAAGCAGGCTCGGGCCATTTCGGGATTGAGCGGCGAGACGGCGACGATGGGCACGCCGGGCGCGACCGCTCCGGGCACGGTGATGGGAACTGTCGGATACATGTCGCCGGAGCAGGTGCGCGGGCAGGCGGTGGACAGCCGGTCGGACATTTTCAGTTTCGGAGCGATTTTGTACGAGATGGTGGCGGGACGGCGGGCGTTTAAAGGCGATTCGGGCGTGGAGACCATGAACGCGATCCTGAAAGAAGATCCGCCCGAGATCGACGCCGCGCAACTGAAAGTTTCCCCCGGCATGGAACGGATCGTGCGGCATTGCCTGGAAAAAAATCCAGCAAGCCGATTTCAATCCGCGCGCGACTTAGGATTCGCGCTGGGCACGCTTTCAGGCAGCGATGCGACGGCGTCGGTTCGAGCGGCCACCGAAGCAGCGCCGGTCACGCCGATCGAAAAGAGAAATTGGCTGAGATCGGTTGCCGTGGGATTGGCGCTGCTGGCGGCTGCGGCTGGCGGGTATTTTCTGCGGACGAAAACGCCCCTCGAGCGATTGGAATTCACAATTCCGCTGCAGCAAGAAACCAGCAGCTTCGCTATTTCGCCGGATGGCAAAATGCTTGCGTTCGTTTCCCCCGATCCGGCTTCGGGTGAACAGATTCTGAGCGTGCAAAACGTGGGAGCTCCAACGGTGAGGTTGTTGCAGGGAACGGAAGGCGCCAGCTATCCGTTCTGGTCGCCGGACGACAAGTACTTGGGGTTTTTCGCTGACGGCAAACTCAAGAAAATCGCGATCGAAGGCGGACTTCCGCAGTTCCTGGCGACCGCGCCCAACGGTAGGGGCGGAAGTTGGGGAAGTCGAGGGGTAATTCTTTACACGCCGCAAGCGGGCGGATGGATCTGGTCGGTGAACGCCGACGGAAGCAACGCCGCGGGGGTGACCGAAAAAATCTACGACCTCTCCACCGAAGCTTCTCATCGCTGGCCCGTTTTCCTGCCGGATGGAAATCACTTTTTGTTCTCGGCGGCCAGCTTCCTCAACTCGCAAGCCGATCAGACCAGCGCGATTTATTTGAGTTCGCTGTCCGGCAAGGAAAAAAAGCGGGCTCTGGTAAGTATCTCAAATGCCGGATACGCAAATGGCCATTTGTTTTTTGTCGATAAGAACGGGTCGTTGCGGGCGATGGAGCTGGACATCACCAGTGGGCAAGTGTCCGGCGAACCGCAAATCGTGGCGCCGCAAGTGGGATTTCAGCCGTCGATTTATTGGGGCGCATTCGCGGTGGCCCAGAACGGCACGGTCGTTTACAACTCCACGGTAGGCGCAGCGTTTTCTCAACTGACCTGGTACGACCGGGCCGGCAAGGTGCAGGGACAGATGGGCGACGCCGGAGTGATATCCAACCCAAGCCTGTCGCCGGACGGCCAACACGCGGTGGCAGATATTGCCGACGCGAAAGCGAACAACGTCAACATTTGGCTATTCGATGTCGTGCGCGGAACGAGTTCGCGCTTTACGTTTGATTCCACCGAAGACAGCGCGGCAGCGTGGTCGCGCGACGGTTCCATGATCGTTTACCGCTCGTCGGTGCAACGGACCGAAATTTATGTGAAGCGTTCGCAAGGTTCGGAGCCGGCCAAAAAAATCTTCGAGGTTCCCGTCCAACATTCCAACGATGACGTGATTCCCAATTCCTGGTCGGCGGACGGCAAGCAAATCCTGTGTATCTACCAGTACGGTAGCGGCGGGTCGCTGCTAAGCCTGATTCCTTCGACGGGGGGCGACGCCGTGCCCTTTCTTGACAACCACGCTGACGTTTCGGCGACACAGATTTCCCCGAATGGAAAGTGGGTGGCGTATGCGTCGCAAGAATCGGGGGATTGGGAAGTTTATGTCACCACGTATCCCACAGCGGCGGGCAAATGGCAGGTATCTCGCGGAGGCGGAGTCGAGCCGCGCTGGCGCGGGGATGGCAAAGAACTCTATTATGTCGGACCTAAGAGCATGCTGACGGCGGTAGCGGTGACCGAAGGCGATGCCTTCTCCGCTGGGAACGTCGCGCCGCTGTTCCGGACCCAACTGCGAGCGGCCGTTTCATCCACGGACATGTTTTCGTACGACGTAACCAAGGATGGCCAGCGATTCCTGGTGAATCGCTACGCCAAACCCGCCGAGATTTCCGCGCTGCACATCGTGCTGAATGCGACGGCAAATTTCTCTAAGTAGCCCGCCAACACGCGGGCCGCTACGACGTCAGAAGTTTTCTCTTTGATTTCAAATCCTCCAACAAGCGATCGACTTCGGTGTCACGGTCGAGGCGGGTGAGGCGCTCGGCGCTGTCGGCGTTGAGCAGCTCAACTTCGGCGCTGGCGACGGATTCAGTGAGGTTGACACGATCGCCGAGGCGGTCAAACGCGGCGCTTTTCGATTGGTCGCCGAGATTGGATTGAGCACGGGCGGCTTTGGTGAGGGCGATGCTGCGGCGGTGACGCGCGAGCAGAAGATCACGCTTGGATTTGGCTTCTTCAAGTTTTTGCTCGAGCTTGATCAGCGTATTTTTCAAGGTTTCCACCTGTACCCTCTGGTCTCCGACTTGTTCGCGATAGCTGAGCGCGAGTTTTTGAGAAGTTTGATAGCGGTCGAGCGCTGCGCGAGCTAGCTCGTCCTGCGACTGGTCCACGGCAAGTTCGGCTTTACGCATCCAATCACTACCGGCATCTTCGTTTTCACGGAGTTTCTTTTCGAGCATGTGCTGGTCGGCGATAGAGACTGCGACCTGGGTTTTGACTTGAAGGTATTGGTTCTCCATGTCGAGCATGACCTGCTTGATTAATTTTTCTGGATCTTCGGCGCGGTCGATCATGTCGTTCAGATTTGCGCGAATCAAAGTACTGACGCGTTCGAGAAGTCCCATGAGAAATCTCCTTTTACAAATGGAGCGTGCATCCCGGCGATTGGTGAGACTCGCCGGGATGCAGTTGAGTGTTATGAATTGGCGGGAGCTACTGGAATCGCCGGCGGCCGCGGGGCTTTGTCGCCGATCTGGCGGACTTTGCCCAGCAACTCCGACACTTGCATCCCGGAGAGTGCTTCAAACAGAGCCGGAACCTGCGCGGCGATTTTCGTGATGTCGCCGGTGAGTTTGTAAGCACCGGCAGCATCGCCATTGCCGGTGGAAACGATGGTGACTTTGTCCACCTTGCTGAGCGGCTCGCTGAGGGCGCGGACCACTTCGGGCAAGCCAGTGATGAGTTTGTCGAGGACGGCAGCCTGGTTGTATTCCTGAAACGCTTCGGCTTTTACGTTCATGGCTTTGGCTTCGGATTCACCTTTTTTAAAGATGATTTCCGCTTCGGCCTCACCCTGGGCACGGATCGAGGAGGCGCGACCTTCGGCTTCGCTGATCAGGCGCTGACGTTCGGCATTGGCGATGGTTTCGATGCGCTGGCGCTCGATCTCCGCCGGCTTTAGGACGGTGGCGATCAGTTCGAATTCGCGGCGAGCGATTTCCGCTTGTTGAACTTTGACCTGCGCTTCGCGTTCGATTTGCATGACCTTGACGGATTCAGCGACGACCTGCTGCTGCATCACGTTGGTTTCGATCTCGTACGCTTTGTCGGCGGTGGCCTGGGCCTTCTTGGTCATTTCCAGGAAGCTGGCTTTTTTAATGTCGAGATCGCGTTCGGCTTCGGCCTGCTTGGCGAGCGAAGCAGTTTCGGCGAAAACGCGTTCCTGATCGGCCTGGGCCTTGGCGACGGCCGAAGCACGGGTAGCCTCGGCGCGCTTGATGGCGATGTCACGTTCGGCTTCGGCGGTGGCCACTTCGGCGTCGCGGCGAATACGGGCGATATCCGGGCGGCCCATGTTGGTGATGTATTCGTTCTTGTCGCGAACTTCCTTGATGGTAAAGCTGATGACTTCGAGACCCATCTTGGCCATGTCACTGGCGTTGGTGGAGCGCATTCGATCGGCGACCATCTCCGGCTCTTTGACGATTTGTTCGACGGTGAGCTGGCCGATGATGCCGCGGAGATGGCCTTCCATCACCAGGCGGATCAGGCCTTCGCGCTGTTCGGGCCGCTTAGTGAGAAATTGTTCGGCGGCGGTGCGGATCGAAATGGGATCCGATTTTACTTTGATCTGGGCAACGGCTTCGACGGTGACGGCGACGCCTTGTTGGGTATAGAGACTCTGTTGCGGAGCAACGTCGAAGGACATCAACTCCAGCGACAGCTCTTTGCAGGTTTGCAGCATGGGCCAAATAATCGTGCCGCTGCCTTTGACGATGCGGGCTTCGGAACCCGTACCGTAAATGATCAGCGCCTCATGCGGGCCTGCTTTGCGATACATTTTTGCCAGGGTCATCATGATCATGATGACCGCCAGCACCAGCAGACCAGCAACTACTGGAACCAACGGGTAGCCGTGCATACAAACCTCCCTTTCACATTCGGCGTGACTGTTGTGTCGAGCGTCAGTCCGCGAAAATCGTTCACTTGCCTAGCTGCGCAAATTCGTCCCAGCGACGCACGTAAGCAATGCCGTCTTCGTAGCGTTCGGTGACGACTTCAGCGCCCTTTTCAAGGGCGGTGCCATCGTTTGAGCGTGCCCCGGCGCTGCGGCGAGCGCCACCCTGCAAGAACACAATTTCACCGGTGCCATTCGCGCGAATCGGTATGGTGACCGTGCCGACTAAGCCTTCGTAGCGATAGTCTTCATCCTTCAAATGAGAACTCTCCGCATTCATTAGCTTCACCATGAATCTGAAAACGACGGAAGCCGCGATGAGGCCGGTGGCGATCGCGATTAACAGAGCCAACAGCGCTTCCATATGGGAACGCGTCGCGAGAATGTAGCCAATTCCGCCGAACCAGGCGAGGAAGGCCATTGCGGTGGACGCGTTAAACCACGAGACATGTGTCCCGCCACCCGACCTGCCCCCTTTTGCGAGGGCGCCGCCATGCCCGCCGTGAAACGGCAAGTGCATTCTGAACGGCAGATGGATGTGAATGGCTCCCGCGAGAAAGGAAAGCAGGCTCAACGAGAAGCCAACGATGAAGCAGAGAAGATAAATATCGGACCAAGACATATGCCACCCCGGAGCGCAAATTTTCCTACTTGCTTGCGCGAGCTGGATTCAAAAAGGGGCCGTTGTACCGGTGACGCAAACTACGCGTCGCTGACGAGACGACCAGAGGCTGCGTGCGCCGGCGGAGGGAATTCGCTGCCTTGATGCGCGTTGGGACGCAGGACTTCGGTCAGGCGCTCGGCCAAGCCTGGCATGCGAAGTATCTCGGCCAGCAACAACATGGCGCGACGAGAGTCTTCGTAGGCGGCGACGGTCTTGAACGCGCGGCGAAGCTCCGGATCGGAAGCGAATTGCTCTGCTCCCGCGTAGAGCCACGAATCAATCTTGGCGTCCATGACGCGCAGCTCCGATTGCAGGTCGGCGGTATAGCCTTCCGGGTCGTCCACCAAAAAGCCGGGGTAGACGCGGAAGAAGCGGGCCAGAAGCTGGCGCGTGGTGTGCGTCAGGTGCGGGCGCGAGCCACCTTCGATCTGCGAAAGATACGCTTGGCTCAGAGTCTTTCCGGTTTCACGTTTCATGGCTTCGACCAGTTCCAACTGGGTTAGCGGCCTGCCGAGCCCGCGAAGGGAGCCTTCGACGGAACGCAGGGAACGGATTTTGTCGCCAAGTTTCATGATCGGGTCGATATGTATTGCAATATGCAAATCATATATCGCAATATGCTATTAAGTCAAGGACAAAATTATGCCTGTTTTCAGTAGCTTACAGACGATTATCGGGGTAGCACAGCCAAACGTCAAAAAGGCGGGGACGAGAATGGCTTATCTTTCGCGGGGGCCAGGAGGAAGATGGCAAAGCGGTAGAGCTCGAGCTTGGTGACGTCGGAGACTGGGCCAGCATCGAAGATCTGGCGGAAAGCCGAATGGACCGAATGGAGTTTTTCGTCAGGGAGCAGGCCGAGGACTTCTCCGAAATGGTTCTTGGCTTTGGTATAGCCGTCGGATTCTTCCGGAGTCAGCGGTCGCGAAAGAAGGTCTTTCTCGACGTAGCTTTGGCAGAACTGGTAGCGAAACTGTTTTTCGTAGAGATGAGCGTAGGCTGATTTTGGAGAGTCAGGCGCGGAATTCGTGGCGGCCAACCCTTTCGTCGTGAAATCCTGCAGCGCGGCTTCGAAATCGCGAAAATTTCCGTTGGCGCCCATCAGCGGACCCTTACCGTTCTTGCCGAGGGTCGCCGCGAGCCGTTTGGTGCGCTCGTCGTAGCATTTTCCGTAGACGGCAAGGGCGCGTATTGCCCCGCTAGAATCGGGCGTCACCACTTGGCCTGATTTCTGGTCGAAATACGCAACCCAATCACCGGAACCCATCTTTAGAATTTGCGGGCAGGTTTGGCCAAGGCGGTCAGGATCCACGGAAGTATGGGGAACCGCTGTCTTGGTTTGCGCGAAGCATTGCGGCAAGAAAATCAGAGAAGCGGCAACAAGGGCAGCGATCTTCATCAACAAATCCTACCGCACTATTGATAGTTCCGCGCTTTCGGCTACCAGGTGAAGAAATTGATGGGCTAAAGGTGCGGTTCGGATAAAACGAGTTTCACGAGAAGAGTTGCGGTGTCCGTGGCAGCACGATACACCATCACAATTTCTACGAGTTTTGCGCCGCGAGCGAATTTAAAGACGAACCGCATTTTGGAGCGGCCATTTTCATTCTTGGCGCGCAGGGCTTCGAACCGCCCGACGAATTCCTTGACCGAAGTGCAAGGCGCGACGTCTCGAAAAAAATTCTTGCCGACCACTCTTTCGGGAGTGAGCCCGGAAAGCGCGGATTCACTGCGATTGTACGCGACGATGGTGCCGTCGCCGGCCAGTTGAATCGCACCGAAGGGCAGCGCGTCGAGCAGCTCAGGCTGTACTTGCGACAAATCCTCGATGGGATCGCCGGCAGCCGTGGCCATGCAGGAAAGGCAAATGCCATGCGACAAGGGAGACTTGAGGTTACCGCGCTTCAATTCCGCTTCACACCAGGCACAAATAACCGGTCCGGTAATTTCGGATCTGGCCATACGGCCAGAGCATACCACCAACGCCAGGCGCGGAATGACGGGGACGAATTCGGGCGGTTTTGCGGCGGCGGTTACACTTCGTCGGCGTAGCGAAGTTCAAAGAGGTCGAGTTCCTGTTCGAGGCGGCGCAGAACTTCGTCGTTGATTTTATTCTGGTTGCGCAGATTCAGAAGCGCGGCGCGCTGGAGGGCTCGAATGTTCTGGGAGAGTTCGCTATAGAGCGCGTAGTCTTCCGGAGTGTAGCCGGTATCAACGCGGCGGGTCCCGGGCAGCAAATTCATGTGATGTTTCTGAATACGGATCAGCTCGTCATAGACCGGCATAAATTGGGCGCGGTCGGATTCGCGCGCCGTCTTCAAATAGGCGAGCGCGGCATCCAGCATGGCGTAGCGGGCCTGCTCTTCTTCCGGATTGTCAGCGACCGCGGAACCGAGTCCCAGGCGGCGGATGAAATAGGGCAAGGAAAGGCCTTGAAACACCAGGGTGACGAAAATAACGCAGAAGGTGATGAAGATGATTACGTTGCGCTCTGGAAATGGTGAACCGTCGGCCATTAGCCTCGGCAAAGAAATCGCGGCAGCGAGCGCGACGACTCCGCGCATGCCGGTCCAGCCCAGGATGAAAACATATCGAGCACTGGGAAGCGGAACGGACTGATGCTGGATTCGATTGCGGATCCAGGTGGCAACGATCGCGCCGGGATAAATCCAGATTAAACGAAGAATGATAACGACCGTACTGATTAACAGGCCGATTAGGATCAAGCGACCCAGGCTGAGATTACGAATTTGGCCGAGGATATAGGGAAGTTGCAGGCCGATGAGGATGAAAACGATTCCGTTGAGCACGAAACTCAGCGTGTCCCAAACAGCGGAGCCCTGCAGCCGCGCGCGTGTAGAAAAATACAACGAGCTTTGGTGGCCGAGATACATGCCGCAGGCAACCGTGGCGAGCACACCGGAGGAGTGGACGCTTTCGGCCGCCAGGTATGCGAAATACGGCGTGATGATGCTGATGGTGATTTCAACCGGCGCGTCTTCGATTTTTTCGACTAGATTGGCGACGAGCTTGGCGAGCAGGAGACCAATTACGACGCTACTGAGAATCAGGTACAGCAACATGCCCACTCGCTCGTGAAACGCGGGTGCGTGTCCGGTGACCACAATCGAGACGGTAATCTGCAAGGCCAGCAAGCCGCTGGCGTCGTTGACCAGGCTCTCGCCTTCAATGACGTCGGTGACGCGCGAGGGCAGCCCAAGGCGGCGGGCGATGGAGGTGGCGGCGATGGCGTCGGTGGTGCAAACCACGGCGCCAAGAACCAGACCGAGGCGCCAGCTGAACTCCGGCAGGATCCAATGCGTGGCGAAGGCCACGCCGTAAACAGTGAAGCTGACGAGACCCAAAGCCAACAGCGAGATGCTCGAGATGTTGTAACGGAAATCGCGCCACGAAGTTTGAAAGGCCGCGGCGAAAAGCAAAGGCGGCAGGAAAAGCAGAAATACGACGTCGGGATTCAACTCGATATGCGGTACGCGCGGAATTAGGCTGATGAAGAGGCCTGCAATCACCAAGACTATGGGATAGGGCGTCTTGAAACGCTTGGCGAGAGTCGCCAGCAAGACAATACAAAGCAGTAACAACAGAATGATGGGTTCAACGCGTTGGATGTTTTGCCCGTACATTTTTACAGGCGCTTACGATAGCGCAGATGAAGGGTTGCGGCACACATTTCCGGGTGGCTGAACTGGCACAAGTGAAGGAATTGAAGCTGAAGAGTTCATGGCGCAAATTCGGAAGAATCGAGTAGCGTGGTTAGGTTAGGCAAAAACGAGGCGCCGGCCTTTAGGAGTCGGGACAGTACGCCCAAGGTCTCTGGCGGTTGCGATCCATTCCTGAATCACAATTTCGACATTGGTCAAAGCTTCGCGATAGGTCTTGCCGTCGGCGGCGCACCCGAAAAGTTCGGGAACCTCCGCGATAAATGCTTCGTCTTCCTGATTCCAGTAAATGACGACTTCGTACTTAGGCATTTCCGACCTCCGTGAGCGTGCAGCGCAACGAAAACCTCCTCGACCGTGGTTCATGTGTGAGTGCAAATAAAAAAGGCTCCGATTACTCGGAGCCCTTTTGATTTTAATCCTGGCGGTGACCTACGTTCCCGCGTCGTTTCCAGCGCAGTATCATCGGCCCGGCAAGGCTTAACTTCCGTGTTCGGGATGGGAACGGGTG
>Ga0209006_10000410_pt1 | contig 41950 bp, 30 predicted proteins | sample JacPin_JW_Ref_O2_FD_188567 | JGI IMG/M metagenome (GOLD analysis project Ga0209006, IMG submission 188567) | Forest soil microbial communities from Algoma, Ontario, Canada - Jack Pine, Ontario site 1_JW_Ref_O2 (SPAdes) (version 2) | ecosystem: Environmental > Terrestrial > Soil > Boreal... | reverse complement strand
TCGGCGTCGTTGTAATAGCCGGCGGCCTGCTGGACCGAGCGGTGCTGCGATTGCTGCATCGCCTCTGGCAGCGAAACCCCGGCCTGCGCCGCCTCGGTGAGATAGCCGGAGCGCAGCCCATGCGCGCTGAACAGGGTTTCGTCTAGCCCGGCCGCCAGGCAGCGGCGTTTGACGATCAGATTGACCGCTTGCGGCGTCAAAGCCTTGTCATCGACGCCCTCCCAGCGATCGATGGCGCGAAACACCGGTCCCTTGGATATGTCGGCGCGTTCGAGCCATTCGCGCAAAGCCTCGACCGGCGGCCCGATCAGCAGCACGAACGAATCCTCGCTCGCCGCCGTCGTCTTGGTGCGGCCGAGCGCGATTTTCAGACAGGGCAGCAGGGGCGAGTGCGGCTCGCTCGGATCGACCGGGACGGGGGGCTCATCGAAGATCTGTTCGAGGCGCAGGCCGGCGATTTCGCTGCGGCGCCGCCCACCCGAGCCAAACGCCATACTGAGCAGCGCGCGATCGCGGCAATCGGCGAGCCGGTCGCTCCGGCAGGTCGCCAGCAGCTGGTCGAGAATGGTCCGATTGATGGCGCGCCGGCTTTTTCGGCGGCGCGGGCGGGGGTTGGCGCGCACCGCGAGGCGCAAGGCGGCGCGCAAAGATGGGCTGGCGAAGGGGCCGTCGGCGCCGCGCCAGCGGTGCAGGGTGCTCCAGCTGGCGAGCCGGCGCTTGACCGTCGCCGGCGCATGCGGGCCGTCGGCGCGCAGAAGTCCCGTGACGCGAAGCGCCTCGGCGACCTCGTCCGGCATGCCATGGGCGGCATTGTTTTCGCGCTCGGCGGCGTCCCAGAGATGATGGGCGACAAATTTGAGCGCGAGGCCTTCGGGCGCTGGCCAGGGCAGGGCGGCCCCGGTCGCCGCCTGCGCCCAGGCTTCGAGATAGGCGAGATCGGAGGCCAGCGCCCGCAGCGAGTTGTCGCCCATGCCCTCCCTGGCCAGGTGCTTCAGCGTGGCGACATCGTCGTCGGTCAGAATCTGGGCGAGGCGGTCGCGCCGGTCGAGGGGCAGGATGGCGGCGAGCGCGTCGAGCTGGAGGGCGCGGCGGGTTTCCGGATCGGCGGAGGAGAAGGGCAGGGCGGTCATGACGTCTGTTCCCCGGGGCGTTTGCGGACCGTCGCCGCCGGCGCGGGCGGCGATGATGAGCGTTCCGCCGGCCGGCGGGCGTCGATTCCAGCCTTCCGGCGGCCAGAATCGCCGATTTCCGCGCGGCTGTCCATAACTATCGATAAGAAGTAATTATCGATAGTCACAACGGCATGCCGAGCGATAGCCCTATGACGGAAACAAACGCCGTGATAGATTCGGCTACGATCGATTCTATGAACCGAATCAATTAATTGTGTGAATTAGCCCGACGCGATTAACGGCCGCTAACGAAAGCAGGGACGCTTCCGCATGATCGCCGCTGAGCCCTATCGCCTCGACCCTGAAATCCCGTGGCGGTCGATCGCCGGCCCGCTGGCGCGCGCCGAAGACGCGCTCGCCCGCCTCGACGAACGCCTCTCCCGTAGCGCCATCCGCGACGGCTGGATCGCCCGCACCCATTTTGGCGAAGCCTGCGCCGCCCTCTGGCTCGACGGCGAACTGATCCACCTCGAAGACCTCGTCCTGCACGATGCCGGCATGGACGTGCGCGCGCCGACCCGCGAACTGATCCGCGCCCACGCCATTTTGCGCGCCCGGCGCCGCATCGCCGCCGCCGCGCCGGAATGGGCGCTGTCCGACGCCGGCCTCGCGGCGCTGCGCGGCGAAACCCCGTTGGAGGAGGGCAGGGGGAGCGGTTCTACGCTGGCCGGCGGCGATGAGGACGATGCGGCAGGCTGGAATCCGCCCTTCGACGATCCCGCCGACGAGCGCCTCGAAAACATCGATGGAGAATTTTCGGACGTCGACGTTCTGATCGCGCGCGCCCAAGGCGTCATCGCTGAAGAAGCGCGGCCGCGGCCAACACTCGTCTATGACCTCGACTGGCGAGAAAACGAGCGGCTCGCGGAATGGCGGGCCTTAAGTCTGCAGACCAAGGATTTTTCGGCGCTTCACGCTGGCGCGCTGCTCTGGGAGGCCTGGCAGGCGATCCAGCCGTTGCAGCATCGCCCCTGGCTCGGCGCGCTGCTGGTCGGCGCCCATCTGCGCGGCGCTGGCAAGACCCGCGCGCATCTTCTCTGCCTGAACGCCGGCCTGCGGGCGGTGTCGCGCGAACGCCGGCGCGCCGCCGATCGAACCGGCCGGCTGATCGCCTGGTCCGACGGCGTCGCCGCCGCCGCTGAAGCCGGGATGAAGGATCATGATCGGTGGCTGTTGGCCCGCCAGCAGCTGGAAAGGAAATTGGTCGGGAGGAGGAGGAATTCGCATATGGGGGCGTTGATCGACCTCGTCCTCACCCATCCCATCGCCAGCGCCGGCATGATCGCCAAACAGCTCGGCGTCACGCCACGCGCGGCGCAGAACCTCGTCGGCGAGCTTGGATTGCGGGAGGCGACGGGGCGGGGTCGGTATCGGGCGTGGGGGATTGGGTGAAAGCCCGAATGCAAGTCCTGTTGCAATACGTGACCGAGATGGGGATGATGCGAGGATGTAGCTGCGCTCATACTCGACAGCCGCAAACGTCTTATAAGGCGAACTTGCCGGCATAAATGCCGCCAGGCGGGCGCGGCTCTTAGACCCATGAACCGAATGCGCATTCCCAACCTGGGATGGTTGCCGCACTGTCGGTGAGGAGAGGTCGGAGAGAGACACGGAGCGCCGTCTGCTTGATCAAAGCGATATCATTGCCCTTGGCTGTTTGGCGATCTTTCGTCCGCCGAAGGAGAGCACGAGTGGCGTTTTCAAAGACCAACTCAAGCCGAATTGGGCCGAAGGATGTTTGGATTGTTTCGGATTTCTCGTTCTGGGTTCTTCGCGTAGGCTTTGGGCCGGGAGGTGCTGGCGCGATTGACGGGCATCGGCGAGTGTAGCATTTCCCGAGCGCTCGCCTTCGAAGGATTGGGGTCGCGAAATGCACGCAAGGCCGCATGTCGCTAACGAGTTGCCCGCAGTCGACGCGACCCGCCGCTGGAAAGGCCGCTTGCGTGATCAACGCACCAGCATCAATTTTCCGAACCACCTCTCGGGCGCCCCTCACCTTGCGGCGGAGGCGCCGTTTTTCCGTTTCTCCATCGACATGGCGCTGACGGTCCCGATCGGCGCCTTCGCCCGTTCGCAGGACGTCACAGTCTACAGCATACTACTGGTGGGACTCGGCCTCGCGCTCTCCCGTTTTTCCCGGCAGGACCAGATCACTATAGCCGCGCCCCTTTTAGCTATGCGGGCTTACGCAATGAGAGAGTGGCCAGCGGCGCCTTCGCCATGATTGAGGTTCAGCCTCTTGACGCTTTCTGGCGGTCTCTCGGAGAGCACGCCAGTCCTAGCTGTCATGTGCTCCTGGTCGATATATCTGCGCCGGGCGCACCCGGCCATGGGCCAGCGGCACTGCGCGACCTGCTCTGTAGCGCGGAAAGGGAACGGCTGCATCGCTTTCGGGTAGCGGAGGCGGCGTGGGAGTATGAGGCGAGTCATGTGGCGCTGCGTATGGCGTTGGGGCGCGTTTTGGCCACGCCCGCAAGCGAGATCCGCTTTCGCAATCCGGCCGATCCGGCATCGCCGCCGGAGCCGATCGGCGCCGCGTTGCGGGAATGCCGGGCGAGCCTGTCCCATTGCCGGCGTTTCGCTGCGGTCGCCATATGCCATGAGCAAGCCGTTGGCGTCGATGTCGAGTTACTGTCGCAGGCGGGGGAGGCGCTCGGTGTCGTTCGTCAGTTTTTGTCCGAGGCGGAGATGGCGGAGTTGTCCGCTACGCCCTCCGAAGATCGCCCGGAACTGGCTCTGAGCGCTTGGTGCCTCAAGGAAGCCGTGTTGAAGTCCGCAGGCACGGGTTTCCAGACAGACCCCAGAACTGTTCGCTTGAATATTGATCCTGCGTTGCGGATCGGAGACGAGCACGCACAGGTGTCAATCGGCGACACACATTTCTGGTCCGCCATTCTGAAGCACCCCGCAGCCCCGGACGCGTGCATTGCTCTTTCGTTAGAGCACCGGCGTCTCCCGGTACTCATATGTTGCGCGACCTTCCACGAGTTGGTCGGCATCGCCGCTGGCTCATAGCGCGGCGGCGGCGAATTCGGCGATCGGGTCGCGAACCAAAGAAAGCCTTATTGCTCGGCCTCTGAGGAAATCGGCGGCGCGGCTATGCTCCTACTCGAGCTTTGCCCGCGCCTCGTTTGAGACAAAGCGATCGCCCCAAAACCTCCACCCCTTGACGGACGTGATCGTTCGCTCTGCTGCGCTACTCAACATACCCCTCGCGCAAAATGTAATTCTGCCAAAATTTGAATGATCTCTAATACAATCAGATATTTATGCCGTCGCCAAAGAAATGCAAATAAGCTCTGGACTTTATGAATATGTGAATATAGATTGCTTGCCGATAGGACATTGCTGAACGCCGACAATGAAGGCCATCGTCAATGCCCGCAGCCGCAGAAATCCGAGGTCTGGAATGACGAGTGTTTTTGACAATCCCAACGGTCGTTTCCATGTCCTCGTCAATCAGGAGGGGCAGCACTCGCTGTGGCCGGGCTTCGTCCCAGTCCCAGCCGGCTGGACAGCGGTTTTGCGCGCCGCCGCCCGCTCCGAATGCCAGAATTACATCGACACTCATTGGACGGATCTGCGCCCGAAATCGCTGGATTGGTCGTTGACGAAGGCCGCCTGAACTAGCCTCGAGGCAGTTGAGCCATGGGCGCCAGCCATTTTGAGAGTGTTTCGCTTCCTCTGACAGGCTCAAAAGCAGCTTCCGACGCCTGCATCCGCACCACACGATCAACGCCGAGTTCACGCAGAACCTTGAGGCGATCGATGCAAGCAATGAGGTTGTGTGCCGACGGCGAATGGGGCGCCTAGCGCAAGCACGCCGAAATCACCTGACGAAGGGGTTCTTTGGAGTGGCGCGGGTTGGCGCTCTATTTCATCAATCTGTCAAAGAGGTGGATATGACCAAAAGCAAGCTTGACGGTACTATACTACCATTGACGACTGCTCAATCGGGACTGTGGCTGGCTCACAAGTTGAAGCCGCAGGTCGCGTTTAATCTTGTCGAGGCGCTGGAAATCCACGGCGCTATCGACGCTGACCTGTTGATGAAAGCGCTGCGGCGAACGGTCCTGGAACAGGACACGCTGCGGGTCAGCTTTCTCGAGGGACCTGACGGTCCAGGACAGGTAATCGGCCCTGACTACAATGGAACGCTCAGCTTTCAAGACTTCAGCGCCGCGCCTGACGCGCGGAATGCAGCGTGGCTCTGGATGGAGGACGACGCCACCCGTGCGCGTGACCTGCTTGTTGGACCGTTATGCTCGGCCGCCATCATAAAAGTGGCTCCAGACTCTTTCTTTTTTTACAACAATGCTCCCCATATTCAGTGCGACGGATACAGTGGCATGTTGTTGGTCCATCGCCTGGCTGAACTGTATGCTGCATTGTTCGAGCAACGCGAGCCAGATCCGGATACCGAATTAACTTCGTTCACGGTGCTGATCAAGGAGGAGGGGGCTTACCGGCAATCTGAACGATTTCGTCGCGATCGCGAATATTGGATCGGTCGCTTCGTCGATCTACCGCCGGCTCTAACCTTGGCGTCGGTGACCGCCGACGACAGGAAGCCGGCGTCGGGTGATGGTGTGCTACGTCAGCGAAGGCGCTTGACTGCTGAAACGGTCGCGGCGCTGCGCGCGAGGGCTCAAAAGGCGGGGAGCAGCCTGCCGCAATTGTTGATAGCGCTGGTTACCGCCTATCTTTATCGCGCTACAGGCCAGGCAGATCTCGTAGTCGGGCTACCGGTCATTGCGCGGACGACTCGTGCAACACGCAAGGCCGGGGGCCTCGCTGCAAACATCGTACCGCTTCGCCTGGCGATGGCGCCGGACATGACCATTGATGCACTACTGCAGCAGGTGTCACGCGAAGTGCGTCAGTGCCTGCGACACCAACAGTATCCCTATGAAGATCTGCGGCGAGATCTGGCGCTCGCGCGAAATAACCAACGCCTGTTCACCACCATGGTAAACATCGAGCCGTTCGATTACGACCTGCGCTTCGGCGAACATTCTGTCACTCCAGAGAACCTGTCAAACGGTGGCGGGGAAGATCTCGGGATTTTTTTGTACGATCGAGGAACCAGCGAAGGCATCGTAATCGACTTTGACGCGAACCCAGCAAAGTACGACGTAGAAAGTCTGGCCGCGCATCAACAACGCCTGTTACGTTTGATTCATTCCGCGATTGACAATCCGGATCAGCGCCTGGGCCAAATCGATATCCTCGATCCCGACGAGCGCCAACAAATCCTTGCGGAGCTGAGTGGATGTGACAGACCGATTCAACCGACGCTGTTCCCCGCAATGTTCGAGGCCCAGGTGGCGCGCAGACCGACGGCTACAGCGCTTATTCACAATGGCAATTCTTTTAGCTATGCGGATCTGAATACATGCGCAAATCGCCTCGCTCATCATTTGATTGGTCATGGCAACGGTCCTGGTTCTGTTGTCGCGGTCGCGCTACCGCGTTCTTCCGAGGCGGTGATTGCAACGCTTGCTGTACTGAAGGTGGGCGCCACCTATCTTCCGATCGATCCGACATATCCGATCCGACGTATTGCGATGATGCTCACCGACGCTCGGCCAACCTGCATCGTGGCCGAGTCTCCTCTCCGCCAGGCCGGCGATACATGGTGCATCTTGCTGGGTACGAAAGAAGCGCAGGCCGAGCTATTACTTCAGCCAACGCACAATCCCACCGACGTCGATCGCACGAGGCCTCTGGACGTTGGGGACGCGGCCTATCTGATATATACATCTGGCTCCAGCGGCATACCTAAGGGCGTTGTCGTTCCCCACGCCGGCATTGCGAGCCTCGCCGAAGAGCAGATCGAACGCTTCGAGATCACACCGGACTCGCGGATTCTGCAATTTGCCTCGGCCAGTTTCGATGCCTCGATTATGGAACTGCTGATGGCGTTCGCACCCGGCGCGACCCTGGTGGTGCCGGAGCCCGGGCCATTGGTTGGCGATCGGCTGGCGCTGGAGTTGAGAAAGCACGAGATCAGTCATGCCCTGATTCCTCCGGCTGCGTTGGCTAGCCTGCCTCCGGGTCATTTCAGTTACCTGCGGACCCTTGTTGTAGGCGGCGACGCCTGCCCTCCAGACCTCGTCCAGCGTTGGTCGAAAGATCGAAGCATGATCAACGCTTACGGGCCGACCGAGACCACCATCGTCGCTACCTTGAGCGAACCCCTATGTGGTCGTGTCGTTCCGCCGATCGGTCGGTCAATCCGCAATACGAAAGTGTATGTTCTGGATGCGGGACTGCAACCCGTACCGATTGGCGTCCTGGGTGAACTGTACGTAGCAGGGCCATGTCTTGCCCATGGGTATCTCAACCTACCAGACCTGACCGCCGAGCACTTCATCGCAAATCCGTTTGGTGCGCCGGGGAGTCGAATGTATCGAACGGGCGATCTGGTGCGCTGGAATGCGGATGGCTCGCTCGTCTTTCTTGGCCGTCTCGACCATCAAGTCAAGATACGGGGTTTCCGGGTCGAGCCCGGTGAAATCGAGACTACGCTCACCTCCGTCGATGACATATCCCAGGCAGCGGTGATCGCGCGAGAAGACCAGAATGGCGAAAAATCTCTCGCCGCCTATGTCGTCCCCAAACCGGGGGCCACACTGGATTTGGTGGCGCTGAGGCAGGAAATGGCCCGGCGACTGCCACACTATATGGTTCCTGCGACCTTTACGGTGTTGGAAACGTTGCCGATCACGGCCAACGGTAAACTCCACCGTTCGGCCTTGCCTAAACCAGGCCTGCAATACGCCAAACGCTACGTCGCGCCCCGCACGTCAACCGAAGCAACCCTCGCAGCAATTTGGGCCGAAGCGCTCGATCTGGAGCGTGTTGGCGTCGAGGACAACTTTTTCGAACTCGGCGGACACTCCCTCCTGGTGGCGCGTCTGATTGCTCGCGTAAAAACCGAGTTCAGCGTCGATCTTCCCCTCGCTGTCGTATTCGAAGCTTCCACAATTGCCGGACTCGCCGCCAAGATCGATCAGGCCCGTAGTTCTAAACTTCCGACCACCGCTCCCAACCTTGCGGCTGATGTTGAACTCGACGCACATATCCAGCCGCAGGCCACCCTGCCGCCGAGACACGCCACAGAGGTGTTTCTGACCGGAGCGACCGGCTATGTAGGCAGCCATCTGCTGGGCGCCCTGCTGCGCGACACGGATGCACGAATAAATTGCCTGGTTCGGGCATTGACCCCGCAAGTCGCGAGAATTCGGCTGAGGCGCAGCTTCACCGAGCGCGGATTGATCGAATTGTGGGACGATAACCGAATTGGCGTCTTGCCTGGAGACTTGAGCGAGCCGGAACTCGGTCTCGACGAAAACGGCATCGCCATAGTTCGCGACCAGTGCGAGGCTATCTATCATTGCGCCGCGACGGTCGATTTCCTGCTACCTTATTCCGCTCTCAAACCCGCGAATGTCAACTCGGTGCGGCGGTTGATTGACTGGACAGCCGAGGGTCGATCCAAGAGCCTGCATTTCGTCTCAACATTATCGGTCATTGATCCGACCGACAATTCCGATGAGATCACCGAGAACGCGCCGTTGAAGAGCTGGAACGGGCTGATAGGAGGCTATAGCCAGAGTAAGTGGGCCGCCGACACCCTGATGCGCGAGGCTCTTTCACGTGGTCTGCCTGTCGCGATCTACCGGCTTGGAGCTATTACTGGAGACCGGCGACATGCGATCTGCAACGCGACGGACATGATCTGGCGCGTGGTTCGCGCCTCTGTGAGACTTGGCGCCATCCTTGACGTGCACATGGCGATGACCCCAGTCGACGACATCGCGGACGCCATGCTCCGACTATCCCGCAGCGACCGGCCTTGGGGCGGGATATATCATCTGGTCAGTCAGGGTACGGTACATCTGCGCGACATGGCGCCGATCTTTACCCGGATGGGCATCGATCTGCAGTATCTGCCGTTTGGACCGTGGCTGGAACGGGCCAGCCTGGCCTTGGGAGCGCACGAAGACAACGACCTCTCCACTGTGGTTTCTATCCTTGATCAATACGATCCAACAATCGTCCCGCCATCGCTTTCTTGTGACATCACTCAAGCGCGAATGCGGGAGATCGGCAGTCCAATCCCGCCAGTAGGGTCGGATCTGTTGGAGCGCTACCTGCTAAACCTGGGCATAGGAGCGACGACGAAGGGGTCCGGCGGCAGATCCGCACGACTCGACAGCAGGGACCATCGTGGCCGGGGCCAGCAACGGATAGAACAGCCAAAAAACACACGGCGCAGGGCGCGTTTCCTGTTTGGCGCGACGGCGGTTCCTGGCCATGTGTCGCCGCTGGTCGCCATCGCTGAGCACTTGGTTGGCAGCGGCCATGAAGTTGTAGTCCACACTGGTAGCTTGTTTCGCGATAACGTGGAGGCGACCGGCGCACGCTTCGTGCCCTTGCGTACTTCCATCGACCACGATTATAGAAGGCTGGGTGATCTCGCGCCAGAGCTTCGCCAAATTCCTCTCGGGCCAGAGTTGCTGCGCCTCACCATGAAGCGCTTGCACAGCGACATCATGGGCGATCAGGCGGCGGGGCTACGCGACATTCTGCGTGACTTCCCGGCTGACGCCATCGTCGTCGACACGATGTTTTGTGGGATGCTCCCGATCCTGCTGGACCGTCGGCAGCCGCGCCCGCCTCTGGTTGGCGTCGGCGTCACCGCACTTGGCCTTAGCAGCGTCGACACTGCCTTCTTCACCTCTGGCGTAGCGCCATCCTCTACGCCCGAAGGACGCGGTCGCAACATTGCGATGCACCGGAACATGCGGGCATTGCACGCCGGCATGCAGCGCGATTTCAACGAGACCCTGACGGCGCTCGGGTGCCTCAAGCTACCAGGGCTCCTGTTTGACGCACTATGTACACTGCCCGATCTGTATCTCCAATTGACCGCTGAATCCTTTGAATATCCACGCAGCGATCTGCCCGAGACAATCCGCTTTGTCGGGCCCTTGCTGGCTCCATCGACCAGGGAGTTTACGCCACCAGACTGGTGGGCCGATATCGATGCGGATAGGCCGGTCGTATTGGTTACGCAGGGCACTATGGCAAATGAGGATCTCGGGCAATTAATCGGTCCAACGCTGACCGGGTTGGCGAATGAGGAGGTATTGATAGTCGCCACTACGGGTGGGCGACCGATTGAAGCGATCCCCGTAGATCTGCCTCATAATGCGCGTGCAACGTCCTTCGTGCCATTTGATCGGTTGCTACCCAAGGTCGATGTGCTGGTCACCAATGGCGGCTACGGATCGGTAAATCTCGCAATCAGCCTGGGCGTCCCCATTGTGGTTGCTGGCGCCACCGAGGAGAAGCCAGAAATTGCCGCCCGAGTCGCGTGGAGCGGTGCGGGACTCAATCTGGGTACTGGGCAGCCCCTGCCGCACCAAGTGCGTGATGCAGTGCGAACGATTTTGTCCGATCCGCGCTACCGACTGCGGGCTCAAGCGCTGCAGGCCGATTTTGCACGCCATGATGCACGCCGGGAAATCGCCGCGATCCTGGACGATCTGGTTTCGGGCCAAGAGCTCCGCGCATCGGCCTGAGCGGGAGATCAGGCGATGAGCGTCCTTCGTTCCCGCCGGCTCGGCCTTCTCGCTTTGGCTTTGGTTGGCGTTTCGGTGGCGGCCGGCGGCTGGCGCATCCTGGCCTCTGACCGCGCGAGGCCGTTGCGTGAGGCTGCTCCGCCTCCGGTCATCACCATCGCGCGGGCCGAGATGCATGAGGTGGTCGAGACCCTGGCCGTGACCGGCTCCTTGGTGGCGCGAGAAGAGGTGCTGGCCGGCGTCGAGGTGGACGGACTGCGGATCATGGAGATCGACGCGGATGTTGGCGACCGGGTTGCGTTCGGCCAGTTGCTGGCCCGGCTCGACCGCGCCCAGCTCGACGCACAATTGGCGCAGAGCGAGGCCCGAATCGCCAAGAGTGAAGCCGCGACGCAGCAAGCCCAGGCCTCAATCGACGAAACGCAAGCCACTTTGGTTCAGTCCCGGGCGTCGCTGGAGCGGGCGCAGACGCTCCGCGCCACCGGCAATGTCTCTGCTGAACATCTCCTCGCGCGCGAGACCGAGGCGAAGGTTGCCGCGTCGCGCGTCGCCGTGGCCCAGCAGACCGCGCGCTCCGCCGCCGCCGACAAGGCGCTGGCGCAGGCCCAGCGGGCCGAGATCGCGCTGCGCATCGCCCGGTCAGAGATCAAAGCTCCCGTGGCCGGGGTGGTGTCCGAGCGCCAGGCGCGCATCGGCGCCGTGGTCGGCTTGTCGAGCCCGCCGCTATTCAGGCTGATCCGCGATGGCGAGGTCGAGTTCCTGGCCGAGGTGACGGAGACCGGCATGCCGCGAGTCGCCATCGGCCAGCCAGTGGAGCTGCAGCTGACTGGCTTCGACCGGTCACTGCGCGGCACGGTCCGCCTGGTCGACCCGACAGTCGACGCCACCAGCCGGCTCGGCCGCGTCGCGGTCACCCTGCCGCCGGAGCGCGGCTTGCGCCCGGGCGTGTTCGCAGAGGGAGCGATCGAGATCGGCCGCCGTCGCGCACTGACGGTGCCGCAGACGGCCGTCTTCTTCAGCGCGGACGGCGCCTATGTCCAGACGATTGAGGACAATGTGGTGGACCGCAAGACGGTCGAGATCGGCTTCGTTGGCGACGGTCGGGTTGAGATCCGGCGCGGTCTGGCAATGGGCGACACGGTCGTGCTGCGCGCGGGCAGCTTCCTCCGGCCCGGCGACCGTGTCACCCCGGCGCCGCCGCCCGTTGCCGCTTCGGCGCAGGCAGGCTGACATGGCGCTGAACATTTCCGCATGGTCGATCCGCCAGCCGAAACCGCCGCTGGTCCTGTTCGCCATCCTGATCGTACTGGGCTTCGGCAGCTTTCGGTCGCTGCCGGTGACGCAGATGCCGAACATCGACGTGCCGGTGGTGACCGTGGCCATCGCGCAGGCCGGCGCCGCGCCCAGCGAACTGGAGACCCAGGTGGCCCGGCCGGTCGAGGATGCGGTGGCGGGCCTGACCGGGGTCAAGCATGTGACCTCCGCCCTCGCCGACGGCGCCTCAGTGACCATGGTCGAGTTCGTGCTGGAGACGCCGACCGACCGGGCGGTGAACGATGTTCGTGACGCGATCGCAAAGATCCGATCGGCACTGCCGCAGAGCATCGAGGAGCCGGTGATCCAGCGCATTGACGTCGCCGGACTGCCTATCCTGACCTATGCCGCCTCGATCCCGTCGATGAGCGTCGAGCAGTTGTCCTGGTTCGTTGACGACACCGTGGTGCGAGCCATGCAGGGCGTGCCGGGCATCGCGCAAGTCAAGCGCATCGGCGGCGTCGACCGCGAGATTCGCGTGGCTGTGCGGCCGGACCGGTTGGCGGCGCTCGGCATCACCGTGTCGGAGGTTAACGACCAATTGCGCTCCACCAACGTCGACCTCGCCGGTGGCCGCGGCACGGTCGGCGTACAGGAGCAATCGATCCGCACACTGGCCGGCGTCACGACGGTGGCCGAACTGGCCCAGCGCCGGATTACGCTGTCGGGCGGCCGACAGGCGCTGCTGCAGGATCTGGCCACCGTGACCGACGGCGGCGCCGAGCCGCGCAGCTTCGCTCGGGTCGACGGCAAGCCCGTGGTCGCCTTCAGCCTGTACCGGGCCAAGTCCTTCTCGGAAGTCGCCGTCGCCGACGCGGCCCAGCTGCGGTTACAGGCGCTGGTCGCGGAGCACCCCGATCTGTCGATCACCGAAATCGACAATCTGGTGCGGTACACTCGGGCCGACTACTCGATGACCATGGTGACTCTGATTGAGGGCGCCGTTCTGGCTATCATTGTCGTCTTCCTGTTTCTGCGCGATTTCCGGGCGACGATCATCTCAGCCTTCGCCATCCCGCTGTCGGTGCTGCCAACCTTCGCGGCAATGGAGCTGCTGGGCTTTTCGTTGAACGCGATCAGCCTGCTGGCCATCACGCTGGCCACCGGCGTCTTGGTCGACGACGCCATCGTCGAAATCGAGAACATCGTCCGCCACATGCGTATGGGCGAAACGCCCTACCGCGCCGCGATCCGGGCGGCGGACGAGATCGGTCTCGCCGTCGTCGCGACCACCATGACCATTGTCGCGGTGTTCCTGCCGGTCAGCTTCATGGGCGGCATCGCCGGCCAGTATTTCAAACAGTTCGGCATCACTGTGGCTGTAGCGGTCACCTTCTCGCTGCTGGTGGCCCGCCTGATCACGCCGCTGATGGCGGCCTATCTGCTGAGCGACAAGGCGCACGCCACAGAGCGAGACGGTTGGGCGATGCGGCTCTACATGCGCCTGCTGGGCTGGTCGATCCGCTATCGCGGCCGCACCATCGCGTTCGGCCTGGCGATCTTTGCTGTCTCCGCCGCCCTGGCCAGCCTGCTCCCCACTGGACTGCTGCCGAACAACGACATCTCCCGCTCCGCACTGTCGATCGAGCTGCCGCCAGGGTCGACACTGGAAGACACTCAGGCCGTCGCCGACCGCCTGTCCGCGCTGTTGCGACTGCAGCCGGAGGTCAGGAGCGTCTATGCTGTCGTTGGAGGCGCCGGGCTGAACCCTCTGGACATCGCCAATAGCGAGGTGCGCAAGGCTACCCTCATCGCGACTCTGGCGCCGCGGTCCGAGCGGAGCGTCGATCAAAAGGCCTGGGAGAGCTCGATGTGGGCGAAAGTCGCCGCCGAGCCCGACCTGCGCGTTAGCTTCGGCGCTGGCGGGGGCGCGCGGGAGTTCACCCTGCTGCTGTCCGGCGACAATTCGGCGGAGTTGGAGCGGGCAGCGCTGGCGATCGAGCGCCAGATCCGCGACCATGTGCCCGAGTTGGCCAACGTCGTCTCGACCTCGGCGATCGATCGGCCGGAAATCCGTATCATGCCGCACCTGGCCGAGGCCGCGGCGCTGGGCGTCTCGGTGGCGCAGATCGCCGAGACGGTGCGGATCGCGACGCTGGGCGATGTCTCCGCCAACCTGGCCAAGTTCTCCTCGGGCGACCGGCAGGTGCCGATCCGGGTGCAGATCGCCGAGACCGCCCGCGGCCGATTGGCCACTTTCGAGACGCTGCGGGCGCCAGCCGCCGCCGGCGCCAAGGCGCCGCTAACTTCAGTCGCCACCATCGGCTTCGGCGAGGGAACCACCACCATCGATCGCTACGACCGTCAGCGGCAGGTCTCGATCGAGGGCGATCTGGTCGGCAAGACGCCGTTGGGGGAGGCGATGGATGCGGTGCTGGCGCTGCCTTCGGTGCGCGCCCTGCCGTCAGGCGTGACCATCCGGCCCTTTGGCGGCGCCGAGATCATGCAGGAGGTGTTCTCCGGTTTCTCGATGGCGATGGCCGCCGGCGTACTGATGGTGTTCGCCGTGCTGGTGTTGCTGTTTGCCGACATCGCCCAGTCGGTCACCATCGTGGTGTCGCTGCCGCTATCGATCGGCGGAGCCTTCCTGGCGCTGCTGGCGACCGGTTATCCGATCAGCCTGCCGGTGGTAATCGGCATCCTGATGCTGCTGGGCATCGTCGCCAAGAACGCCATCCTGCTGGTTGACTTCGCGATCGAGGCGATCGCCGCCGGCTCCGGCCGCACCGAGGCGTTGCTCGAAGCTGGCCGTAAGCGCGCCCGGCCAGTGGTGATGACCACCGTCGCCATGATCGCTGGCATGGTCCCGTCGGCGGTCGGCATGAACGAAGGCGGCGCCTTCCGATCGCCGATGGCGGCAGTTGTGATCGGCGGCCTGATCACCTCGACCGCGCTCAGCCTCGTGTTCGTTCCGGCAGTGTTCACCGTGTTGGACGACCTGAACCGGGCGTTCGTCCGCGTCTTCGGCCGCTTCGTCGGCGCCCGCGACGAGCCGGAAACGGCCACTCTACCCGAACGACAATAGTCTCGGCGCCGTCAAGTTAACGGCAACGATGGCAGGTGGAACGCCTTAATTGTCGACGATCTGTTTGACACCGGCGCTTCGATGGAGGCCGCCTGCGCGCGGCAGTCAAGACATACGCTAGATAGAGGACATTTTGGCCAAGATCGCACCGTTGTCCGCTGGCGCAGATCGCCGTGACGCCCGGTGACCGCATCCTCGCCGAGAGGACGCGGCGCATCTTCCGCGCCGGCCTCTCGTCGACCCTCTGCGCGCGGCGTGACCGATCGTCAGCTCGGCTTTAGTTCATTCTTCAGGCCAAGCACTTCGATTGGCTCGATCGACGGCGGGCTGGCGAGCAGTTCGGGCGCGTTCGCCATCAGCGCCTGAGCGATGGGCCCGGCAAGATGGGCCTGGCGGCCTGCCTCGTCATAGAAGGCGTCGAACACGCCGAACGTGGTCGGTCCCAGGCGCAGGGCGAACCAGATCGGGGTCGTGGCCTCCTGGCGCGCAAGGCCGAGGCCGGCCTGCAAGAATTTCTCTACGTCGGCCTCCTTGCCGGGTTTGGCTTCGAGCCGAGCGAACAGGGCGAGCTTTGGCATGGCGAAGTCTCCAATCTGGGCTGCCGGGAAGTTCCGGTCGGCGATCTGATTAGCGCCCCCTTCCGTTCCGCTCTATTGTCAACAATGACATCTATGATATCGTTCTTGCCATGAAGATTCATGTCCTTGCGCTTGACGGTGCGTTCGATACGGGCCTTGCCGCCATCCTCGACACCTTCGCGACCGCCAACGAGTTGACCGAAATGCAAGGGCGGTGCTCGCCTCGTTTCGACGTATCGGTGGTCGGGATGCGCCGAAAGGTGAGAACGTCTCAAGGGCTGAACGTGCCGGTGCTCGTCCCCAATCCGGACGCGCGGCCGGATTGGGTCGTCGTGCCGGCGATCGGGTTCAAGACGCCGGATCCGCTGTGTTCGGCCCTGGACCGGCCTGACGTCGTGGACGCCGCCTGCGCCCTGCGGCGGTGGTCGGGCGCGGGCGCGCGCATGGCCGCGGCGTGTATCGGCACCTTTGTGTTGGCGGAATCCGGGTTGCTCGACCATCACGTCGCCACGACGACCTGGTGGCTGGCGCCGCTGTTTCATCAGCGTTATCCGAACGTGCGGCTGGAGGCGAGCCGGATGGTGGTCGCCTCGGGGCCGGTGGTCACGGCGGGCGCCGCCCTCAGTCATTTCGATCTCGCGCTATGGCTGGTGAGGCAGGCAAGCCCGGACCTGGCGGCCCTCACCGCGCGCTATCTCATCGTCGATTCCCGCCCAGCCCAGTCGGCCTATGTGATCACCGACCATCTCGCCCATGATGACCCGCTGGTGACCAAGTTCGAACGCTGGTCCCGCGCGCGCATGCGCGACGGCTTCTCCCTCGATGAGGCGTCTCGCGCGCTCGCCACGAGCAAGCGCACCTTGGCGCGGCATATCGGCGATGCGCTCGGCAAGACTCCGCTGGCCTATTTTCAGGATCTCCGCGTCGAGCAGGCCATGCATATGCTCAAGACGAGCAGCGCCTCCGTCGATGAAATCGCCGCGGCCGTCGGCTATGCCGAGGGCGTGACGTTGCGCGCTCTTCTTCGCCGCCGCCTCGGCCGCGGCATTCGCGAAATCAGAGGCATCGCATAGCACCATCCCCGCCCGCCGCCGAGCGCGAGCGCCAATTGCCGAATCGAAGGGAGGCGGCGGATCGTCCATCGGCGTATTCGGGAGGGAGTGGTGCTGCGCGGAGGTCAACCGCACATTGCCGGTCGACACGCTCAAGCTCTAGCTAGCGATCCCACGCGGGACGAAGTCGCAGGTCGGTTGGCGGGAGGCCAAATGCCCCGGCTTCATGAATTCTCGCAATATCTTCGCAGAGTTCGCCAAATTCGTCTGGAGTATGTAGTATGCGCAAAGAATGTTTGCCGCCGGGCCCGGCTGTGGCCGGATCGGAGTGACGCGAGCGCACTAGATTTCTCCATCTATATAAGCAGGGAGGTTCGCATGGCCGTCTCAGTCGAATGGGAAATCAAGGGTACCGAATTCGCCAACTGCAATTGTATCTATGCCTGTCCCTGCCAGTTCAACGCGCTGCCGGACAAGGGCTTCTGCGAAGCGGTCGCAAGCTATCATATCGACCAAGGACATTTCGGCGATGTCCGGCTGGATGGTTTGCGGGCTGTGACCATCTATCACTGGCCGGCCGCGGTGCATCAGGGCAACGGTAGCATGCAGCTCATCATCGATGAGCGCGCGGATCCCCGCCAACGCGATGCGCTGGTGAAGATCCTGTCGGGGGAGGAAACCGAGGACATGGCCACGATGTGGTGGGTGTTTGGCGCCATGAGCCCGACCAAGCATCCGCCGCAGTTCCACCCGATAAGTTTCGACGTGGACGTCGATGCGCGACACGCGCGGGTCGAGGTTCCGGGCCTCGTCGTCTCGACTGGCGAACCGATCCGCAACCCGGTGACTGGGGCCGAGCATCGCGTGCGCATCGATTTTCCGAAGAGCTTCGAGTTCGCTCAGGCCGAGATCGCCAGCGGCGTCAGCAAGACCAACGGCCCGATCGCGCTTGACCTGAAGGATTCCTACGGCCAGTTCGCGCATCTCCATCTCAGCCACAAGGGGCGTCTGAACTAGCGGGGTTCGTCCCATGTCGCAGGCGTTGCCGCGGCGCGAAGGCGCGGCCGTGTTGACGGGTCTGCTCGCCGTCGTTCTGTTGGCCTGGGGCTGGCTGTTCCTCGGCGCCGGCCTCGGGATGCAGCAGATGGATATGGGCGGCGGCCAGATCATGCTGATGGCGCCGGAATGGACCCTCGGCTACGCCGCGCTGATTTTCCTGATGTGGGCCATCATGATGGTGGCGATGATGCTGCCCAGCGCGGCCCCGGCCATTCTGCTGGCGGGCGCCCTAATGGCGCCGCGCGGCGCCAACCGCGTCTTCGGGCCGGTAGGACTTTTCGTCCTGGGATACCTGGTCGTCTGGTTCGGTTTCAGTCTGCTCGCCACCGCCTTGCAATGGGGCCTCGATCGGGCGGGTCTTCTCTCGGCGGAGATGGCCAGCGGCAGCGTTACGCTCGCCGGCCTGTTGTTGATCTTGGCCGGCCTCTATCAGTGGACCCCGTTCAAGCAGGCGTGCCTTGTCCAATGCCGCTCACCGTATGAATATCTCACCAAATATTGGCGCCGAGGCGCCCTTGGGCCGATGCGCGCTGGTGCGTGGCACGGCCTGTTCTGCCTCGGATGCTGTTGGATGCTGATGGCCCTCCTCTTCGTCGGCGGTTTGATGAACCTGCTCTGGATCGCTGGCCTTGCATTGCTGGTGTTCATTGAAAAGCTGCTGCCGGCTGGCGCGCGCGTCGGTCGGTGGACCGGCGCAGCGCTTATGATTTGGGGGGCGATCGTCTTGTTCCGTTAGATGTTCGGACGTTTTTTACGCCGCACGAGTTTTCCAGCGCATCAGACTGCTGCTCTTCGGCATCGACGCCTGTCAGTAGACTAGAAGCGGACACTTTGGGGACGTTGCGATTTGCCGCTTTGGCGCCGCGGGTCGAGGCCTCAGAACGGCAGCATAATGTTTTCTATGGGACTCAGTGCGCGGGCGCCTCGCGCCAACAGTCGGTGGCACTCGATAAAGGACATTGTCAAATGCTTTTGGCGGAGCGGAGTTGTGAGAGGCTTTCACAACACCCCGATTGAGGACGCAGCGACATTTGCCGCCTCGCGCGAGCGGCGCAAGCAACGACGTTGATGCCGAGCAGATGGCTTGCGAGGTTCACTATTGGCCGTGAGCGGCGCGCTCCGCGTCGCCAGGAAAGTGCGCTCAGCGTCTTCGTGCGCTCAAGAACAGCTTGGCGGCCCACTGGAAGTCAATTTCCGCCACCGCCATGCCGACTCCGATAGCGATGCCCTGGATGATGAACTGCACCGCCGAGGACAGACCCAGCATCTTGAGCATCTGACCGAGCTGGGTGAGGAACAGTGCGGCGCCGGCGACGGCCGTCACGCTGCCGACGCCGCCGGATATGGCCGTTCCGCCGAGCACGGCCGCCGCTATCGGCGCGAGCAGATAGGGGTCGCCGACCTTGAGCGTCGGATTGCGGATGAAGGCGGAAAGCAGGATGCCGGCGACGCCATAAAGCAGCCCTGCGACGGCGTAGGCCGCAAACTCGTAGATCGTCACGTTGATTCCCGCCACCCAGGCGGCGCGCGGATTGGCGCCCACCGCTGAAAAGCGCCGGCCAACCGTCGTCTTGCGCAGCCCGACGCTAAGCACGACGACCAGCACCGCGGCGACCCAGACAGATATGTTGAGCCCGAGAAATCTGGCATCGCCAAGTTCGGCCATGCCCGGCGGCACGCGCGCCTCGGCCGGCAACGATTCGCGATACCACAATGTGGCCCCCGAAATGATGGCGGCGATGGCGAGGGTGACGATCAGCGCATTGAGCTTGAAGACCGCGACCAGAACGCCGTTCACGATGCCGATGGCGGTTGCAAAGAACAAGGCGACCCCGGTCGCCACTAGCGCATACTCCTCGCGCCCGCGCGAGAAGCCGAGAATGATCGTACTCGACAAGGTGATGATCGCCGGAATCGACAGATCGATGCCGCGCGCCATCAGCACCAGCGCCTCGCCGATCGCCGTGATGACGAGAAACGCCGCGAGCGGAATGATGGCGAGGAACGTGGAGGGAAGCAGGCTGCGCGGGACGATGACGGCGCAAAGAATCAGCAGCGCAAACATGCCGAACCAGATCGCCATGAAGCGCATCTGCAGCGGCGAACCGGCCTGGATCGGCGGCGGCGCGGATTTGGCGGCTGACGATCCGCTTGCAATCGGCGGCGCATCGCGGGATTGGGCGGCGGGCGGGGTCATGGGCTGCTCAAAGGCTTCGCCGTTGGCTGAACCGCACGTCGAATGTTGGCCAGAAGGGCGCGAGTCGGCTCCCATCCCGAATAGAGAAGAATGGCGAACAACGTCAGGGCGCCGCTGGTGATGATGCCAGCGCCGGTGCTGAGCCCGAGCAGCGTGATGATGTTGATGGTGAGGGTGAAGAAAAGGGCGCCAAGCATGGCGCCGACGAACGAGCCGCGACCGCCGGCCAAAGAGGCGCCGCCAAGCACAGCCGCGGCGATGCTGGTCGATGTATAGCCCGAGCCGACGACGGGATGGCCGACGCCGACTTCCGACGCGAGGAACAGGCCGGCAAGTGCGGCGATGAGGCCAGAGAGCAGATAGGCGCGCAGATGGACGACGTTGATATGGACGCCGTTGCGCTTGGCCGCTTGCTCGCGAAAGCCCACCGCCCGCATTTTGAGGCCGCTGCGCGTGCGATAGAGCCAGACGTCGCCGACAATCGCGGCGGCGAGAATGATGAAGAAGGAGATCGGAGCAAAACCGATGCGGGTCTTCAGGATATCAAGAAAATCGTCATTGATCGTGCCGAGTGGCGAGGGCCTGAGATAGAGCGCGACGCCCTGCACGACGCTCAGCGTCGCGATGGTGGTGATCACCGGATTGATGCGGACGTAACGGACGAGGACGCCATTGACGATGCCGACGATCACACCGACGAGAAGACAGAGCGTCGCGCCGAGCGCCATCAGGCCCGGACCGATCTCGTCCGCAATCAGAAAGGACGCGACGACGACGGTCAGGCTCATCACCGAACCGACCGAAATATCGAACCCGCGCACCATCAGGACGTTGCACTGGGCCATCGTGACCAGAGCGAGCGGCGCCGTGGCGAACAGGATATGCCGGATGTTGAGCCCGGTCAGAAAGACGTCGGTCTGCACCGACGCATAGGCGCCCACGGCGAGCGTCAGCAGGCTCAGCAATACGAGCGGAAACCACCATTTGACGCTGGCGCCGGCGACGATCTCGCGAAGGGCCTCCAGCGATGGCCCCTTTGACCGGCGGCCGCCAATCGCGCTCCTGGTCGCTGCTGCGACCTGCCTTGCGCGCAGGAACGAGGAGACGATCGCCTCTTCGGTAATTTCGCCGCCCTTCAATTCGCGGATCACACGCCCGCGCGAGAAGACGAGCACGCGATCGCAAAGGCCCGTCAGCTCCATTGCATCGGAGGAATTGACGACGCAGGCGACGCCGCCGTCCGCTTTGGCGCGGATAGCGCGATAGATGTCGAAGCGCGCATTGGCGTCGACGCCTTGCGTCGGTTCGTCGATCAGCACGATATTGGCGTCATGGAGAAAGCTGCGCGCGAGAACAGCTTTTTGCTGATTGCCGCCCGACAGGCCGGCGATCGGCTGGTCGAGCGTCGCTGCGACAATATTGAGTTCATCGATCAGGCCGCGCGTCCGCGCGCGCTCGGCGGGCGCCGAAATCAATCCGCCCACGACGAAATCCGACAGGGCTTGAACGGTCATGTTCTCGCGCAGACCCAGCGTGGGGAAGATGGATTCGGCGCCACGGTCGGCGCTCAACGAAAGCACCCCCGCGGCGAGGGCCTCGCGCGGGCCGCCACCCGCGAATATCCGACCCTGGCAGACTACGGCGCCGTTGGACTCGATGAGGCCGCCGAGCGCGCGCAACGCCTCGCGCTGGCCGTTGCCTTCGGCGCCTGCGAAGCCGAGGATTTCGCCGCGGCGGACCTGCAGGGCGATGTCGTGAAAGCGTGGGCCGCTGAACCCCTTCGCCGACAGGACGACGGCGTCGTCCAGGACGCCGCGCCGGGCAGGGTAGCCTGACTCGATCGGACGGCCGATCATCAGGGCGATCAGATCGTTTTCGGAGAGATCGCCGTTGACGTAGTACGTGCCCTGACCTTCGCCGTCGCGCAAGATCGTCACGCGGTCGGCAAGTGCGAGAATTTCGGGGAGGCGATGACTGACGTAGACGACCGCTGCGCCAGCGGCCGCGATCTGCTCGACGATGCCGCTCAGTTTTTCGACGCCGGAAAAGTCGAGCGTCGAGGTCGGCTCGTCGAGCAGCAGCACCGAAGGGTTGGCGGCCAAGGCCTTGACGATTTCCAGGAACTGGCGTTGCGCCGGATTGAGGCTCCCGACCAAAGCGTCGGGGGAGATTTCGAGGTCGTAGGGGGCGAGCAGCGCCCCTGCCCACGCTCGCGTGGCTTTATGAGAAACCGGCCCGTCGACCGCTCCGAGCAGCAGATTTTCGGCAATCGTGAGTTCGCGAACCAGGGAATCATCCTGATAGACGGTCGCAAGGCCGAGCCGGCGCGCGAGCAGGGGATCGGCGCTGGTCAGCGCCTCGCCCATGATCATCACCTCGCCCTCGTCAGCGAGGGTCGCCCCGCTCGCGATGCCGAGCAGCGTACTCTTGCCGGAGCCGTTTTCGCCGAGGACAGCATGGATCTCGCCAGGCCGGCATTCGAAGCTGACGCGATTGAGCGCCTGAACGCCGGGATAGCGCTTGGAAATGTTGGTGAGTTCGAGCGATGCGGTTGCCATTGCGCCAGATTCCGGGGGGGATAGCGTGGTTCCGCTGCGGAGCGGGCGCGAGGCCAGATTCGCGCCCGCTCGCCTGGAGTCTTCGCCTCGCCTATTTGGCGAACATGGCCTTCATGGTTTCGTCGTCCACCAGCGTGGAGACGGAGGCGTCCTCGGGCAAAGCGGGGTTGCACATGCCCTTGACGACCGGCTTCATTTTGAACGGCACGTCGATCTTGGTCGGCACGTCCTGGCCCGCTTTCTTCATCATCGCCGCGGTCAGCGCGAAGCGCGACTGGTCGTTCTGGCCGTTGGAATAGAAGATCTTGAAGTTGGGATCGTTGACCTTCTCCCAGTCGCAAAACAGGCCTTGCTCGTCGGTGCGCAGCGCGACAATCACGTCGGGGTTTTTGTTGGCGGCCTGCCAGGCGCGCAATCCGCCGCGAAAGCCGTCGGCATATTCGTAAACGACGGAATCGACCGCGCCATTCTGCGAGAGGAAGCCCGTCATCGCCTGGAAGGAGCCCTCCTGGGTCCAGTTGGTGTCGGCCTTGCCGAGAAGCTTCAGGTTCTTATGCTTGCCAAGCTCCTCGTCCGCACATTTCTGCCAAGTCGCGCTCAGCGGATTGCCCGGCGTGCCGCCGAGTTCGACGACGGTGGTCGGGTCCTTCTTCGAATTGTCCGCGACGGCCTTGATGAAATCATTGCCGAGATTGCAGACGTTCTCGGCGATCGCCGTCACATAGTCCTTGCCGCCCTTGCCACCGACATCGGTTCCGTTATGCAGCGTGACCAGAATGCCTGCTTCGCTGGCCTCCTTGACGGTCGGCAGCAATGCTGCGCCGGCGTCGGCGAAGATCACGATCACGTCGACCTTTTGCGCGACGAACGCCCTGAGGTCCGAGACCGCCTTGGTGGCGTCGCCGCCGGCGGACGCATAGACGATCTTCTTGATGTCAGGATAGGTCAAGGCCTGCAGGATGAACTCCATCTTGGTCACTTTGCGCCAGACGTTCTCTCCGAAGCCGTCGGCATAGGCGACGGTGAGCGTGCCGTGGCCGGTCTCGCAGACATTGTCCTTCCAGCATTTGAGCGCCAGCGCGCGCTGTTCCGGCGTGAGGTCGATCGCGGCGCGCTTGATCGCCTCGACGATAATCGGCGAAACGTTTTCAGTTGTGCCGACCGACTTCATCATGAGCTGGCTGGCGTCGCGCGCCTGAGCGGGCGCGGCGGCGAAGGCGAACAGCGCGGCCGCCGCGGCGGGCGCCGCCCATAGCCGATTGATCCCAACATTTGTTTTCATTGATTTCCTCCCTGCATTGTATTCTTGACGCGAAGCGAAGGTTGTCCCTCGTCTATTTCTTGTTCAGCCACGGATAGCGCCCGGTGTCCTTGCCGGCATAGTCCGGGTCGAGATAGATGAAGCAACGTTGGATCTTCCAGTCGCGGATTTCGAAGACGTCGCACCAGCGGCCCGCGAGATGCTCGGGCAGGTCGGCGCGCCACGGCCCGTCGCGATGCTCGCCATGGCTGGTGCCTTCGGCGACGACGAGATCCTCACCCGAGAAGATCCAATTGAAATTGGAATAGTGATGGACTATCGACTTGATCGTCGCGCCCACGTCGCCGAACAGCTGGCCGATCTGCTCCGTGCCGCGGGCCACGCCCCATTTGGGGAAATAGACCTGCGCGTCGCTGGCGAAGAGATCGAGAATGCTGCCGCCGTCCGAGGTGACGCCGCCGTTGTCGAAAGCTTTCAAATATTCGACCGCGACGGATTTGCGCTGTTCATTGGTCATCGTCTGCTTGCTTAACGCCATTTTTGGCTCCTCCCGTTGAGAATGATTTCGCGCTGCGCCGCGGCGCGACCGCGCCTCCGAGGCTATTCGGCGGCGGCCCGCGCCGGCTCCGCCTTCTTCACTGGCTCGGCATGCGCCGCCCTGGCGGCGAGATAGGAGAAGGCGAGGATCGGACCGAGCGTGGCGCCGCCAGCCCAATAGGCGCGCGCGGAAGCGGAGGCGACGCAATTGCCGACGCCATAGAGTCCGGCGATCGGCTGATCGGCAATGTCGAGCACTTTACCGTCCGGCGTCGTCTTGGGCCCGCCCTTGGTGTCGAGATTGCCGCCCGTCATCAGCGCGGCGTAGAAAGGCCCAGCCTCGGCAATCGGGTACATCGTGGGATTGGGCGCGGCGGGCGTCGCCGCCGCGGGGCCGTTGAACAGGAGCTCCACCGGCCGCTCGCCGCGATGGAAATCGAGGTCCTTGCCGTCTCGCGCAAATTCGTTGAATCGCTTGATGGATTGCGCGAGATTGCCGGCGAAATCGGGCGCGAGCTTCAGATTGCCGATCTGACGCCCATATTTTGCAAGCCGCTCCGCGACCCGGTGCGTCAACTCCTCGATGGTCGCCGCCTTGATCACATGGTCGTCTTTTTCGCCAGGAGGAACGATGAAGCGGCCATATTCGCCGCTCGCGGAATTGTCCTGGCTGCGCTGGTCCCAGACGGCGACGAGGACGAGGTTCGAATATTCACCGAGCGCAGGATTCCATTCGAAGAAGGCCTGGGCGGATTCATTGTAGGCGAGTTTCTCGTTGGTGACGCGTCGGCCGTGCTTGTCGACGTAGATCATCGAGTCGCCGGAAGGGGAGAAGGTGCCGATCAGCGTGGCGTCATGATTGAGCGCCTTCTCCAATACGATCGGGCACATCCAGGCATAGTTCATATTGCGCAATTGCGCGCCGACCGATGCGCCAATGTTTACGAAATCCCCTTCGTTGGTGACCGCGGCGCAGCCGCCGAGCACCGGCGCGCTGAGGAAGTTCTTGCGCATGTCGACGTCATGCGTGAAACCGCCGGTCGCGAATATGACGGCCTTGCGCGCACGGATCGCGACCGTTTTGCCGTCGGCGCCGTCCGCTTCGACGCCGACAATATCATTGCGCGCGTTGCGGACTACCCGCTGCACGCGCATTCCCGTGCGGATTTCAACGCCGTCGCGCCGCGCCGTCTCGGACATTGTGCGCACAGCCACTTCGCCGCCGTCCGACATCGTGTCGCAGGCGCCCTTAGGTAGGAGTACGCGGCCTTTGGGCGCCTTGTCCTCCGGCAGTTCGCACCAATAGTCCGGCACGTCTGGGCAATGGCGGTATTCGAGCGCGCCCTTTGCGGCGAGCAGTTCGGCGGCGGGCGAGGCGTTGTCGTAGATCGCCTCGCACATGGAATAGTCCCAGGCGCCCATGCCGAAAGTCGGATGGTCGGGGTCGTAGGTCTCCGGCCGCGACAGGCGCGCCATATAGCGGATGCAATCGTTCTTCGAATCGGTCAGACCCTGCTTGCGCATCGCCGCGTTGTTGGGCACCCAGTACCAGAAGGCGGCTTTTCGCGTCGTGCCGCCGATCTCCGAAGCTTTCTCGAGGACGATCACTTCGTCGCCGAGCCAGCGCGCGAACAACGCCGCCGACAGGCCGCCGGCGCCGCTGCCGACGACGACAATGTCGACTTCCGCATCGAAGGCTTTTGGGTGCGCAGGCGCCGCCGAGCGGCGTTTGACGACGGCGTTCGAACCGGACATGGGCATCTCCACCTTGGACGTTCGGCGCGACGGCGAGCGAGCTCGCCGTCGCGTCCTCCCGATTGACGGCGGCTTGTCGCCGCCGCGCGCGGATCAGAGCGGGGGATGCTCCCGCCGGCGCCGATCCTCAGCTTATTGTCCGTTGCTACTGCAACGCTGGCGTCAGCGTCTTACAAAAAAGGACAATTATAAAAAGCGCGCGGGATATACGCCGGTTGGCAGCGGCGCGACGACGCATTCAAGCGTCGCGGTTCGCCCGCTGAAAGGCTTTCGGCGTCGTGCCAAGCCGATTCCTGAAAGCCATGGTCATATGTTGCTGCGACGAGAAGCCAGCGGTAAAGGCGATTTCGGGAATCGTCGAGCCGGGCTTCATCAGGAGCTTGCAGGCATATTGCAGTCGGCGCTCAATGATGAACTGGTGCAGGGTGCATCCGGTGCTGACGTGAAACTGCCGCCGGAGCGTCGCGATCGGCAGATCCACGGCCTTGGCAAGATCGGCGATGCTGAGCGGCTCGCCGAGGTTCTCTTCGATATAGGCTATGAGGCGAGCGGAATCGCGGCTCGAGAGGACCCTGCAATGAGTGCGTTCGCGAAGCGCGCTGATGCCCTGCATGGCTTCGGCGAAGGCCACGCAGGCGAGCGATTCGATGCGCAGCCCATCGCTTCTGTGTTCCGAAACCATCGCGGTCCGCGCATAGGCGACCAGATTGGCGACCGTCGGCGAGAGGATGTTGTCGACGCTACGCGAGACCCCCGTCACGGCCGCGTCGTCGCCGAAATAATTCTCGCGAAACGCCGGAGGGAACGTGAAGGCCAGGAATCCGCCGCTGACTTGGCTCGCGCAGACTGCGACCTCGCCGCCCTTGGGATGAAACGCGATGCTCAGCGGTTCAAAGCGCATCGCCGCCGGGCGCGCGCCGTCATAGGCGGTTTTGGCCTCGATCGCGCCGAACAGCAGGCAGATGACGTCCGTCGTGTTGCGAAACACCAGGTCGTAAGGCTTGGGCCGTACCAAATCCCAGCCGACTCCGCTCGTCGATCGTCCCGGCGCCAAATCGCCGACACGGCTGCGTGCGACCTCGGGCGAGCCATAGCGAGCTGCCCCGGCTGCCAGGTTCAGCATGCTCCATCCTCCCTCCCTCGCATCGGACTCTTTGCGTCCGCTCGATTCGCAGCAGTGCGTCGCCGTCAGTCTTTCCTGATCGGACGCGCCACGATTCGATGTGCGACCCGACCGCCACTTGCGTCGCTGCGTCGGATTGTTCGCATATCGAACAGACGTTCTCCCTGCGAGCAGATTAGCCGAACTTTCTTATCTAGGTCAAAGCAATTAAATTCCGCCAAGGCGAGGAGAGCATGCGTGAATATCTTCGGAGAATGGCCTCGGGTCGTCTAACTCGGTCGGCACCTCAAGCCATTGATATCTAGCGCGAAGGTTTAAGTCCGCTTTCGAGAATGAACCACTTAGATTGCGATGATTGCGAAGGTCTTCAGGCGTCACCAACGGCTCCCGCTCCGCGAGATAGGCAGGCGCCGCCACGGCGAGGAAACGAAGGCCGTCGCCAATGCGCACTGCGCCCATGTCCTGCGGCGCCGCCTCGGCGAGACGCACGCCCGCATCGAACCCGTGCTCGACGATATCTACCAGCCAGTCCCTCGGCGGCGAGATCGAGCGTCATTTGAGGATAGCGGGTGAGAAAAAGCGGGACCACTGTCCGCAACAGCAGCCGCATGGCTGACTCGCTTGCATTGATTCTAAGAGCGCCGCTGACGTGGCCGCCTCCGTCGGCGACGGTATCCAGCACTTGATCGAGATCGCGCAGAAATCGTGTCACAATTTCCGCCGGGAATCGACCCGTGGCGCCTACTCTTTAGCGTGCTTCAGTGCATCCTTAGCGTCGCCGAGGGCGTCTTTGGCCGCGCCCTTGGCCTTGTCGGCCACGCACTTAATGTGTTCCCTATCCATGGATTTCCTCCTTTCGAGGATGATAATAGAAGGAAAACGAACCGACGCCGCGGTGGTTCTAATAAAAAGGGCCACCCCTATGGAGCGGCCCGCGTTTCTACCCGTGCGGCCCCAATAGCTCGTTACCCGTGTAGTCGGCCGGCGGGACCCAAGCCAAAGCGCAACCATTAAGTACGAGCCGCGTTCTCTGTCGGCGCAAACCGGAGAGGGCACATGACGGCCCTTTAAGTCAGGCATGCCGCGGAGGTGTTCGTCGCTCAGGAGGAGGCGCTTCCGCTCGTGGTGAGTTCGCTTTCAAATGAGGTTCTGTCGGCCGATCGTTCGGCGAAGACAAGCGGCGGGGCACTATCAGCGACGCCGCGGAGGGGAGCTCTGGGCTCGGCGGATTGGCCGCGCGGCTACGGAGCCGACGTTGAGGCCGGGTGGCGACGATTTTGGTATGCCGCGTTTCGAGAATCGCAGCCGTTTCGGTGAGAGGCGTGTGTCTGCGGCACTCGCCAACGAGGCGGATCAGGCCTCCACGTAGAACAGGAGAGCGTTACAAATGACGGAACAGGCCGAAGTTACTGACGCAATGCTTGAGAGCGCCGTCCGGCATCACAAGGATAAAATCAAGAACTCGAGATCCGTGCAAGCGCTCATTGATGAGTATCTTCACACAACGGCGCCGGCCCGCGATGTGAAGCATATTCCGCGAAATCGTAGAACTGAATTCTTGATCCAGCTCGCAAAACTCGAATGAGACTTACGGCCTAACTCGATGCCATCGCATTTGGCGCATCTCTGTCGCTGCATGAGTGCAGCTCTTGGAAAGGCCCAAAGAGTGGGCCTCGTAGCGCGGCTCGGTCGTATATTTGCGGCGGCAAGGTCGCATGACCTGCGTCTCAAAACGAATGGAGGGAACGAATGCGCATCTCTGTCGCAGGCATCGTGGTGATCGCGCTGGTCGCTGTTGCTGGGTGCTCAAAGGGGGAAAAGGGCGAGCAAGGAGCGCAGGGCCCTAAGGGCGAACCCGGGGCTGTCGGAACCGCGGGTCCGCAGGGGCCCAAAGGCGATGCGGGTCCGGCGGGGCCTCCGGGCCCCACGGGTCCAGCCGGAGCTGTGGGTTCGGCCGGTCCACAAGGCGCCAAGGGCGATGCCGGGCCTGTTGGGCCGCCTGGCCCAACCGGGCCCGCCGGCGCCACCGGTCCGGCGGGGCCGCCAGGGCAAAACGGCGAGGCGGGGTCGCTGGGGCCGGTCGGAGCTATCGGCCCAGCGGGCCCCACAGGACCGCAAGGAGAGCCGGGGCCTTCGGGGCCGCCGGGTGCGCCAGCCAAACAATCCGAGGCCGCTATCGGTCCGATCGGTCCAGCCGGTCCTCAGGGCGCCCAAGGCCCCAAGGGTGACCCAGGGCCACCCGGGGCTGGCGCCGTGCTTCGCGTCATCAGCAATCAAGAAAAGCCCATGTGTGACGCGGGTGAGTTTATGATAAGCGCCTATTGCCCCGGTGAAGGGGGCGCATTGCACATCAATGGAACCATGGGAGCGACGTGCGAAGGCGGGGCGAGCAAAGCAGTCGTAGTGTGCGCGAAGTAAAAGCGGGCCCGACAGATCAGTGCGAGGCGGCCTTTGATCTCCGCCGCCCGACGCCGCCTCGCGGTGCAACCGCGGCGGCGAGGCAAAGAAATGCGGGGTCGCAGTACTACTGCGGGCCCGATAGGCGCTCCTTGGAGATTGCGGAGAATGAGGTAGCGTCAAAAGGGAACCGCTCGCGGCAGACAAGCCGCGGCGGCGAATGTAAAGTCACGCGGACTGGAGAACTCCCTCGACCGCGCCTCATCAATGCGGGATGCCGGCATTCCCCGGAAACGCGGGAACATGGGCGCGGCCATCAAATTCCCACCGAGATCAGTCCAATTTTCGAGGACATCGGCCAGCCCCAGGGCATTCAGGGATGTCGCTCATACCAGCCGCCACGACTTTCGTCATGACCAACGGCCCGTCCGGGCCAGGCTATCCCTGCGGGCCGGTTTGAATCATTGCGCGAACCTTGTTGGCTAGAACGTCAATCTGGAACGGTTTGATGATGATTTCCATGCCGGCGTCGAGGAAAGCACTGCCTGCTGCATTTTCGGCGTAGCCCGTAACGAAGAGAACCTTCAGGTCGGGGCGTTTGATGCGCGCGGCGTCGGCGAGCTGGCGACCGTTTAACCCAGGCAGCCCTATGTCGCTGATCAGGAGATCGACGCGTTGCGAGGACTGCAATATACGCAACGCGGCGGTGCTGTCCGACGTTTCTAAGGCCCGGTAGCCCAAATCGCTGAGGACCTCGACGATGAGAAGACGAACGACGTCCTGATCTTCCACGACCAGAACGACCTCGCCGGTTCCGGCGCGATGATCATGCAAGGGCTGCTCGTCAACAGGCGCATCAGCGGCGTCGCCCTCGTAGCGTGGCAGACAAATTTCAACACTTGCCCCCTTACCCGGCTCGCTCTCAATAGTAACAGAGCCGTCAGACTGGCGAACGAAGCCGTAGATCATCGACAGTCCGAGCCCGGTCCCCTTGCCAATCGGCTTCGTCGTATAGAAAGGATCGAATGCCCGCACTTTGACGTCGGGCGGCATGCCCACGCCGGTGTCCCGCACACGCAAGCGCACAAACTCGCCCGCGCTCAGTTCGCGCAACCGAGCCTCGCTCGCGTCGAATACCTGATTGGCGACTTCAATAGTCATCGCGCCGCCATCGGGCATTGCGTCGCGCGCATTGATCGCCAGATTTAGCAAAGCGTTCTCAAGTTGGTTGCCATCGCAGCGCACGAGCCAGAGGTCATCGTCGATCGATACTTTCATGCTTATCGATTCGCCGATCGAGCGGCGTAACAGTTCCTCGACCGTACCAATCAAATGGCCGACGTCGATCGGCCGGGGATCTATCGGCTGTCGTCGCGAAAAAGCAAGTAAACGCTGTGTCAATGTAGCGGCGCGATCCGCCGAATCCAGGGCGGCGTCGATAAAGCGGTCGACTTCTCTAATTCGACCCGCCGATACCCGCTTCTTAACGATGTTTAGCGCACCCATGATTCCCTGAAGCAGATTATTGAAATCATGCGCGATCCCGCCCGTGAGTTGCCCAACCGCCTCCATCTTTTGACTTTGGCGCAACGCCTCCTCGGCCTGCAACAACTGGCTCGTCCGCTGAGATACACGTTCTTCGAGGACGACGTTGACATCCGCCAGCGCCTGCGCGGCGATCTTCTGGTCCTCAATATCTGTGTTGCTGCCGATCCAGCGCACGATCTCCTTGTGAGCGCCTCGAATCGGAAACGCCCTCGCGATATGCCAGCGAAATATGCCGTCGGACCGACGAAGCCGGAATTCCGCTTCATATGGCGTTCCCGATGTCTGCGCCGAATTCCAACGCGCAATCGCGGCAGGCGCATCGTCCGCGTGGACAAGATCGCTCCAGGAATGGCCATCGAGAGCGCCCTGCTTCATCCCACTATATTCGTAGACCCGATCGTTGAACCAATCCAATTGACCGTTCGGAAGCGATGTCCACACGTGGTTGGGCATTCCCTGCGCAAGGGTCCGAAACTGTGCTTCGCTGGCGCGCAAAGTCTCCTCGGCGGCGCGCCTCTCGTTTACGTCGCGCAATATGGCGGTGATGAGCATCCGCGACTGGCTCATCCAGCGCGAGGCCGAAACTTCGAGATGAGTAGCCGAACCATCCCTGCGGCGCGCGACCACTTCAACGGGCTGATGTATCACATCGCCGCACATAACCGCTCGCCGGGTTTCGTTCCAAGCGGCTTGATCCTCGAAAAGTATGGCGGCGGGTCGGCCGACAAGATCCCTCGCGGCATAGCCGAACTGCGCGCTCGCGGCGGGATTGGCGAGCTGGATGATGTCCTCCTCATCGAGCGTGAGGATGACGTCCGGAGCGCTGTCGACAATCGCGTCGTATCGCGCGTTCTGGCGCTCGCGCAATATGGCCTCACGATTGGCGGCCACCGTCACGTCGGCGATCTGGATCAGACAATAGCGAGCCGCCGCCATGTCAACCGCGCGTATCGTCACGTCGTGGATCAAGGGATGGCCGGCTCGAGTCCTGAGTGGCAGGAGCGTGGGATGGAGCGTATGGCTGAAGAGGCGGGACGTCCCAGACTCCAGCGAAGCCGCCACCGCCGATCCGAGAAGACGAATCCCGGACGCGGAATCAAATAGGTCGTCAAACCGTCTGCCAATTGCCGCCTCGCGCGAAATCCCGGCGGCGGACGCCAACCATGCGTTCCAGGCGACAATGCGCTGATCGCCGTCGAGCGTCACGACGCCCAAATCCAGCGCGTCGACCAGAATGTCTGAAAGATCCTTCTGCTCGATCTCACCCATCGGACGGATGTGGCGCGTTGCCGGCTACTCTCTCGATATACTCATCCAGGAGAACTTTTAGCGCCGCGAGCGAAGGCAGATCCATGAGCATCGCGATATAACCCTGAATATCGCGCTCGCGCACCGAAAAGTTGATGTAGACGAACAGGACCGCGTCGCCGGCGACCGGCGGCGGCGGGAGATTGAATAGGTCTCCGCTTGCGCCGCGCAGGATCTCCGGCAAAGAGATTTTCAATGTGCGCTGCAGCAAATTCGCCATCGTCGCAAGACAACCGTTCAGGATGATGTTGCCCGTTTCGGCGAGAGCCTCGTGTTCGAGCTCCAGTATATCCTCGAGCGGCAAAGCCCCCCTGGTGACGGCTCTGACCAGCTCGAGGCTACGAGTCTCCGGAAAGATGAGGAGCGCGCGACCAGTGATGTCGCCTTCGAACACCTGGTGAACGGCGACCAGTTTATTGGCTTCATTGCGGTTCAGGATTTCAATCGCTCGCGCGCGAGCGATCATCTCCACGCTTGGCACTGAAAGGATGACTTGCTGACCAATCATTTCCCGTAGACTGAACGCCGCCTTGCTCACGCCAAGGTTTACAAGCTCAGTGAGCGCGTCCAGTTCGATTTCGTTCAAATCGGACGTCAGCTTTTCGCTCATGCTCCTGAGTCTTTCAGACGTTCTTCGGCGACCGTCAAGAACTCCTGAAACGCTGGTTCGGTGAGCGGCTTGGATAGAAAGGTCGCGCCCACGGCGCGCGCCCGATCGACTATCTCCTGTTGGTGATTCGCCGAAATTACCGCGACTGGCATAGCGGGATTGATATCGCGGAATTGCGCGGCGAGATCGAGGCCGTCCCTCCCGGGCATATTGAAGTCCACCACCGCGAAATCGGGCTTGTTTTCGGTGAGCGCGGTCACTGCGTCGTCAGCGTTGGCCGCCTCAATACGCGTCCAATCGGGTCGCAGCGTTCCAAGCGCCTTAGCCACCGCCATGCGCGCCAACTTACTATCATCAACCACAAGCACCTTATAACTCATTTGGTCACCAAGAGTTCCCGAGCGTCCTGAATGAAAAGACAACTACGCCTCCGTCAGAACTATTTCATTCCCAAGCTATCATGGGTCCGCTGAACTGACAAAACTCTAAACGGAAGCGAATAATGTCGAAAGCTCATCTAAGCATTTCCCTTACGTCCAGGATTATAAGCACGCTCCCATCCCCCGACATGGTTGTTCCCGTGAGGGCTGGGAGATCGGACAGCAACCCCTCCCTGGGCTTGAGCATGACATTTATTCGTTCGCCCAGGCGGTCGATCTCCAATCCCGCCAGTTGACCCTCGCCTAAGGCCACGACCATCACCGTCGCCACGCTCTTCGTCGGCGACAAGTTCAGCCCCAGCGTCTGACTAAGATCGATCAGCGGAACCGTCCGATTCCGCAATATGAAGGCTTGCGCGAGCCCGACCGCATGAATCTGATCGCGAGGCACATGCAACGTCTCGACGACGGCGTCGAGCGGAATGCCAAATTTCTGGCCTCCTGACTCAACCGAGATCACACGCATCATCATGACGCTGAAGGGCAGAATGAAGCGCACCGTGCTGCCGGCGCCTGGTCGGGTTTCCACCTGCACGCGTCCGCCGAGCCGCTCAACCGAAGTTCGCACGGCATCCATTCCCACGCCCCGCCCCGAGACATCGGAGACCTCGGCCGCGGTGGAGAATCCTGGAACAAAGATCAAATCCAGGACCTCGTCTTCGCTGAGCGCCGCCACATCCTCCTTTGAGGCGATACCGCGTTCGATCGCGGCGTTGCGGATCCGCGCCGCGTCCATGCCGCGCCCATCGTCTTCGACCTCGACCAGCACATGCTCGCCCTCGCGTCGTCCACGCAGGCATAAGGTGGCGACCGCCGGCTTCCCCGCCGTCGCGCGCTCCCCCTCCGGTTCTATGCCGTGGTCCAATGCGTTGCGGACGACGTGCAGCAAAGGCTCGAACAACATTTCGATGATCGCCTTGTCAGCTTCCGTGTCCTCTCCTTCAATCGTCAGTCGAACAGATTTTGCGAACGATGCCGACATTTCACGAACGGGGCGGGAAAACCTCTGAAAGAGACCATTCAGCGGCAAGACCCTGAGTTCCAGAACCGCGAGCTGGAGGGCGCTAATCAGACGATCAAGTCTCTCATGTTCGCGGTTGACCTCGGCGGCCAATGCATTGCGACTCTCCAGCGCAAGCCTCGCGATATGGCCGACAGCATTCATCGAAACGGTCAATTCGCCGGCAAGATTCACCAAAGCATTCACGCGCTCGGTGTCGATGCGCAATGTCCGCGATGTCGATCGCGGCTTGCTGATCGGCGCTGGACTCTCGTCCCTTGGCCACTCGGCGATCTGGCTGGCCGCGAGTTCTATGGCCCGGGCGAGTGATTCCCAATCCAGTCGCTCAACGCCTTCCGAAAAAGAACGAGCGCTCTCCTCGGCTTCGTTAATCCGCCCCAAATGGCGCAACACATTGACGACAACTCGTCCGGCTGAGGTCGCGGCGCCCCGGGCGCCCGCGCCATCTCCGCGGACAAGAGAGAGCTGCGCCTTCAAAATCGCATACGGAGACGGCATTGAGGAAGGGGAATATCCTGATTCCCCCTCGATCGCCTGGACCGCCGCCTCGATCGGCGAACCTCCGGAAAATTGCGCTGCGATACGGTCCGCGACGCCGTCGACGTGCTCAGGAATTTCGCCGTTCTCTTGGATCGTATCCAACCATTCGGTCACATGGTCGAGGCATGAGAGGCAGTCGCTTATGAGCGTGGGCGTCACAAGGCGCTCGCCCGTCCGCACCGCCGACAAAACCTCTTCGGCGGCGTGAACGGCGCGAGCCATCGCAACAAAATCGATGATGCCCGCGCCGCCTTTAAGGGTATGAAATGCGCGGAAGGCGCTATCCAGACTCTCGCGATCGGAGGGCGCGCGCTCCAACGCGAGCAGATCCGCCGCGCCCTGTTCAACGAGCTCGCGCGCCTCCACGAGAAATTGCTCGAGGAACTCGTTCATGCGGGTCGCCCACAGAATATTTTCGCATAGCTGGAAAGGATATTCGCGCTGATTGGCTTGACGAGATAATAATTACCGCCGGCCATACGCACCGCTTCGAAATCCTTCGCGCCGGCTTCGGTGCTCGTCACCAGGACCGGAATCGAAGAGAAGGGCAATGCCTGCCGACGCAGCGTTTCAATGAACGTAATCCCGTCCATTTGCGGCATGTTGATATCGACGATCACCATGTCGGCGGGGTCGGCAAGCACCTTTTCGAGCGCTTCAAGGCCGTTTAGCGCCTCCTCGACGTCAAAGCCCGCGCTTTCGAGAATTCCACGATAGTAAAGACGCACGAGGTTTGCGTCATCGACGATCAAGATACGCGACTTGCGTTCAATCACGTTTGACCCCTAGCGGCCTGCGATAGACAATGGCGTCGGCAAAACGGCACACTTCGAATAGGGGCGATATACGGCTCATAGATTCGCTGTGCCCAAGGCAGATATAGCCTCCGGGCGCGAGGCTTTCGTAGAGATTTTCTGCAGCGACGCGTCGAGACTTGTCGTCAAAATAAATCAGCAAATTCCGGCAGAAGATAATGTCGAAGAGGCCGTGCGGTCGCGTATCCGTCCGTTCGACGACGTTGGCCGCGGTGAACCGGACCGACTGACGCAGATCATCCAATATCTGCCATTGATCGGGACCGGTTGGTCCAAAGTATTTTCCGACCAATTCAGGCGATAGTCGGGTCATCGCCCGCTTGCCGAATACGCCCGCGCGCGCGGCTTCAAGCACATCGGTGTCGATATCCGAACCCACGATCTCGACGTCATGTTCATCGACTTGCGGCCAGTTCTCGAGGAGCCAGATCGCGATGGAATAAGGCTCTTCTCCGGTCGAACAGGGAATAGACCATATTCTCAGACTTTCACCGAACGCCTTGTTGCGCAAGCGTTCATTGAGTAGATCCGCGCTCATGCAGGCGAGCTGATAGTCTTCGCGATAGAAATAGGTCTCGTTGACCGTAAAAGCGTTGATCAGCTTCTCGACTTCGCTATCGATATTGCCGCGCACCAGGGCAAAATAGCCGGCAAAAGACGGCGCGTTAGTCGCGGCCATTCGTTCATCGACACGCCGTTCAACGAAATAGCGTCGCGCTTCGGTAAAGACCATTCCGGTCTGGCGGTATAGATAATCGCAGAGTCTGCGAAATTCCTCGGGATTGACCGATTGGCTAGTCACGCGGGTTCGCCGACACGGATCGCAGCCGACCCACAGCGATCTTCACAGCGAAAGCCAGAAACGGATCGTTCGGAAACCGGGTCGCGCAGCGCGACAATGCCGGCAGCGCGTTTTCGTCGGCTATTTCAGCCAACACATCCACCGCCGCGGCGCAAACGTTGGCCTCTGAATCTCTTTCGAGCACTTCACACAACAATCGCGCGGCTTCGGAATTGTTCATCGCGCGCGCGAGCTCGCATGAAAGGAGCCGCACGTCCGGGTCGTCGTCGGAAAGCAACATCAGCATCGAGGCTTCGGCGGCCCGCGGCATTGAGCGAAGAGAGTCAAGGGCCCCAGTGCGAATGCTCGCGTCATCGGCGCGCAAATACTGCATTACCGCCAGCGCGCTTTCGCGCGTGCCGATTCGAGCGAACGCCGTGAAGATCGCTTCGCGAACTCGGGCATCGCTTTCGTGAGAGAGCGCCTCCGCCAAAGCAGGGATAGCGGGCGCTCCCGCTGCGCGCGCCGCGCTCCATCGTTCGTCAATCGACGCGCTTTTCAGCCCGGTGAGAACGTCGCTTGGGACATCAGGGGCGGATTTTGCGGCTGTGTTACGAATCAGGGGCATGGATTGGCGCCAATTCCTTGAGTTGTTCCGCTATTTTGGAGAGCGGGAGAACGAAACTTGCGCCCCCGGCTTTCACCAATTCGCCCGGCATTCCCCATACCACCGCCGTTTCTTCCGCTTCCGCGATCGTCCGGCCTCCTAACGCACGAAGCCGCGTCATGGCTCCCGCCCCGTCATTCCCCATCCCTGTCATCAGGATGCCGATCAATTGGGGAGGCGGGACGTGCTCCAGAGCACTATTGACGAGCCTATCGGTACTCGGATGCCAAGGATAACGAGCGTTCATGGGGGTTGGAGCCGCAACAAGAAGCCCATCGCGCTTTGAGACGACCATGTCGGCGTCGCCGCGTCCGATATAGGCGCAGCCCGACTCAATCGCTGTTGGACGAACCACTTCGGTTACGCTGATTGCGCAGACATCGTTCAAGCGGCGGGCCAAGGGGCCAGTAAAACTTGCCGGCATGTGCTGGGCGATAAGGATCGGCCATGCGAAATTCGAAGGCAACTCGGCCAGCAGGCTTTCCAGCGCCGGCGGACCGCCCGTTGAGGTTCCGACCAGGACGATCCCTGTGCCGGTCGCCCGGGTCGCCGCCTGTCCCGGACCCGGGACCCGACCGCGCGGCGTGGCGCCTCCGCCAATGCGATGTTGCACGCGTTCGCGCAATCGGAGGCTTGCTTTGAGCTTGGCGCCAGCGGCTGAGCGGACCTTGGCGAGAAAGAGCGGCGCGAAGACCTCCATATGCAGCGAGACCGCGCCTTCAGGCTTCGGAACGAAATCCACCGCGCCCAAACGCAAGGCCTCCAGGGTGGCGTCAGCGCCCTCGCGCGTCATCGACGACACCATCACCACTGGGCAGGGATGCTCAACCATGATGCGGTCGAGACAGGCCAGGCCATCCATCCGCGGCATATGGACATCGAGCGTGATGACATCAGGTTTGATTGCGTTCAATTGCTCGAGGCCTTCCAATCCGTTGCGAGCAAAAAAAACCTGGAAGTCGGGCTCGCTGGAGAGAACGCGGCCGAGAAGTTTGCGTACAAGCGCCGAATCGTCGATCACAAGCGCCTTGATCACGAGGATTTACGCGTATTGGCTTCGAAGGCGTCCAGAATACCACGCTCGGCGCGGGTGAGAAGCTCGCCGGGATCCAATAGGAGGATGATGCGCCCCTCTCGCTCGAGATTGGCCACGCCGCGGATCAAGCGTGTGATGTCTCCAGTCAAATCTGGCGCGGCTTCAACGACGTCCGCCGCAACAGCCAGCACTTCCGAGACACTATCTACGATCAGCCCTGCGCGATGGCGCTCCGAGCGCACAACGATCAGACGACGGCGCTCGGGATGTTCAGACTTGGGCATATCGAATCGTCGGCGTTGATCCACCACCGGCAGAACCTCACCGCGCAAATTCACGACCCCCTCCAGGAATTTTGGCGTCTTGGGGACGCGCGTGATCTGCGCAGGCGCTCGAGCCACTTCGTCCACGGCTTCCACCGGCAATCCAAACTCGTCGTCGCCGAGGCGAAAGACCAGAAATTTGGACATTTCAGTCAAGGTCTCGCTCGGAGCCTTCGGCCGCATTGCTCTTTGCTCTCCATTTAGCCGCTGCACGACGTCTTCCCGAAAGAGTTGCTCCGGCGCGAGAATCGAAATGAGCCGGCGTCCGTTTTCGCCGCGATAAATCGATTTGATGCGTGTTTCGCCTATCGATCGCGCCGTGATCGCGGCGGGAGTCGGCTCAATCGCCGCGGGATCGGCCGAGAGGATAGCGCGGGCGCGATCGACGACAAGACCCACGAGCGCGCCGCTGACGGATACGACGACGACCTTCTCGCGTCCATCCGACAACGTCGCCGGCGGAAGTCCCAGCAATGCGCGCAGGGAGAACAGCGGAAGCAATGTTTCGCGGAAAGCCATCATGCCCAGCACCAGCGCCTCGGCGCGCGGCACGGCGGTGATGTCGTTCGGCATGGAGATGATTTCCTGCACGGCTTCAAGGCCGAACGCGAACTCCTGGCTCGCGACTTCGAAAGTGATAAAACTTTCCCGTGGGGCGACTGCTTCCGACGAGACTCGCGCCGTCATCCGGGAGGCGCGTTCGGCCGTTTGCTTTGGCGCGCGATCGCGTTGCGCGAAAGCTTGCGAAAGCAGAGTTTGAATTTCGAGTATCTTTGCCGCGCCGCGGCCGGACCCAAGCTGGAACGCGCCAATTAATCGCTCGCCGGGCTCGGCGCTCAGACTGGCGGGCTGCGTCTGAACATGATGAGCCTCTACCGTAACGAGTGCATCGATAGCGTCGACTGCGAGCGCGACTGGGGCCCCCGCGCCCAACACGATCGCACGCGATGAATCGCCCTGACCGACCTCGTCCAATCCGACTAAATTGCGTAGGCTGACCAACGGCAATACAGCGCCACGTAAATTAGCGACGCCCACCAGAGCTTTTGGAGCCTGCGGCACGCGGGCCACGGACGGCGTATGGATCACTTCGGCGACCAGTTCCGCCGGCAAAGCGTAAATACGCTCCGCGACGCGGAAAGTCAGGAATGGCCGAGCGCCCGTCTGCCGCCCTTCCAGGTCATCAGCTCTTTTCATGTTGCTGCTTCAGCGCTTCGGCGAGGGAGGCGATTTCCTCAATCGCCGCGGCGAGGTCCTCAGCGCCCTGCGCTTGTTCCGTGGAAGCGGTCGCAGCCTGTCGCGACGCATTCCTGGCTTGCTCCGCCGCAGCCGCGATCTGACGCGCGCCAGCCGAGGTTTCGCCTGCGCTAGCCAAGATCGCGTCGGCGCCCTCAAGAATCGCCTGATTGGCGGCCGTCAGCGCCACAAGATCGGCCTCGACCTTGCTCAGCGCTAGAAACACCGCGCGATTATTCTCGACTTCAATTTCGGAGATGGCGATAATTTGCTCCAGATCGCGCTTGAGCGTGGCGATCTGGTCGAGAATGCCACGCACAGTCTCTTTGGCGCTCTCGACATTCTGAGACGCTTCCCGCGCCAGGCTCCGGATGTCGTTCGACACAAGGGCAAATCCGCGGCCGGAATCGCCCGCGCGGGCCGCCTCGATGGAGCCGCTCACCGCGAGCATGCTCGTCTGCACGGCGATCAATGCAATGCCATCGACGATTTTCTCGATCCGGCGTCCCACGACCTCCGAGCGAATGATGATCTGCGCGCTTTCCCGGGTGTTCTTCAGCGCGGCGTCGACCCCGGCTATCAGCCGCTCGACGGATTCCCGGCCATCCTTCAGCGCGGCGTCCATCTTGGCGACGCCCTCACGGGCCTGGCCGCCATTCGCGCGCGCCAATTTCGCGCTGTCCTCGATCTGGACAAGAGCTGCCGAGGTTTCATGCGTTGCGGATGCCTGCTGCTGCGATCCCCGATCGATTTGTTGGACAGCCGCCATGATTTGGCTCGCGGCGCTGCTCAGCTCCTGGATCGTGGCCGAAAGCTCCTCCGCAGCGGAGGCGATCTGCTCGGCGGCGGAGACGTCGGCTGCGCCGCTGCGAAGCCGTTCGGCATGAGCGGCCAATGCGCGCGCAGCGATCTGACCCTGCTCCAACGACTTCGATTGTTGGTCAACCGCCGATTGGGCTTCCCCTGCGCCGGCGGATTGTTGTTCGGCGGCGCCGGCGACAAGTTCCGCGCCTTTCTGCGCTTCGGACGCGGCGCGTTCGGCGCGGAGCGCCCCATTCAGCATGTCTTCGCTGCCCGCGGCTATCTTCACCATATCGTTACGACGGGCCTCCAGCGCCTCGACCACGGCGATCGCCGCCTTGGCCTCGCTTTCGGCGGTCTCAGCGGCCTTTCTTACTGCGACGACGACTCCCTGGACATCGCTTTGGACTTCGTCCGCCAGGCGTTTTACCTCCTTCGCGCTATTGTCAGATGTCTCGGCGAGCGCACGAACCTCGTCGGCAACGACCGCAAATCCACGCCCGTGAGCGCCGGCTCGCGCGGCTTCGATCGCGGCGTTTAGCGCGAGCAGACTCGTTTGATCGGAGATGCGACTGACCGTCTGCGTGATCTCGCCCACCTCTTTGGCGCGGCTATCCAGCGCCGCAATGATCTCAGTCATCGCGCTTTGTCGCTGTGCATTGCGTTCGATGGCGCGCACCGAGCTGGTGATTTGACCCGACATTTCGTCGAGCTGGACTCGCAGGGTTTCTGTCCGGCGGCGAAGGGATTCCGCCTCGCCACGCGCCGTCCGTAGGGTGTCAGCTATAACTTTAATCGCCGCGAGTTGTTCCTGCGACGCTCCCGCGGCCTCTTCTGCGCCCCCCGCGATTTGTTCCATGGAGCTACGCAGTTCTTGCCCCGCGGCGGAGGCTTGCGCGAGGCCGGCCGCCAGTTCCTCCGTTGCCGCTGCGAGCCGTTCGAACAGGCTGTCTTGGCCGGGCCTGGAGCTGGCTTTGCGAATTGAAGCGCCCGCCGCGGGAGCGGGAGCTGGCTTAGCTGTGGCGGCCACTTCGCCTATCTTCGGGCTTCGGCTCTTGATTTTGGTGGTTTTGACGAGAGCCATGTTAAATCCAGCAACAATCATAGAGTCGGGGCAAGAGCGTGGCGGATAGCGAAGAATAAGGCATTCCTCTTATAGCCTAGAGCAAATCTAGTCAGACACCAACAAAAGCGCTCCAGCCA
>Ga0209006_10000409_pt1 | contig 41964 bp, 45 predicted proteins | sample JacPin_JW_Ref_O2_FD_188567 | JGI IMG/M metagenome (GOLD analysis project Ga0209006, IMG submission 188567) | Forest soil microbial communities from Algoma, Ontario, Canada - Jack Pine, Ontario site 1_JW_Ref_O2 (SPAdes) (version 2) | ecosystem: Environmental > Terrestrial > Soil > Boreal... | reverse complement strand
AAGAGCATTGGAGGGACATTTACCTTCTACAGCGGCGGCGCCACCTGTCATGCAAACTGATGAAAGATCCCATCTGTTGAAAGAAAGGAGGCGCGCGGTGATCATTATGCCTCCGTCACTCCAACGTTCTCAGTCCACCAGGACTCGAACGGGGCGCGCATTAGATATTCCGGCGATCGACGACGGCGCCGCCTATACCGGGCCCAATACGCGGCTCACAGTGGTGTCGCGAGGCGGCCTCTTCCTGGTCGTCAATGCGACAGACCTCAACGACCAGAACCATGGCTTCGGACAGATGGTGCCGTGAGGCGGCGATGAAAAGTGTTCGCGCAGACCCTTGGGTTCGAGGACAAACACATGACCCAGCAATTACATCGTTCCGAGATCGCAGTTCGGGCTGCGCGCGGCGTCAGCCTGGGCAGCCGGAGGCGGTTGGCGCTCGCGGGCTTGATCCTGGCGGCTTCACTCGCGCTTCCGACGGCCAGCGACGCCTATGGCGAAACGGTCACAAAGCCGCAAGTCGAAGTCAAAGCCGCGGTGAAAAAGGCCGATCGTAACGCGGGATTCCATCTGGAAGGTATCAAGGGCGCTGGGCTCTCGAGCTTCCGTGATGACGGGGAGCAAGTTAGAAAGATTTGTAAGGATATCGGCGGGACATATAACGTCTTCAACGGTCAACCTATCTGCCACAAAAACTGATAGACGGGCCGGTCTGCCACAAGAGGGGGATATTGTTGTCGCGCGCCTTGGAGCGTGCCGACTTCGGCTGAACCCGCACCCCGTCATTGCTGTGCAGGTTCGCCAATTCGTTGATCGGGCGATCTAGCAATTCCGTCGGCGTAGCGATGAAGCCGTCGAGACCGCGTTTGGCGCCCGGGTGCGACCCGATCGGATTATCGCGCCTGGCAGCTTCGCTATTGAGCCATTGTTCGCATGGAGGCCATTTTTTCACCCCATAGACCTTTGTCAATGATGGCCTTTCAGGCCACCGCCGAAGGCGGCGACCGCGTTCGCGGTCGTCATTGACAAAGGTCTCTGGGGTGAAAACGCTCCGCCAAGCGAAACGATGGATCACACACGACCCTTGCGGTGAGGCCGATCGACGAACTGGTAAACTTGCACAATTGCGAGGTCAGGCGAATGACTCATTCGCCTTGGCGCAGCGGCGAAGCAATCCAGACTAAGCCCCCGGCAAATCCCGGTACGAATTGCTTCGCATAGGTCTCGACAACCAAGACGGATAGCGGTCGCCATAGCTTAGTCTGGATCGCTTCGTCGCTGCGCTCCCTCGCGATGACGGCGGGGCGATATTCTCGGAACGCCCCCCGCCGCGACGACTCAATAGCCGCGACCCGCGCCTCGTTCAAACCGGCCGCTTAATGGGCGTCAGCGAGCCCGGCCCGTAGGGGCTCTTGATGCTGACGCAGGTCCCCTTCGGGACGCCCTTCCACGATTGGCCGTCGTAGCTGATCGTGGCCTGGCCGGCGCAGCTATGCGAGGCCGATGCGCAATCGTTCTGGCCCTTGAGCGCGACGCCGTAGCAATTTTCCGTTTCGCCGGCGGCGCCGGCCGGCGCGCTCGCCGCCGCCAGCGCGCTTGCGATCGATCCTGCAATCATCAGGCTGATGGTTTGGCGCGTCATCGCGATCCTCCCTTTGTCGATGTTCCGATTCACGTTCAAGGCCGGCCGGCGCCGGCGCGACTCTCATCATCCTACCTCTGCTTGCTTGTCAATCGGCGGGCACGCCGACCTCAAGCCCCTCCCGCAATCCCCAAGCAAAACTATTGCGGATTTCCCACCGTGTGTTCTGATCGATCGTCCCAACATACGGTGAATCGGAATGCCACAAACGATATTGCTTCTGGTCGCCATCGCCGCGGTGGTCAGCATGGTGGTGCTGATCGCGCGCTTCAAGGTCAATCCGTTCATCGCCATATTCGGCTCGTCGCTGGCGCTGGCGCTCGTCGCCGGCATGCCGCCCGCCGATGTCGTCAAATCCTTCGAGGCCGGCGTCGGCGGCGCCCTCGGCCATATCGCCATCATCATCGCGCTCGGCACGATGCTCGGCAAAATGCTCGCCGAGTCGGGCGGGGCCGAACAGATCGCCAACACGCTGATCAGCCTTTTCGGCGTCAAAAACATTCATTGGGCGATGATGCTGATCGGCTTCATCGTCGGCCTGCCGGTGTTCTTCGAGGTCGGCTTCGTTCTGCTGATTCCGATCGCCTTCAATGTCGCGCGCCAGACCGGCGCCCCTTTGCTTTTCGTCGGTCTGCCGATGGTCGCGGGGCTCTCCGTGGTGCATGGGATGATTCCGCCTCATCCCGCCGCCCTGCTGGCCGTGCAGGCCTATCAGGCCGACATCGGCAAGACGATCCTCTATGGAATCGTGATCGGGCTGCCCGTGGCGGTCCTGGCCGGACCCTTGTTCGCCAAGTTCATAGCGCCGCGCATCGTCCTGCCCGCCGAAAATCCGATCGCCGAGACGCTGGTCGCCAAGCAGGATCCGGATCGCCGCCTGCCGGGCTTCGGCATTACCATGCTGGTCGTTCTCCTGCCCGTGATCCTGATGCTCGTCGGCAGTTGGGCGGACCTCATCTTCGCCGCCAAGACGCCCGCCAATCTCGCCCTCCGCTTCCTCGGAAATACCGACATCGCCCTCCTCTGCGGCGCCGTTGCGAGCTTCATTCTGCTCGGGACGATGCGCGGCGTTTCGGCGAGCGCGATCCTGAAATACAGCAATGACTGCCTCGCGCCGACGGCGGCGATCACTCTCCTCGTCGGCGCCGGCGGCGGCTTCGGCCGCATCCTGATCGACAGCGGCGTCTCCAAGGTCATCGTCGATCTCGCGGTGAGCGCCAACGTGCCCTTGCTGCTGCTGGCGTGGCTGCTGGCCGCGCTGATGCGGATCGCCACGGGATCGGCGACGGTGGCGATGACCACCGCCGCCAATATCATTGCGCCGATCGCCTTGAAATCTCCGGGCACGTCGGTCGAGCTTCTGGTGCTCGCCACCGGCGCCGGCGCACTGATCCTCTCGCACGTCAATGACGGCGGCTTCTGGCTGGTGAAGGAATATTTCAACATGACCGTGCCGCAGACGTTTCGCACCTGGACGATCGTCGAGACCATCATCTCCGTGGCGGCGCTGATCCTGGTCTTGCTCGCCTCGCTGATCGTCGGCTGACGCTTCAAACAGCTCTTCACATTCGCCGCCGCTTCGATTGACGTTTCGCGAAAGTTTTGCTCAAAGCCGTTTCGCTCATCGGACAGCGATCATTCATGCTCGGGTTGGACAGCGTCGACAGCGTTGCGCACGTGATCCAGGTCGCGCTGACGCCCGTATTCCTGCTTTCGGGCGTCGCATCGCTATTGGGCGTGCTTTCGACGCGGCTCGGACGCGTGGCCGACCGCGTCGATGCCGTGGCCGAGCAATTGGAAACAGCCGATCCGGTCGAGCGGACCCGACTGGAAGTGCGCCTGATCTACCTCAGGCGGCGCTCGCACGTCCTCGACGCCGCTGTGATGATGGGAGCCTTGGGCGGGATTGCAACATGTTTCGCCGCCATGCTCCTGTTCGTCGGAACGCTGCGGGATCAGGCCGGGATTTCCCTGTTCATATCTTTCGGATTCGCGCTTCTTTTCACCATGGGCGCGCTGCTGGCTTTCCTGATCGAAATGCTGCTCGCAAGTCGCGGAATTCGCGATCTGGCGGCCAGTGCGGCGGAGGACGGGGAAGCGGCTGAGCCTTCTCATGATGAGGAGAGCGAGGCTGGCGCCCGGCCCTCGAGCGGCGATTCGGCCTGAAGCCCGATCCAGGATGCGTTTCGGCGTCCTCAGCGTTCAAGGACAAGGAGCGCGCTGCTGGAGAGTGCCGCTTTCTATTGGAATCACTCTCCGTCATTGCGATGTCAGGCGAATGACTCACTCGCCTTGGCGAAGCGACGAAGCAATCCAGGCAAGCTTCTGAAAACCTTCGTCTGTATTGGTTCTCAAGGCGAATGCGAAGCATTCGTCCGGACGCCGCTCACAATGGTGCGCCAGCGCGAGATCAACGACAACTGAAACGGTCGAGTGTGATCCATCGTTTCGCACGGCGGAGCGTGTTTCACCGCTGAGACCTTTGTCAATGATGGCCTTTCAGGCCACCGCCGAAGGCGGCGACCGCTTCGAGGCTGTGACTTTTTCAATTGAATGTTTGGGATTTGGCTGATTCTCTGGTCTGGGGTCGGAGGGTGAATCGTGGCCGGGCTTTTCGATGATCTGCCGGAGATGGTTGGACGGCGTCGGGATGGCGTAGGGCGAGCGCGGCTGCGCGAACCGGTTCGCAATCAGCCCTCGTTTCAGGTTTGCGATCTCGACTCGTTGATTAGCGAGGATCACCCGGCGCGGATCATCTGGGCCTATGCGTCGCAGGCCGATCTTTCCGAACTTGAGGCGAGCCCCCAACGCTTTTTCGAAATCACCTGCAGCTCGGTTGCTTGCAAACGTTGACTGCAACATCAGCCTCCGTCACGCCGCGATCAGCCGCCCTCAGGCATGAGCAGCCCGATCGGATAGCCGGGACTGCGTTTCACCTGCCTGATGGTTACGAAGCTGAAGTATTTCTCGACGCCCAGATCGCGATCGAGCAGCCCTTCCACTGCATGCTGATAGTCGAGAATGTCCCGCGCGATGAATTGCACCAGATAGTCATAGCCGCCGGTCACCAGAAAGCAGTTCAGGATATGGGGGATATCCTGAATGCCGCGTTCGAACCGGAGAAAATCTTCGCGCCGATGGTTGTGCAGCGTCACCTCGGTGAAGACGACGATATTGCTGCACAAAAGATCGATATCGAGCTCTGCGCCATAGCCACGTATGCAGCCGGCCGCCTCCATTCGCTTGACACGCTGCAGGCAGGGGGTGGCGGACAGGCCAACCGTCTGGGCAAGCTCCAGATTGGTCATGCGCCCGGCGCCCTGCAGCGCCCCAAGTATCTTCAAGTCCAGCCGATCCAGTCTGATCGCGCCCGCATTGCCCCGCTTCATCGCCCCGCCCTCGGATCGTTCCGTGTCGTTGCTCCGCCCGATTGGTCAGACGAGATCGATCGTCAGACGGGTTCGCCGCGCAAATGGGCCTGATGCAGCGCCACGAATTCGGCCATGCTCGCGACTTGAAAGTCGGGCTTGGCGGCATCGCCGGCGGCGGGCGCCGGCGTCGCGCCCCAGCCGCCGGCTTCCTTGCGCCGGTTGATCCAGAGCGTGGCGAGGCCGACCGATTTCGCCGGAACGACGTCATGGAAGATGCTCTGGGCCGTGTGCAGGATGCGCCTCTTGGCGACGCCCAGCGAGCGCTCCAGGTCGGCCAGCGCATAATGGAAATTCTGGAGGTTCGGCTTATAGGAACCAACGTCCTCGGCGGTAATGATGCGATCGAACGCGACGCCGAGCTTCTGATTGCTGTGCGCGAAGGATGCCCGGTCGACATTCGAGATGATGACAAGCTTGTAATAGCGCTTCAGATACTGCAGCGACGTCGCGCTGTCGGCGAAGGCCGGCCAGCGGGCGACCGACTGGCCGAAGCTGGCAATCTCGTCCGCGCTGGACCGGATGCTCCATTGCCGCGCGAGGCGGCGATGCGCCTCTTCCAGAATCTGTGGATAGAGCATAGCCGGCGACGCGGCCTCGCATGCGGCCTCGGTCGCGCCGAAGGTTTCGAGGATCGCGTTGTCGCTGAGATCCGCCCGGCCATGCCGGTCGGCCCAGGGCCTGAGCTCGGCCAATATGCCGCGCTCCCAGTCGATGAGCGTGCCGTAGCAGTCGAAGGTGAGTGCGCTGAAGTCGTTCACGCCCGTCATAGGTCATCTCCCTGTCTCGCCGCCCCAGACCGGCGGGTATCGAAAGCAGGTTAGCGGCGGATTCATAGAATGAACCGCTAAAGATCGATGGGAAAGCAGCGAATCTGAGCAGTGAAGGCCCGAAACTTGGCGAGTCTCGCCATGGCCGCCCTCTTGATATCCTCTCTCGACGAGCCCAACAGCGCCAGCTCCCGGCGCCTGTCAACGAAAGGCAGGTCCAGGCGTGAGCGAGGCCGAAATCATTCTGCTGTGGTTTTGATTCGTCCACGTCGGCGGCGGCCCCTTGGGGGCGAGGCCGCCGCTCTTGAAGCACATATCATTCCCCAGGTTGAATATGTCCCCGAAAAGGCCCTCACGAAGGCCGCGTATTGGACATTCGCCTGCGGGTTCGTCGCACGCGCCCGGGACATAGCTGCATGGGCGTCTACTCAGCCGGCTGAGCCGTCAACGCGCCATGGCTGTCGATTTCGCTCGGTTCGGCTGGCGACACATGGGCGTAGCGGGCGAAGCCGAACAGCATGACCGCAACGCCAAGATAGCCAAGCGCAACCACCGGCGATTGAGCGATGCCGATCTCCTCGCCGTGGATGAAGCCGAAGAAGGTCAGAACCGCGCCGGCAAGCGCGAACCAGCCCGCCTTGTCGAGCTGCCGCTCGATAATGAACACGGTGACCGCGCCCAGGATGATGCCGGCGAGGGTCGCGCCGCCGCCAAGCGTCGCCAGCCCGTGATAGAGCACGCCGGCATTGCCGAGCTTGTCGAGCCCCACGGCCGCCGCGTTGGTGCCCGCCGCGCCCAGGGCGCCGTCGATCATGGTTTTGCCCCAGGCGGCGATCTGCGGCATCATCGCCAGGATAATCGCCGGCGCATGACTCTTCGGCGTTTCCTGGAACGCTTGCGAGCCAATCAACATGCCGATGTAAAGCAGGATCGGCAGGATCGCCACGACCGGAATCAGCGCGCTCATCAGCGCGACGATTCCGAGCCATGACAACACCAGCACCATCACGCCGGTCGCGGCGGAATAACCGATGCGCCCACCCATCGCCTTCCAGCCGGGATGGCCGATATAGACGGCGTTGATGAACGGGTTGCCGAGCAGGCAGCCGATGAGGCTGATGATGCCGTCGGCAGTCAGCACCTGCGTCGTCGGAAACGAATCGCCGGCGGCCGCCGCGCTCTCGACATTGTCCATCGCTTCGACGAGATCGTAGATGCCGAAGGGAATCGCGGTGATCAGGATGACGCCGAGGAATTTGAAGCCCGAGAACACATGGTCGACCGCCGGCAGAGGAATCGAAAAGCCGAAATGCGAAACCGCGTCGCTGACAACGCCAAGGCTGAGGCCGCCATAACCGAGGCCGAAAATATTCGAACCCCAGGCGATCAGCGTGCCCGCCGCGATGGCGACGAGGCCGCCCGGCACGCCGCGGAAATAGCGAACGCCGCCGAACCAATTGGCGAGGATGATGGCCAGACAGACGATGCCGATCAGCGGCGTTTCGAAGATAAGCAGGCCCGGCCGCATCGAGATGAAGGTGATCGAAATGCCGGCGAGCGAGCCGAGCAGCGCCGCGCGCGGCGTGATCTTGCGGATGATCGGCGCGATGAAGCCGCCGACCATCAGTACGAAGCTCTGCACGAACACCCAGGTGAGGCCCGCCTCCCAGGCCTGAACGGGATCGTTGGTCTTGGCCAGGATCGGCAGCATGACCACGAAGGTGACGACGAACATATGCGGCACGCTGATGCCGGACGGCAAGGCGCAGACATCCGTGCGGCCGGTCTTTTTGGCGACCCGATAGGCGAGGTAGGCGTAATAGACCGTGCTCAGGAACAACATCAGGCCGGTGGCCGGAAGAATGCGACCGAACACCAGCGAGTCCGGCATTTTCAAGACGAAGCGCAGCAGTCCGGTGAGGACCAGAACATTGACGAGGATATTCGTCCCGAATCCGAAAAAAGCGTTCCAGTCGCCGGGAACCCAAAGACGCTCACTGCGCCCCGCAATCATCGCTGAATTAGCCATTGCCCCACTCCTTCCATGATGTGGTTTGGTCAGTTGAGCGTTTTCATTTCGGTCAAGGCGTCGATCAATGTTTCGGACTTCGCCACCCATCCGAAAATGCCGCCTTGCGCCTTGATCATCTTCAGGCCCATCGCGTGAAACTCGGGAAAGTAGGAGCCGACGCAATCTTCCAGCACGACGCAATCGTAGCCGCGGTCGTTCGCCTCGCGCACCGTGGTGTTGACGCAGACTTCGGTCGTCACTCCGGTGACGACGAGTTGCCTGACGCCGCGATGTTGAAGGATGGCGTGAAGATCGGTCGCGAAAAACGCGCCCTTGCCGGGCTTGTCGATGACCGGTTCGCCGGGCTGAGGATAAAGCTCGGCGATGATGTCGTGGCCGGCTTCGCCGCGCACCAGGATGCGCCCCATCGGGCCGGGATCGCCGATCGTAGTGGCGCTCTGGCCGCGTATCTTTTTGGCGGGCGGCAGATCGGAGAGATCGGGTCGGTGACCTTCCCGCGTATGGAGAGTGGAGAGGCCAGCGGCGCGCCATGCCGCGAGCAGGCGCCGGTTCGGCTCGATCGTCCGGCGCAATTGCGAGACATCGTTGCCGAGCATTTCGCCGAACCCCCCGGCCTCCAGGAAGTCCCGCTGCATGTCGATGATCAGCAGGGCGCAATGCTCGGGGCTTAGCGCGAAGGGATAAGGCTCGGCCGCCAGGGATATGATCTTACCCATTCTCCAAGCTCCCGTTTCAAGGCAAAGGCCGCGATTTCAGCTCGATTTCGCGGCGGGGCGCATCGCGTCGCGTTCAGATGTGTTCGGCGGCTTGCGCCGCAAGGAAAGCGTCGGTCTCGGCCTCGCGCTGGCTCGTGCGATTGAAGAAGGCGTTGAGCAGGACCGCCGCGATCGAAGTCAGGATGATGCCGTCGCCGAAGATCGGCTTCAGCGCATCGGGGAAGATGTGGAAGAAATTCGGCGAGACGATCGGGATCAGGCCAAAACCGATCGAGATCGCGACGACGAGCACGCTGTTGCGCTGGCGCGCGAAGTCGACGGTCGAGAGAATCTTGATGCCGGTCGCCGCCACCATGCCGAACATGATGAATCCGGCGCCGCCCAGCACGCATTGCGGCACCGAGGCGACGATGAAGGCCAGCTTCGGCACAAGGCCGAGCGCCAGCATGATGAAGCCGCCGGTGACGCAGACCCAGCGGCTGTAGACCCCGGTGACGCCGACAAGGCCGATGTTCTGTGAATAAGAGACATAGGGAAAGGTATTGAACAGCGCGCCGATGATCGTGCCGATCGCGTCGGCGCGCAGGCCGCGTTTGACGTCCTCGGCGCCGACCTCACGCCCTGTCATCGCGCCGAGCGCCAGGAACATGCCCGTCGCCTCGATGAAGACGATGGTCATGACGAGGCACATGGTGAGGCAGGGGATCAGGTAGAATTGCGGGACGCCGAATTGCAGCGGAAGTACGATGCGAACCAGCGGTTCGTTCTGGATGCCGGAAAAATCCGGCCAGCCCAGCATGATGGTGACGATATAGCCGACGGCGATGCCGATCAGCACCGCCATGTTCTGCAGGAAGCCGCTGGCGAATTTGATCACCAGCAGGATCACGCCAAGCACCAGCGCTGCGACCGACAGATAGCCCGCGGCGCCGAAATCGGACGCCGCCGCGCCGCCGCCGGCCCAAGCGACGCCGACGCGCATCAGCACGACGCCGATCATCGTGATGATCGTGCCCGTCACCACTGCCGGGAAGAAGCGCAGCACATATTTGACGAAGGGCGCGGCGCAGAGCCCGAACAACCCGCCGATCAGCACCGCGCCGTAGATCCCGGTCAGCCCGACGCCCGGCATCGCCGCCATCGCAAGCATCGGCGAGATCGCCACCGCCGTCACGCCCATGATGATCGGCAGCCGGATGCCGACGGGCCCAAAACCGATCGTCTGGATGAGCGTCGCAATGCCGCAGGCGAAGAGATCCGCGTTGATCAGCATTGCGATCTGATCCTTCGGCAGATGAAGCGCGCCGCCAAGGATCAGCGGCACCGCGACCGCGTTCGCATACATCACCAACACATGCTGGAGCCCGAGAGCGAACAACTTTGGCGGCGGCAATAATTCGTCGACAGGATGGACGGACGGAGGCATGGAATGACCTCGCGAGACCTGCATGCAGCCAAAAGATTATGTATGCAAATCTGTCTTATTGCATGCCTATAGAATAGTGTTGCATGCTGATTTTGTATGCTAAAGCTGCCCAAGGACAGGGCGCCGGAGCGGGGGGTTGAGTCTTTGAAGCGGGCGGATCTGGAAATTTCGACGCAAACCGAGCGGCTCGCTGAAGGCATTGCGGAACTGGTTCTATCAGGCGAATTCCAGCCCGGATTGCGGCTCGACGAACATATGCTGGCCGAGCGCTATGGCGTCTCGCGCACGCCGGTGCGCGAAGCGCTGCGCCAGCTCGCTTCGACCGGCCTGATCGAGGTCAAGCCGCGCCGCGGCGCCACTGTCGCTAACGCGACTTCGGCGCAATTGGAGACGCTGTTTGCCGCCATGGCGGAGATCGAGGCGGCCTGCGCGCGACTGGCGGCGATGAGCATGACGCCGATCGAACGTCGCCGCCTGCAAAACCTGCACGATTCGATGGCGGCGTTCGTCCCGCGTGAAGAGCGCGACGCCTATGCGGCGGCCAATATCGTCTTTCACACCCAAATCTACGCGGGCGCCCATAACGAAATCCTGTCCGAATTCGCGACCGGTCTCAGGCGCCGGCTGGCGCCGTTCCGGCGCGCGCAGTTTCGCACCGATGGGCGCATTTCGCGCTCTCATCTCGAGCATGGCGCCGTCGTCAAGGCGATTCTGGCATGCGACGTCGCCGCCGCGCATTCCACGATGTTTCATCACATGAGCCTGGTCGAGGATTCATTCGGGCAGCTCGGCGCTGCTTCGAGAGCGAGGGCTTAACCCAACTTCGCTCACCGACGCCTGGCCGTGACGCCCATGCGGGGCGCCCGCGCCTTGTTTCGAACGTGGCCGGGGCCGCCGCCCTGCCAGCGTCCACAGGAGGCGCCGGCTTGAGGCCATCGGCCAAAAATCCGGCAGGTCTGGAAATCGTCATAGCGGCGGGGTATTGCGCGATCGGCCCCGCAAGGCCACATGTGGGGCTGGATTCTGGAAACGGACATAATGAGCGAAATACGGAAGCTCGCGGCGATCCTCGCCGCAGATGTGGTGGGATTTAGCCGGCTCGCCAGCACGGATGAGGATCGCACGCTGGCGCGCCTGCGGGCGCTGCGCAGCGATCTCATCGATCCGACCATCGCCGTCCATAACGGGCGCGTCGTCAAACGCATGGGCGATGGATTCCTTGTCGAATTTCGCAGCGTCGTCGACGCCGTGCGTTGCGCCGTCGAATTGCAGAACAGCATGGTCGAGCGCAATACGGGTCTTCCGGAGGAACGCCGGATCGTGTTCCGCATCGGCATTCATCTCGGCGATGTGGTCGAAGAGAGCGACGGCGACCTGATGGGCGATGGCGTCAATATCGCCTCGCGCCTCGAGGGGGTCGCCAAGCCTGGCGCGATCTGTCTTTCCGAGGATGCTTATCGCCAGGTGCGCGCGCGGCTCGATTTCGCCGTCAGCGATATGGGCGAGGCGCAGCTCAAGAACATCCTCGAGCCGGTCCGCATCTATTCGCTCGAGGTCGGCGTACCTGCGCAGGCGAAATCCGCGGCTCCAGCCAAACAAGCCGCGGCGGAGAAACCTTCGTCGCCGCCCGCTTCTCGCAAGCCGTCGATCGCCGTGCTCGCCTTCAACAACATGAGCGGCGACGCCGAGCAGGAATATTTCTCCGACGGCATCAGCGAAGACATCATCACCGACCTGTCTAAATTGTCGGAACTGCATGTCGTCGCGCGCAATTCGTCGTTCTTTTACAAGAAGGCCGTCGCGCCAGTCGCCGAGGTCGCCAAGGCGCTCGACGTTCGCTATGTCCTCGAAGGCAGCGTCCGCAAGGCGGGCAATCGCGTCCGCGTCACCGCGCAATTGATCGATTCGACGAGCGGCGGCCATGTCTGGGCGAGCCGCTTCGATCGCGATCTCGACGATATTTTCGCCATTCAGGATGAACTGACCAAGGAGATCGTCTCCGCGCTCAAGCTGAAGCTGACGATCGGCGAGCAGGACCGTCTGACCCAGCGGCGCGAGATCAACGTCGAAGCCTTCGAGCTTTTCCTGCGCGGGCGCGAGCAGGTGTGGGCGGCGACCCGTCCCACCAATATCGCCGCGCGCGGCCTGCTCGAACGCGCGATCGCCATCGATCCCGGATATGCCGCGGCCCATGCCGCCATCGCCATGACCCATGTGATCGACTACGCCAACGCATTCTCCAGCGAGCCCGAACAATCGCTGAAAATGGGCCTGGAGCTCGCGCAGCGGGTGGTTGCGATGGATGAGGCGGAGCCTCTCGGTCATTTCGCGCTCGGCGCAGCCTATATGTGGAGCAAGAAGCTCGACCTGGCGCAGGCGGAGGCCGAGCGCGCGATGGCGCTCTCGCCCAATTCCGCCGAAGGCCTGCGCATGAAGGCCCATATCCAGATATTCTCCGGCGATCCTGCGAGCGCAATCAAGAACCTTGAAATCTACATGCAGCGCGATCCGCATTATCCCGACATGGCGCTGCAGCTTGTCGGGGATGCGCGCTTTCAGCTCGGCGAATACGAATTGGCGATCGCCGCGATCGAGAAAAGGCTCGCGCGTAATCCGCAATCGGAGACCGCCTATGCGCTGCTGGCGTCGTGCTACGGCCACCTCGGCCGGCCTGACGATTGCCAGAAAGCCTGGCAACAGGCGTTGCGCGTCAATCCGCAATTCTCGATGGAGCGCCGCCGCCGCGTGATTCCGTTCCGCAATCCCGACGATTTCGAGTTGCGCGTCGAAGGTCTGCGCAAGGGCGGCGTGATGGTCGCCGATGCCGAGGCGCCGGCGGCCTGATGCGGCGACGCGGGTCGCCGTTCATTGCATGACGTTCCACCGGAGGGTGAGAACCGCGCCATTGTAGATCGCCCGCACAGCCATTGGCGCGGCGATCTTCAGGATCCCGGACTATCGTCCGACGATATCGAGCCCCGCGCGACGCGCGCGAAGAATATTGAGAGCTCTTCGCGGAACAGGGCGCGGAGGCCATTTGGCGGACCCTCGATCGGCGATCTCTCGGCGCGCGCGCTGATGCGCGCAAACATGTCGGCGAGATAATCGTGCCGGTTCCTGGCGGAATCGGCCCGGTCGCGGACTATTTCGGCCAGAACGTAACTATTCGCAAGAGCCGCGGCGCGCGCGTCTCTCAGGGAGTCTGCAATCTTTTCGAGCGCTAATGATAGCTCTTTGTCATCCATCTAATCATCCGGCGCCGAGCGCCTCGTCGCCTCTCGAACAAGGATGGCCGCTCCGCAATGTTCGTCTTCCCCGCCGATGATGGTCTCCAACGTCGAAGGTTCGGGGATGGAATCGCCGGCGCGTTTCATGTGGTCGAGACAGCGCGCGAGAGCCCTTCCGGCCCCGACACGCGCGCCATGGAACGTCGCCGCTGTCGCCGCGCATCCCGGCAGGTCAGGAAACGACGCGTGGAAAGCCATATCCGGTTCTTGAACGATGACCGCGAAATATTCTCGCACGGCGTCCTCGCCATGTTCGCTTCCGGCGTCGACACATTTTTGCCCGTCCTCGAAGTCACCGAGATTGATCAAAAATCCAGTCATTGGGGACTCGTGGCAAGCGGTTGCGAGAAAACGGGTGGTGAGGACGTACTGGACATAGATGCGTGGGCGCTGTCGGCGCTGGCCGGCAATTCGCGAATGGCGGTAACGACCCTTGCGCCGAGCAGGAAAGCCGCAAGCGCAAGAAATATGAACAATCCGGAATAGTTTACCCCACTCGCGCGCGGTGAGGCCTTGTTCCGTCCTGGCGCCGCGACGGCTGAACGCGGCAGACGCGCGACCAGGAGGGCGGCGACCGCCTCGGGGTCCAGGCGGGTTGAAGGCCTGTCGGGCAGACCCGCAATCAACGAACTCATTCTCAATGTCGCCGATTCCCTGGGCATTTCAGCCAAGCTTGCGGCCTCGCGCCAAGGATCGATGTCCTGGCGCGCCAGTGCTGAGAGCACGGTCAGCGTCGTACCGTTCTTTTCATCGCCGATCGGCGCGAACAGAAAGTCGTCGAGTTGGGACCGCTGTTGTGAAACGGAAACGGGGCGCATGGCTTTGATTCCTGAAGGTCGGTCGCCTTGCTCGATTTGCTGGGATGGCGGGCCTTGAGATGTCGGCGCGCCTTCTCCGGGCCGCGCCGGAACAGCTTGGGTTCTGATGACGCTCGCGCTGGCCAGTCAGGGAGGACCTACCCGTCCGATTCAAGCGGCCCGGCTCGCCGGGCCATAGAAATCGAGCGGCTGCGAGCTGACCGAGATAGAGCTGCGCTGGCCCCCGCTCTCGAATTTAGCGAAGCGAACGGCCGCCAGTTCGCTGTTGAAAATGCCGCCGTAAAGGCCATGCCGTTCGACGACGATCCATTGTCCGGCTCTGTCGCGCCCGATGATGAAACTCAAGGGGTCGGCGCGATCCAGAGCCGGTCGTTCTATGGCGGGGTCGTCGTTCATGGCGCGCCTACCAGAGGAGCGAAAGTGAAATAGGCGACGAGGCCGAACGCGACGATTGCTGAAGCCAACAGCAAACCCACAGCAAGTTCGATCCTCAGAGACGAACCGGTCCGTCTTTGATGGTTAGTGGCGCCAAGCGCGCCTTGATGATGGAAAGGCGATGCAATTCCCATGACATTCCTCACAAGGAACGGCCGATTTCGCCATTCCGGGCGGGAGACTGCATCCGCTCGGCATAAATAATCCATATGGGATTCGCGGTTCCGGCGTTAGTTTTCCATGGGTCCGCACGCCCGTTCGGAGCCGCCGGTCACCCATGGGCGCGCACCAGCCACAATGAAATCGCCGGCACGTAGGTCACCAGCATCAGCACGAAGAACATCACGAGATAGAACGGCCATATCTCGCGCATCACGTCCTCGATTCGCACTTTTCCGACGGCGCAGCCGACGAACAGAATGGCGCCGACCGGCGGGTGGCACAGGCCAATGCCGAGGTTCATCATCATGATCATGCCGAAATGCACGGGGTCGACGCCGAAATTCACCATGACCGGCAGCAGGATCGGCGTGCAGATGAGGATCGCTGGCGCCATGTCGAGCAGGCAGCCGAGCACCAGCAGCAACACGTTGATCATCATCAGGATGACGTATTTATTGTGCGAGATGGTGAGGAACGCCGCGGTGATCCTGGCGGGTACCTGCATCAGCGCCATCATGTAGCCGACCGCCGAGGCGAAGGCGATCAGCGTCATCACCAACGAGACGGTGCGCAGCGTGCGATGCACCAGCCCCGGCAGATCGCGCCAGCGATAGTCGCGGTAAATGAACATGGTGACGAAGAACGCCCAGACGCAGGCGACCGCGCCCGCCTCCACCGCGGTGAACACACCGCCCAGAATGCCGCCGAGGATAATGATCAGAGTGATCAGGCCCCAGAATGCTTCGATCGCCATGCCCGCCGCGACGCGCGGCGCCACCGCTTCGCCCTTCGGATAGTCGTTGCGATAGGCGAGCACGAGACACAGGACGACCAGGCAAAACCCGAGCAGCAGACCCGGCATCACGCCTGCAAGGAACAGGCTGAGGATCGAGATCGTACCGCCCGTCGCCAGCGAATAGATCACGGCATTGTGGCTCGGCGGGATCATCAGCGCCTGCACCGAGGCGCTGATCGTCACATTGGTCGAGAACACCCTGGGATAGCCCGCCTTCTCCATCTGCGGGATCATCACGGAGCCGACCGCGGAAATATCGGCGACCGCCGAGCCGGAAATGCCGGATAGAAACGTGGTTGCAAGGATGTTCACCACCGCCAGCCCGCCGCGCAGGCGCAACACGCCGACCAAAGCGTTGGCGAAACCGACCAGTCGCCGCGCCATGCCGCCCTCCGCCATGATCGCGCCGGCCAGCACGAAAAACGGAATGGTCAACATCGAGAACTTGGAGACGCCGGCGGATATCTGCAGCATGATCGCCTCGGGCGGAATATCGATCCACCAGGCGGCGACCAGCGCTGTAAGGCCCAGCGCATAGGCGATCGGCATGCCGATCGCGATGCAGGCGAAGAGCGCGCCGATGACGATCAGCGCTTCCATGATTCCCCTGTTCCGCTATGCGATGAGGCCACGCTGTGCGCCTCGGCCGGCGCAGCCGACGGCGGGCCGAACAAGAGGCGCTCGATTACGAATAATATGAGGCCGACGCCGCCGAGCGGGATCGGCAGATAGGTGACGCCGACCGACAATGACGGGAACTCGGCGATCGATTGATTCCAGGTGTCGGCGCAGAGTCGATAACCCCAGATCGCCATGAAGACGCCAACCAGCGCCATCAACAATTCCGCCGCCAGATCGGCCAGCCGCCGCGGCAAAGGCGGCAGGCGATCGCGTACGAAGGAGACGCGCATATGCAGCCCGACGCGGTAGCCCGCGGCGGCGCCGAAGAAGGTCAGCACTATGGAAAGCAGGATCGCCGCCGGTTCCGGCCAGGACGACGCGCTGTTCAACGCGTAACGGGTGAATACGCCCCAGGGAATGATCAGGGCGATCAGCACCAGCGCCAGGCCGGCGATCGTCGCGTAGAGCCAATAGAGAAGGTCCATCGCCCGGCGATAGGCGTCCAGCATCGGCCCCTCCCGCCCCCGCGCCGCGCCGCCTATTGCACGGCTTCGATGCGCTTGATGATATCGCTGAATTGCGGGGCGTATTTCGCCCAGACCGGCTTTTCGGCGTCCTGGAACGGTTTCTTGTCCTTGATCTCGACGATGACGATGCCGGCCTCTTCCATTTTCGCGCGCGCCTTGGCCTCGTATTGCTTCCAATATACGCGCTCGTCCTGTTGGGTCTGTTTGGCGAGCTTCAACACCAGCGCCCTGTCGGCCTCGGACAATTGGTTGAAAATCCGTTTGGAGAACACCAGCATTTCCGGCACGATCAAGTGCTCGGTCAACGAGTAATATTTCGCCGCCTGGTAATGGTTGTCGAAGACGAAGCTTGGCGCATTATTCTCCGCTCCGTCCACCACGCCGGTTTGCAGCGCGGTGAACACCTGATCATAGCCCATCGCCACGCCATTGCCGCCGAGCGCGTTCATCATGTCGACGAACATCGGGTTGCCCATCACCCGCATCTTCATGCCCTTGAGATCGTCAATGTCGCGGATCGGCCGCTTGGAATCGTACATGCTGCGCGCGCCCGAATCCATCCAGCACAGGCCGATGAGATTGGCGGTCGGATTATTGGTGACCTTGTCGAGCAGTTCCTGTCCGATCGGCCCATCGATCGTCGCCTCCATATGCGCGACGTCGCGGAACAGGAACGGCAAATTCAAGACGTTGAGGTCGTTGACCACCGGACCCAGGGCGCCGACGCTGACGCGCGCGAGCGCGATGGCGCCGACCTGCGCCTGTTCGATCGCCTCTTTCTCGCCGCCAAGCTGCATCGAGGCGTACATCTGAATGCCGAGACGGCCGTCGGTTTCCTTGGCGAGCGCTTTGCCCATGTCTTCCACCGCCGCCACCGTCGGATAGCCCTCCGGATGGACGTCGGAGGCCTTGAGCATTTTTTGCTGCGCCGCCGCCGGCCTGCCGGTTTCCAGCCCCAGAATCGCCGCCGCGCCCAATCCGATCGCATGACGTCTGCTGATCATGGTTTCCTCCTCGCCGCCGATTCGGGTCGCGCGTGCGTCGTTACAGCCAGTCATACGGCGTCCAACAATAAGTGCAAGGCGGCCCGTGCATCGAAAAGCGTCTTCCAGCCGCGGCGCGTCCGGCGCAGCGCGACGGCGCGCTTGCCCGGCGCCTCGACTTGCGCCAAGAGGCTGCGGCATGTCCCGACGCTCCCTCTTCGGCGCCCTGGCCCGCGGCGCTCTTGTCGCGGGATTGGCGCTGTTCTGCCTTTTCATCGGGCTTCTGATCTACGACAGCGTCGCGCCGCCCGTCTCAACGCTGATGCTCGGCCGCAAAATCGAAGGCAAGGGCTATGAACGCGACTATGTCAGACTGAAGGACATTGCGCCGATCGCCGTCGCTTCCGTGATCGCGTCGGAGGACGCCAGATTCTGTGCGAACGACGGCGTCGACTGGGGCGCTTTGCATGAAGTCCTGACCAAAGCCGGCAAGGACGGCCCCTCGCGCGGCGCCTCGACCATCACGATGCAGACCGCCAAGAACCTGTTCCTGTGGCCGGGCCGCTCGACCCTACGCAAGGGCGTCGAGATCGGCATAGCGCTTGTCCTCGGCAAAATCTGGTCGAAAGCTCATACGATCGAAGTCTATCTCAATGTCGCTGAATGGGGCGATGGGCTGTTCGGCATCGAGGCGGCCGCGCGACGCTATTTCCACAAGAGCGCTGGTCAACTCGATGCGCGCGAGGCGGCGCTGCTCGCAACCTCGCTGCCAAATCCGATCAAGCGCGACCCCGCCCATCCAAAAGCCTTTCAGCGCCGCCTCGCCGCCAACCTCGTCGCGCGGGCGCAGGACAGCGCCGATTGGGTCGATTGCCTGCCGCGCTGACGACCTCGGAAATGTTGGCGTTCGTTGGAAATCCGTCGCGGCCGCAATCGCCTGAAGTCCTTAATCGCGGACGAACGCCGACACTCCGAAATTAGCCCGACAACGCCCTCGCATCGCACAAAATCTTCCCGCCACCCGCTTTCGGCGGTGAAAGCGCTGACATCGTCGGTTCCAACGCGCATCGGCTTCGGCTAGCTTGCGCGCGACAATGACCCAGAGGAAGAGTGTAATGAGCTTGTCCAGCATTTTTGCGCGCATCGTTGCGCTGATCGGCGCCGTCGCGATCGTCTGGCGGCGCATGGAGGGCGGCCCGCGAGTCCAGGCTCTGGGCGACGCCCCCACGATCCCCGCGGCAAAGCCGCAGGGCGCCCTGCCCACCCTTAAAATGCCGACGGCGAAGGGGTGGCGCGAGGGACACACGCCGGTCGCCGCGCCTGGACTCAAGGTGAATGCGTTCGCAGCCGGCCTCAAACATCCCCGCTGGATTCATTCGCTGCCCAACGGCGACGTGCTAGTCGCGGAGGCGTTGACCACCGCCGGCCCGATCAAAACCGCCTTCGACTATGCAATGTTCAGCACGATGCAACGCGCCGCCGCCGTCGGGGTGAGCCCGAACCGCATCACCCGGCTGCGCGACGCCGATGGCGATGGCGTCGCCGAAATCCGAGGCGCCTTCCTGGAGGGTCTGAACCAGCCGTTCGGCATGGCGCTGCTCGGCGATAATTTTTATGTCGGCAACACCGACGGCGTCGTCGCTTTCCCCTATGTCGCGGGCGCGAGCCGGATCGCCGCGCAGGGACGCAAGCTGACCGAATTCAAGTCGGGAGGGCATTGGACGCGAAGCCTGTTGCCGAGCCGCGACGGGCAGAAACTCTACGTCGGGGTCGGCTCGCTCAGCAATATCGCCGACGACGGCATGGCCGTCGAGGAAGGCCGCGCCGCGATCTACGAACTCGATCTGGCAAGCGGCAAGAGCCGCATCTTCGCCGGCGGCCTGCGCAACCCGGTGGGGCTGGCGTGGGAGCCGCAGACGGGCGCTTTGTGGACGGTGGTCAACGAGCGCGACGGGCTCGGCGACGAGACGCCGCCGGACTATCTGACTTCGGTGCGCGACGGCGGCTTCTACGGCTGGCCCTATTGCTATTGGGGAAAGACGGTCGACGACCGCGTGCCGCAGGACGCGGCGCTGGTCGCCACGGCGATTACCCCGGATTATGCGTTGGGCGGCCATACCGCTTCGCTTGGTCTTTGCTGGCTCCCCGCCGGCACGCTGCCGGGTTTCCCCGACGGCATGGCCATCGGGCAGCATGGCTCCTGGAATCGCAGCACGCTGAGCGGCTACAGGGTTGTCTTCGTGCCCTTCGAGAACGGCCGCCCGGCGGGACCGCCGCGCGATATTCTGACAGGCTTCCTCGCCCCGGACGAGCGGGCGTCCTATGGACGACCGGTCGGGGTGACGATCGGCCCCGACGGCTCGCTGCTGGTGGCGGACGATGTCGGCGATGCGATCTGGCGCGTGACCGGCGCGTAGAAAGAATTGCGCGCCGCGCGCCGATCCTCGTCAATCAGCCGCGGGCGCTTGACGGCTCGGCCTCAGACCTTGACGGTCGAGGCCTGGTAAATCTCGTCGATGGATTTCGCCAGCGCCGCATTGAATTCGGCGTCCGTCATCGAATGTTTGAGATCTTCGGCGAGGGCGCGCGAGAAGCTGGCGATCATGCCATGATTCCTCGCGAGGCGCTGGCACGCGTCAGTCCTGGCATAGCCGCCGGAAAGCGCGACGACCCTCGCCACGTTCTTATGTTTCATCAGCGAAGAATAGAAATCCGGGACGTCGGGAATCGTCAGTTTCAGCATCACCTTGCGCCCGTTCGGCAAGGCGTCGAGCCGCGTGGTCAGTTCCGCCAGGAGGATAGCCTCGGCGCCGCGCTTGTCCGGACTCTTGATCAGCACTTCGGGCTCGATAATCGGCACAAGCCCGTGTTCGGCGATCTGCGCCGCCAAGGCAAATTGCTGATCGGCGATAGCGGCGATGCCTTCTTTTGAAGGCAGGTTGATGACCGAGCGCATCTTGGTGCCGAATACGCCAAGCTTCACCGCGCGGGCAAGCAATGGATCGAGCGCAGGGATCGGCTTCATCAGGCTGACGCCGTCCTTCTCCGCCTCGAGCCCCTTGTCGACTTTCAGGAAGGGCACGACGCCCCGATCGTCCCACAGGAAACTCGGCACCGGCTTGCCCTTCGCCTGCCCGTCCATGGTGGCTTCGAAAAGAATCGCCGCAATGACCTTGGCGCCGGTGAAGGCCGGCGACGTCATGATGCGCACGCGCATCTCATGCACCAGCTTGAACATTTCAGCGTCGCCGCTATAGGCGCTGTCCGGAATGCCGTAGAGGCGCAAGGCGCCGGGGGTCGAGCCGCCGCTCTGATCGAGCGCGGCGATAAAGCCGCCCTTTTCGGAGATTTGCGCCATCATCTTGTCATTGGCCATGATCGTTTCCTCGTCTCGCACCAGAACGCTTAAGCAGGCGCCCTAACCTTGCCTTGCCTTTGGGTCATTGCGCGTATTTGACACAGCGTTGGATATCCACGCAACCTTCGTCCCTGCGCGGCCGCAACCGCGGCGTCCGGCCTACGGCTCTGACCATGCGCGTTCAATAAGCACTTCGGCCGATAACGCCTCAATTTGCTAGGATCGAAGTGCTGCTTTCCATCCAAATCGGCCGTATAAACCTAAGCGGCGAACGTTGGTCGAACCGCCAGCGAAGAAAAACCGGAGGAGCGCAATGATCCGCTTGGGCATGCATTCGAGCCTATGGACCTCGGCCTGGACGCGCGAAGGCGCCGAACTCAGCGTTGCCGACGCGGCGCGCCACGCACTCGATATCGTCGAGATCGCGCTTCTGGAGCCTGACAAGGTCGATGTCGCCCATTCCCGCGAATTGTTCAAACGGCACAATATCGTCCCAACCGCCTCGCTCGGCCTGCCAATCGAAGCCGAAGCGACACAGCATCCAGAGAAAGCGCAAGCTTTTTTGATGCGCGCCCTGGAGGTCGCGCATGACTTAGGATCCAACACACTGTGCGGCGTGATCTATTCGACCCTGGGCTATCGCACCGGCGCGCCGCCAAGGCCCGAGGAATATGACGCGATCGCGCGCGCGCTGAAGCCAGTGGCCAGGCGCGCCGCCGATTACGGCATGACGCTCGGCATTGAAGCGTGCAACCGCTACGAGACGCATCTCGTCAACACGGCGAAACAGGCGCTCGAATTGGCAAAGCGCATCGACGAGCCCGCCATGATGATCCATCTCGACAGCTACCACACGAATATCGAGGAGAAGGGCTTCGCGGCCGCGCTCGCCGATGGCGGCGGCAAGGTGCGCTATGTCCATCTCTCCGAGAGCGATCGAGGCGTGCCGGGCTCAGGCAATATCGACTGGAAGAGCGTCATGGTCGCGCTGAAAGGCGCGGATTTCGATGGCGATCTCGTCGTCGAATCCTTCGTCAACATGCCGCCGCAGCTCGCCAGCGCGCTCTCCGTCTGGCGCCCGGTCGCGCGCGACCGCGACGAAGTGCTCGACATCGGCCTGCCCTATTTGAAGAGCCTTGCGCGCGCGACGGGATTGATCGCCTAACCGGCGTGACCTAAACGCGCAGCACGCGTCCAGCGACCGCGTCGAGCTTGGCGAGGAGCGCGGGGTCGCGCGCCTCGGGATGGGTCATGATGGCGTTATCGAGCGCGCGATCGGAGCCGATGGGGCAAGGCTCGTGTTCGGCCGACATATCACGCAGCACGCGCGAGACGAGCGCGCCGGCGCGTTGCGCATTCTCATGCACAACCTTGACGACCGCCGCGACGTCGACCGCGCTGTGCTCCTCGTGCCAGCAATCGAAGTCGGTGATCATCGCGACCGTCGCATAGGAAATCTCCGCCTCGCGGGCGAGCTTGGCCTCCGTTGCGCCCGTCATGCCGACGACGTCGGCGCCGCGCGCCTGAAAGAACAGCGATTCGGCCAGCGAAGAAAACTGCGGGCCTTCGATACAGAGATAGGTTCCGCCAAGCTGACAGGCGATGCCTTCGGCCGCCGCCGCCTCGGCGATCCGCCGCTGCAGGCGCGGCGCGACCGGATGAGCCATCGAGACATGAGCGACGCAGCCGTTGCCGAAGAAGCTCGTCTCACGGCGATAGGTGCGATCGTCGAACTGATCGACCAGCACAAACAGGCCGGGATAGAACTCTCGCTTGAACGAGCCGCAGGCGGAAAGCGAAATGATGTCGGTGACGCCGGCGCGCTTCAACGCATCGATATTGGCGCGATAATTGATGCCTGAAGGCGACAGGCGATGCCCGCGCCCGTGCCGGGCGAGGAACACCGCTTCGGTCGCGCCGATCCGCCCGAAGCGCAGCCGGTCGGACGGCTCACCCCAGGGAGTCGCGACGCTCTCTTCGCGCAAATCCGTCAAGGCGTCGAGATTATAGACGCCCGAGCCGCCGATGATTCCGACAATCGCCTTGGTCATTTGCTATGGCTCCGCGCCGCGCCCATTCATTATTGTCGCAATGGCGGCGCATGATCAACGCAAGTTTCGAGCCGCGAGGAAACCGCAAAAAAAGAGCGGGCCGTGAAATGGCCCGCTCGATCAAAAATCCACGACTAGCGGAGCGCACGCTGCCACGTCGCCTAGTGAATCTTGTCCCAGACTCGCCTCTTGGTGAAATAGAGCAGTCCGGCGAAGATGATCAGGAACACCATCACCCTTAGCCCGATTTTCTTGCGCTCGGCGAGCGTCGGCTCCGCCGCCCAGGCGAGGAACGCCGTCACATCCTGCGCGTAATTGGCCGTCTTGGCCGGCGTGCCGTCGGTATATTCCACCGCGCCATCGCTGATCGGCGGCTGCGGCATGGCGATCTTGTGGCCGGGGAAATACAGGTTCCAGTTCGGATCCTTCGGATGCGTATAGCCATTCAGGATGGCGTCGACATAATCGGCGCCGACCTCCTGATATTGTACGAAGGGCAGCGCGTCGAAAATGAACCAGGGGAAGCCGCGCTCATATTTACGCGCCTTCGCCAGCACCCACATGTCGGGGGGCGCCTTGCCGAAAGTGGCCGCGGCGGCTTCGGGATTGGGATAGGCCTCCGGCGGTGGAATGATGTCGGAAGGTATGCCCGGGCGCTTGAATATCTCGCCCTTGTCGTTGGGCGAATCATTGGTCACTTGGTAGGTCGCCGCGAGCGCCTTGATCTGCGCCTCGCTGAAGCCCGGTCCGCTCGGATCTTCGAGGGTTCGGAACGGGATGCTGAGCCGGTGGCAGGTGCTGCATACTTCGCGATAGACTTTGAACCCGCGTTGTAATTGCGCCTGATCATAGGTTCCGAACAATCCGGAAAAACTCCAATGCTGGCGCGGCGGCGAAGGCTGCTCGGCATCGGCGTCAACGTCGGTTGGCGCAGTTTCACCCGTGTTTGGCGCCGCGGCGGCCTTTGCCGGGGTGGGAGCAGCGGCTGTGGCGGGAGCGGCCGCCGGCGCCGGTTTCTCAGCGCTCGGGGCTGCGGGCGTCGCGGCTGGCGCGGCGTCGTCTGCGCGAGAGGCGGCGCCAAGCGCCAGCAGAAGCGCCAAAGTCGCCGGAGCCAGGGCGGTCTTTTTGAAACGGATCATGTGCATTTTCCCTAAGCGATCGGTTTCAAATCATTCGGCCGGCTGCGCCGCCGGCGCGCCCTTGGCCAATACCGCGTCGGCGATGGAGATTGGCAATGGCTTTGTCTTTTCGAACAGTCCGAGCAAAGGCAGCACGATCAAAAAGAATGCAAAATAGCAGAAGGCCAGCAGCCGCGCCGCCAGTGTCGTGCTGTCGTTGACTTCCTGCGAGCCGAGCCAGCCAAGACCCAGGCAGACTGCGACGAACACCCAGAAAAACACGCGAAACACCGGACGGTATTTCGCCGATTTGACCGGCGAGGTGTCGAGCCAGGGCAGAAATGCGAGCAAAGCGATGGCGCCGAACAGGCAGATGACGCCGATCAGCTTGTTCGGAATGGCGCGCAAAATCGCATAGAATGGCAGCAGATACCATTCCGGCACGATGTGGGCCGGCGTCACCAGCGGATTGGCGTTGTTGTAATTGTCGGCGTCGCCAAGATAATTGGGAATGTAGAAAACGAACCAGGCATAAAGGATCAGGAAGACCGCCAGACCGAATGCGTCCTTGAGCGTCGCATAGGGCGTGAAAGCGACCGTGTCGCGCTCGACATTCTTGACCTCGACGCCATCAGGATTGTTCTGGCCGACCACATGCAGCGCCCAGACATGGAGGCCGACGACGCCGGCGATCATGAAGGGCAAGAGATAGTGCAGCGAGAAGAAGCGGTTGAGCGTCGCATTGTCGACCGCATAGGCGCCCCACAGCCAGATCGAAACGCTCTTGCCCACCAGCGGAATGGCCGAAAAGAGATTGGTGATGACGGTGGCGCCCCAGAAGCTCATCTGGCCCCAGGGAAGCACATAGCCCATGAAGGCGGTGGCCATCATCAGGAGATAGATGATCACGCCAAGGATCCACAAAACCTCGCGCGGCGCCTTGTAGGACCCGTAATAGAGGCCGCGGAAAATATGCATATAGACGGCGAAGAAGAACATCGACGCGCCGTTCGAATGCAGATAGCGAAACAGCCAGCCATAATTGACGTCGCGCATGATGTGCTCGACCGAGCTGAACGCCATGGTCGACTCGGGGGTGTAATGCATCGCCAGAATGACGCCCGTGACGATCTGGGCGACCAGCATGAACGAAAGTATCGCGCCGAAGGTCCACATATAATTGAGGTTGCGCGGCGTCGGATAGACAATGAACGAGGAATGAACCAGCCCCATGATCGGCAGGCGGCTTTCAAACCAGCGGCCGACAGCGCTTTTGGGGACGTAAGTCGAGGATCCGCTCATGACTTTGATTCTCTAGGGACGAGGCCGGCAGGATTGCGGAAGGCGATTAAGGGGCCAGGGCCCCGCGATCAACCAATCCGCACTTTTGTATCGGACAGGAAGGCGTATTCGGGAACTTCGAGATTGAGCGGCGCCGGCCCCTGACGGATGCGCCCCGAGGTGTCGTAGACGGACCCATGGCACGGGCAGAGCCAGCCGTCGTATTTGCCTTCATGGCCGAGCGGCACGCAGCCGAGATGGGTGCAGATGCCGACGACGATCAGCCAGGGCGCCTTTTTGACCCGTTCGGCGTCGGTCTGGGGATCGCGCAATTCGCTGACCGGCGTATTGACCGCCTCTTCGATCTCCTTGGCGGTGCGGTGGCGAATGAACACCGGCTTGCCGCGCCATTTGACCGTGACGATCTGACCTTCCTGGATAGCCGTAATATCGACCTCGATCGCCGCCAGAGCGAGGGTCGAAGCGTCAGGGTTCATCTGATCGATAAGTGGCCAGACGACCGCGCCGACGCCGACCGCGCCCACGGCGCCGGTAGCCAAAAACAGAAAGTCTCTGCGGTTCTGATCGACGATTGCCGCGCCTGACAAATGAACCCCCAATTTTCCCGGTCGCCCGTCACCCTAGCGGGCTATCGCGCGGCGCCGTCCAAGCTGCGCCTGACGCGCTTCAAAACGAATGTTTCAAAGCGCCTGCGACGCCGCAACGACCCCAACCTACGCGCCCCAAGCCGTATCGTTTGCGGCTATTTCGCACCCTTCGCTTTGGTTGTCCATAGTCCCTTCGCGGGCGCGGGCGCGGCTTGTCGTCACGGTTCCCAGCGCGTCGAGGCCGGCCCAATCGCCGGCCTCTGTCGGCGACCCGGCGCCCAAAGACTTTCCCTTTTCCGCAACTGGCTCTAAAGCCGTGAGCCTATGGTTTCGCCCGCCGCCTCGCTCTGCCTCGCCCTCTACGAGCCCGATATCGCCCAGAATACGGGCGCCATGCTGCGCACTTGCGCCTGTCTTGGCGTCAGGGCGGCGATCATCGAGCCGGCGGGCTTCCCGGTCTCCGACCGTCATTTCCGCCGCGCCGGCATGGATTATCTCGATCATGTCGCGATCGACCGCCATATTTCGTGGCGCGCTTTTTCGCAATGGCGCCACGCCAGCGGAAGGAGACTCATTCTGTTGACGACCAGCGCGGAGGAGACGCTCTGGAACTTTGCTTTCCAGAGGGAGGACATCCTGATGGTCGGTCGGGAATCGGCGGGCGTGCCACAAGAGGTGCATGACGACGCCGATGCGCGCGTCCGGATCGCGATCCAGCCTGCTATGCGCTCGCTCAACGTCGGCGTCGCCGCGGGAATCGCGCTTGGCGAGGCGCTCCGCCAGATCATGCGCGGAGGGGCGACAGGATGACGCATGCCGGCGCGCGGCGCCGGCAATCTGCTCATCGGCAAGCGCAGCGAATTTTCCGGGCGCGAAATCGGCAATAGGCGCGACTTGTCTGTATGATAGGAGCCATCATGCCGCGGAACGCCCAAAGCGCCGGCGCGCGGGGATAAGGAATGACGCCTTGAACGAGAAAACCCGCATCCTGATCGCCGACGACCATCCCCTGGTCCTGGGCGCGCTGCGGCAGGCGCTGAGCGGAGCCATCCAGGGCGCGGAATTCTTCGAAGCGGCCGATCTCGAAAGCCTGTCGGCCGCCCTCGACAGGACGCCCGACATGGACCTCGTGTTGCTTGATCTCGCCATGCCGGGCGTGCGGGGATTTTCCGGGCTGATGTATCTTCGGGCCCAGCACGCCAGCGTGCCGGTGATCGTCGTCTCCGCCAATGAGGATCGCGGCGTGATGCGGCATTGCCTGGATTTTGGCGCTTCGGGCTATATCCCAAAATCGCTCGATGTCGAGACGATGCGGGCCGCCGTGCGCGCGGTGCTCGACGGCGGGCGCTGGACGCCGCCCGATCTCGATCTTTCGACCCCCAGCGAGTCCGGCGCGCTGGTGCGCCGCCTTTCGTCGCTGACCCCGCAGCAGGTGCGCGTGCTGATGATGCTGTCGGAAGGCCTGCTCAATAAACAGATCGCCTATGAGCTCTCGGTCTCCGAGGCGACGATCAAGGCCCACGTTTCGGCGATTCTGCAGAAGCTCGATGTCGAAAGCCGGACACAGGCGGTGATCGCGGCGGCCAATATCGAAAAGGGACAATGGCCCGTACGGTCGCCATGAAACGCGCGGGCGCGGCGGCGCGCCACAAAATAATGATGGAAACCGCTCTCAGCCCTTCGTCTTATCGTTTGCAAACCCTGACACCATTGCGCAGCCCCGCGCCGTCAAACTAAACTCGCCAATGCGGGCGCCGTTCGAGCGCCAAAGCCGCTTCATGCGGTTGGTTTTGGAAGCACTGGCCAGGGAGCGCCTGAGGATGATCCGCACCGTCGAAACAAAACCATTCGCCGATCAGAAGCCGGGCACCTCAGGCCTTCGCAAAAAGGTGCCGGTTTTCCAACAGGCCAATTACGTCGAAAATTTCGTGCAGTCGATTTTCGATTCGCTCGAAGGCTATGCCGGCAAGATGCTCGTGCTCGGCGGCGACGGGCGCTATTATAACCGCGAGGCGATCCAGAAAGTCATCAAGATCGCGGCCGCCAACGGTTTTGGCCATTTGGTCATCGGGCGCGGCGGCATTCTGTCGACGCCTGCCGTCTCCTGCCTCATCCGCGGACGCGCCGCCTATGGCGGCATCATCCTATCGGCGAGCCATAACCCAGGCGGCCCCAACGGCGATTTCGGCATCAAATACAATATCGGCAATGGCGGCCCGGCCCCCGAAAAAATCACCGACGCAATTTTCGCGCGCACCAAGACCATCGCCCATTACAAAATCGCCGATGCGCCCGACGTCGATCTCGATACGATCGGCACGACCAAGGTCGAGGGCGCGACGGTCGATATCGTCGATCCCGTCGTCGAATATTCCGCGCTGATGAAGACGCTGTTCGATTTCGATGCAATCCGCGGCCTGTTCGCCTCGGGCTTTCGCATGCGCTTTGACGCCATGCACGCGGTGACCGGCCCCTATGCGCACGCCATTCTCGAAGGCGAACTTGGCTCCGGCGCCGGCACGGTGGTCAATGGCGTCCCCCTACCCGATTTCGGCGGCCATCATCCAGACCCCAACCTCACCTACGCCAAGGATCTCTACGATCTGATGATGTCGCCGCAAGCGCCCGATTTCGGGGCGGCCTCCGACGGCGACGGCGACCGCAATCTGATCCTCGGACGCGGCATTTTCATCACCCCTTCGGATTCGCTGGCGATGCTGGCGGCCAATGCGCGCCACGCGCCAGGCTATGCCAAGGGGCTGGCGGGCGTCGCCCGCTCGATGCCGACCAGCGCGGCGGCCGACCGCGTCGCCGCCAAGCTCGGCTTGAAATGCTATGAGACGCCGACGGGCTGGAAGTTTTTCGGCAATCTGCTCGACGCCGGCCTCGCGACAATTTGCGGCGAGGAAAGTTCGGGAACCGGCTCGAACCATTTGCGCGAGAAGGACGGCCTCTGGGCGGTTCTGTTATGGCTGAGCATTCTCGCCCAGCGCCGCATTTCGGTGCTCGATCTGGCGCACGAACATTGGTCGATCTATGGACGGAATTATTACACGCGCCATGATTATGAGGAGATCGATCTTGCCGCCGCCAACGGCCTGATGGACGCGTTGCGTAGCCAACTGACGAGCCTGCCGGGCTCGCTGCACGGCGCCCTTAAGGTCAGCGCCGCCGATGATTTCGAATATCACGATCCTGTCGACGGCTCCGACACCAAGGCGCAGGGCGTGCGCATCCTCTTCGAGGGCGGCTCGCGCATCGTCTACCGGCTGTCGGGCACCGGAACGGCGGGCGCGACGCTGCGCGTCTATATCGAGCGCTATGCGCCCGAAAACGGCGATCTCGGCGAAGAAACGCAAAGCGCCCTCGCCGACCTGATCGCACTGTCGCGCACGCTTGCCGGCATCGAGCAACGCACGGGCCGCAAGGCGCCGAGCGTCGTCACCTGAGCGCCGGCCGGCGTTTGATACGCTGAATCAGTTCGCCGTAGCGCCGAGCGCGGCGACTGCGGCTTCGAGAATTTCATCGGAGAGGGCGGGATCGGCGTCGGCGACGCTGCGCGCCAGCGTCAGGGCGCCGGCCAAGGCAGCCAGTTGCGTGATCGCCTGGCGCCGTGCGTTCTTTCGCAGGCCGGCGGTCTTGCCGGCGGTCGCGGCGCGGGCGAAGGCGTCGAGATATTTGTGCAGGCCCGCCGCATATTCGTCACGGACCGGCAGCGACTGGCGCGACACGTCGCCGGCGAAGGCGACCATCGGGCATCGCGCCGCCGTCGCGTCGCGCGACTTTTTCTCGACGTAGCGGCGTTTGTAATCGTCGAAGGCCCGCGCCCGCTCGGCGGGATCGGCGATCGCGGCGATCGCTTCGAGCGCCCCAATCGACTTGCCGAAGACATGCGCGCAAGCTGCCGCTTCGAGGTCGTCCTTCGAGCCGAAATGATTGTAGAACCCGCCATGCGTCATGTCGGCCGCATGCATCAGGTCAGCGATGCTGACGCCGTCGAATCCTTTTTCGCGAAACAAAACCGCAGCGGTTTCAACCACTCGCGCTTTATTCTCGTCGGCCTGTTTTCTCGTGATCCGCATGGCTCGCCCGGATTGACCTTCGAACTTTGATGACGTATATCATCATTGAATGATGATGGATATCATCGAAATTTAAGCCTGCCGCGCCTTTCACGCAAGAGGCGAATGCGAGACGGAGCCCCTTGATGTTGGCAAACGCGCTTGCGCTGCGGCTTTCCCGCTATGGCGTTCATTACGGCTGGGTGATCATCGCCGTCACCTTCCTCACCGCGCTGACCACCGCCGGCGCGGTCGGCGTGCCCGGCGCGCTGATCCTGCCGCTGACCAAGGAATTCGGCTGGAACACCGCTGAGATTTCGAGCGCGCTGGCGATCCGCCTTGTCCTGTTCGGGTTGATGGCGCCTTTCGCCGCCGCCCTGATCGAGCGCTATGGCGTGCGCCGCATCGTCATCATCGCCATTGCGATGATCGTCACCGGCCTGCTGCTCGCGCTCGTCATGACCAAGGCCTGGCATCTCGTCGTGCTGTGGGGGATCATCGTCGGCATCGGCACCGGCATGACGGCGCTGGTGCTCAGCGCGATCATTTCGACGCGCTGGTTCACCGCGCGGCGCGGCCTCGTGCTCGGCATGCTGACCGCGAGTTCGGCGACCGGACAATTGATCTTCCTGCCGCTCGCCGCCTGGCTCGTCGAGCGTTTCGGCTGGCGCTATGCGCTCGCCCCATCGGTGATCGGCCTGTTGATCGCCGGCTTGGCTGTGGTCCTGTTCATGCGCGACCGGCCGTCCGACGTCGGCCTCGCCCCCTATGGGGAGCCGGCCCCCGCGCCGGGACAGGCGATCGCCGCGCCCGCCGCCACCGCGCCGGCGTTCGGTCGCGCCTTTTCGGTGCTCGGCGATATATCGACGAGCGCCACATTCTGGATTCTGGCGGCGACCTTCTTCATCTGCGGGCTCAGCACCAATGGCCTCGTGCAGACTCATTTCATTTCGCTCTGCGTCGATTTCGGCATGCCGGCGGTCGCCGCCGCCTCGACCCTGGCGATGATGGGCGTGTTCGATTTCTTCGGCACCATCGCATCGGGCTGGCTGTCCGACCGTTACGACAATCGCGCGCTGCTGTTCTGGTATTACGGCCTGCGCGGCCTGTCGCTGCTCTACCTGCCCTTCTCGGCGTTTTCGTTCTACGGCCTGTCGCTGTTCGGCGCCTTCTACGGCCTCGACTGGATCGCCACCGTGCCGCCGACGGTGCGCCTCAGCGCGCGCGCCTTCGGCAAGGAAAAGGCCGGCGTCGCCTTCGGCTGGATCTTCGCCGCCCATCAACTGGGCGCCGCCACCGCCGCCTTCGGCGCCGGCCTGTCGCGCAGCGTGCTGGCGAGCTACCTGCCGGCATTCTTCGCCGCCGGCGTCATGTGCCTCGTCGCGGCGGGGATTGTGTGGCTGATCAGGAAGAACCCGGTGGGGCAGGCGGCGGCGGCGTGAAAAGGGGGGGCGAGGGTTGAAAGCGCGGCCTGCGCTCGCTGGAAGATCGACTACCTTTTTGCACGTCTCCCTTGATGGCTACGTCTTCCCTGGATATATTACTGGATATATCTACGGGAGCCGAGCATGGCCAATTCGCAGAAGCGCGCCGTCCAGAATTACCGTTCGCGCCTGAGCGAGCGCGGCTTGGCGCGCTTCGAGGTGCTTGGCCTGCAATCGGACCGTGAGTTGATCCGCTCACTGGCGCGCCGGCTCGCTGAGGACAGCGCGAACGCCGCCCGCATCCGCGCGACGGTCAAAAACACGATCGCCGGCGAGCCGCGGAAAAAGGGCGGGATTCTCGCCGCCCTGCGCCGCTCGCCGATGGTTGGCGCGGAGCTCGATCTATCCCGCCTGCGTGACAAGGGGCGCAAGGTCGATCTTTAATGCGTTACCTGCTCGACACGAACATTCTCAGCAATGCCGCCAGGCCGAGTCCGTCGAAATCCCTCATCGCCTGGATGTCCGAACAAGCGGACGAGGATTTGTTCATCGCCTCGCTCACGGTCGCCGAAATCCGCCGCGGTGTTCTGGAAAAGCCTCGGGGCAAGCGACAGGACCAGCTCGAAGCCTGGTTTTCCGGCCCGGAAGGCCCGCAAGCTTTGTTTGCCGGACGCGTCCTGCCCTTCGATGAAAAGGCAGCGCTGATCTGGGCGCGGCTGATGGCGGACGGCCGGGACAGAGGGCGGCCGCGTAGCGCCCTCGATATGATCATCGCGGCGATCGCAGAGGCCAACGCATGCGTCGTCGTCACCGACAATGTGAAGGACTTTCACGGCGTCGAGATCATCAATCCGCTGCGCGGGGCAGTGTGAAGCGCCGGGCGCCATTGACGTGGCCCGTCGATCGCAATTGTCGCGGCGCCAAAAAAAGCGATTTGCGTCACAGTTGCCGCAAGCCGCCGCCGCGTGCGGCGATAAGCCTTCATTGATCTCTTGGCGGCTATTCTGCGCGGAAGAAGATTGAACTCAAGGGCGGCCTCGCAGAGGCCGTCGCCGGAGGCGATGCGCCTTGCGCACCCTTGACTTCAATCTTCTTCCGCGCTCCGCTCGCGCCAAGAAATCAATGCAGGATTATGGTCAAACGCTCCTGGTCAGCCGCGCGGATCAAAAATGCGATAGTCAGAGCGAGATGATTGTTGATCGAGTCATCCGCCCGTCATTGCGAGGGAGCGCAGCGACGAAGCAATCCAGACGAGGCTAACAGAGCTCAGGCTGGATTGCTTCGTCGCTGCGCTCCCTCGCAATGACGAAAGTTAACCTCAGCAGAAGTCACCACACCGCTCACCCCGACGCCTTGACCAACCTCCGTATCTTCTCCGCATCTTCCGGCGTCGCAGGATTATATATCGCCATATTGAGATCAGGCCGCCCGTCGACGGCGAAGGTCGAAAATTCCATCGACAGCGGCCCGACGATACGATGATGCAAAACCTTCAGCCCGTCGCCATGGCCCTGCACATCATTGTCGCGCCACATCGCCGCAAATTCGGCGCTGGTCGCGCAGAGTTCGTCGACCAGCGATTGCACGTTGCGCGCCGCGCCGGCGCGCGCCACATCGGCGCGGAACGAGGCCACGACATAACGCGCGACGTTTTGCCAGTTGGACTGCGCCGCGCGAACGTGCGAGTTGTGGAACATCAGGCGCAGCACATTGCGTTGGCCCTCCGGCAGCGTGCTGTAATCGGTCAACACGGCCGCGGCGGCTCGATTCCATGCGATGACATCCCACGTCGCAGTTCGAATGAAAGCGGGGCTGTATTCCAGCGTGTCGAGCACGCGTTGCAGACGCGGCGTAATGCCTTCGGGTGCGTGATAACGAACTTCGGGCGGGCGACCCAGGCCAAGTAGAAACAAGTGCTCGCGCTCGGCTGTGGTCAGCATCATCGCATGCGAAATGCGATCGAGAACATCGGCGGATGGCGCGCCGCCCCGTCCCTGTTCCAGCCAGGTGTACCAGGTGGCGCTGACATTCGCGCGTTGCGCCACCTCCTCGCGGCGCAGGCCCGGCGTCCGCCGCCGCGCCAACGGAAGTCCGAACGCGGTCGGATCGAGCTTCGCGCGCCGATCCTTCAGATAGATGCCCAGAAAGTTTTCATTCGCGGCGGGCATGGCGATCCTGTTAGCGATTATACCGGTGTACTGTCACTACTTTACCATCATAGCACATTGGCGGAAAAAGCGCGCGTCGCGTTTGGAGCGCTCGCCGGCCGATCATTTCGTTCGATCACAACAAGGAACATTCACATGCGTGTATTCATGACCGGCGCCGCCGGATTCATCGGCGCCGCCACAACCAGGGAATTGATCGCCAACGGCCACCAGGTGTTGGGGCTCGCGCGCTCCGACGCCAATGCCGCCGCCCTGAAAGCGGCCGGCGCCGAGGCCCATCGCGGATCGCTCGAAGATCTCGACAGCTTGCGCAAGGGCGCCAAAGAGACTGACGGCACGATCCATCTCGCCTTCATCCACGATTTCTCGAAGTTCGCGGAGAATGGGCAGATCGACAAACGCGCCATCGAGGCGATGGGCGACGTACTGGAAGGCGCCAACAAGCCCTTCATCGTCACTTCAGGAACGGGCCTCGTCGCGCCAAATGTCGTGGTCACCGAAGATATGCGGCGCGACGCCGGCCCCCATGTCCCGCGCGTGTCCGAACAGACAGGTCTCGCCTATGCGTCGCGCGGCGTGCGCGCCATGACAATCCGCCTGCCGCAGGTGCATGGCGCCGACGGCAAGGCCGGCTTGATCACTTATCTGCTCGAAGGCGCTCGTCGGAAAGGCGCCGCCGCTTATGTCGGCGACGGCGGCGCGCGCTGGGCGGCGGCGCATCGACTGGATGTCGCCCGCCTCTACCGGCTCGCATTGGAGAAAGGCGTGGCGGACGGCATCTATCATGCTGTCGGCGAGGAAGGCGTGCCCATGCTCCAGATCATCGAGGTGATCGCCCGCGCCCTCAACGTGCCCGCGGTTTCGATCAGCCAGGAAGAGGCCGCCGATTATTACGGCCCGCTCGCCATGTTCGCCGGCCTCGACATGCCGGCATCCAGCGCTTTGACGCAGAAGCGGCTGGACTGGAAGCCGACAGGGATCGGCCTGATCGCCGACATCGGCCAGCCGGGTTATTTCGCGCGATAAGAGGCCGCGTCGCCCATCGTCGGCATCGGCCTCCTCGACGCCGCGAGCTGGGCGTGCTGGCGTTAGGCGGAATCATTAGGCGCTCGGATCGAGAACGCTCAGGAGGTTGAGATCGGATTCCTCCATTGATTTCTTGGGCGGAGCGAGGCGCGGAAGGAGATTTAAGTCAAGGATCGCCCTTCAGGCGACCGCCGGAGGCGGCGAGCGCTTTGCGCTCGTCCTTGAGTTCAATCTCCTTCCGCGCAAAATGGCCGCCAAGAGATCAGCGAAGGATTTTCGCCGGTCGAAACGGCGCGCTTCTGCGTCGGCTGAGGATATCAGGGGATCGATCGAGAATAGTTGAGGGGGAAGTGGTTACCCCTCGATAGCAGCTGTCTCTCCGCGACCATCTCATCAGGTCGTCGAGGGCGAGCAGATGCCGGCCCCGCAAAAGCGGAGCGTTCTGCAGCTCAGGCAAGATCAATCGGCTGCTTCTTCTTCGCGAATGTCGACCGGCTGACCCCCGTCATTTGATCTCCCCACTGCCCGATATCGACCCGGCGAAAGGCCGTAGTGTCGATGGAACAGTTTCGAAAACGCGGCCGCAGTCGCGTAGCCGACGCGGCTGGCGATCCGTGCAATTCCCTCGTCGCTCGATTCGAGCAGAAACGCCGCCTCCGCCAGACGGCGCGCAATCAGATAACGGTGCATGGGCTGGCCGACGAGCTTGGTGAAGCGGGCCGAAAATGCCGAGCGGCCGAGACCTACCCGGCGCCCGAGTTCGTCCAGAGTCCAGGAACGAGTCGGTTGTTCGTGGATTGCCTGAAGCGCCGGACCGATATGCGGGTCCGCCATTGCCCCAAGCCATCCGCCTTCGCCCGGACGCAGAGATTGAATCCAGCTTCGCAGCACTTCGACGAAGAGCACTTCCGTCATCCGCGAGAGCGCGACTCGCTGACCCGGACGCTCAACCGCGGACTCGCTCACCAGGCGCCGCAGAATCGCCTCGCGCCAATCTCCATCCATTGTCGGCTTCAGGAGAAGCACCGGCGGAAGTAATTCCAGCACGCTGCCGCGCGAAGGCCGGGACACTGTGAAATTGCCGCAGATCATCGTTGCAAGCGGATGGGCGTCGCCGTGACGGACGACGACGAGACGAGCGGGCGGCCTGTCGAGGTCCAGAATCGGCAATGGCTCCGTCCCGCGATCCGAATAAATGACATGGGGCTCGCCGCGCGTGACGACGACAAAGTCGCCTTCGGCCATGCGAAACTCCCTGCCCTCGTCAAATGCGAGAGTAGCCGAGCCGCGACTGAGATAGTGGAACAGGGCGTAGGGGCGCGCCGGCAAAGCCAGGCTCCAGGGATGGCCGAGTTCGAAGTGAAAGAACAGCGTCCCGCCAAGGCGAACGCGATCGAGCACTTCGGCGAGAATGTCCATAGCCCCACATTAATTGCATGGACGATCGGACACAATCTTTGGACGATCTTGCCCTACCGTCTGAGAAACGCACTGACTAGCTCGTGCCACGGCGGGCCGATGGGTCACGCGGAAAACCACAACAGCATCAGGAAGAACCGTGACTTCGCCGAAACGCCTGCCGATTCCCGGACCTCATTGGTCCGACATCCCAACAGGAAAAATCAATGCAAAATCTTTTAATCTCCACCACCGCCTTCCTCGTCGCCGGAGCGGCATTTGCCGCCGCCGCCCAATCGGCTCAGCTACCTGACGGGGCGGCTCACAATATCGTGCTGGTCCATGGCGCTTTTGTCGACCAGACGAGTTGGAAACCCGTTGCCGATATCCTCGCCAAAAAGGGCTTCAACGTAACGCTCGTCGAAAACCCCCTCACCTCGCTCGAAGCGGATGTAGACGCCACAAAACAGGCGCTGGCGAAGCAGGACGGAAGAACCGTTCTTGTCGGCCATTCCTGGGGCGGCGTCGTCATCACGCAGGCGGGTGAGGATTCTAAGGTCTCGGCGCTTGTCTATGTCTCCGCATTTGCGCCGGACGTCGGAGAATCCCTGGCGGCCCTCGCCAATGCTGGTCCGGCGACGGAAGGAGGCAGGGCGATCCATCCGGACAAAAAGGGCGACCTCACGATTGATCCAAAAGTGTTTCCTTCGGCGGTCGCGGCTGATCTTCCCCTGAAAATCGCCGAATCCCTGGCCAACTCTCAACTCCCGCTGAATCACGTCGCTTTCGAGGCTCCCGTCGACATCGCGGCCTGGCGCGACAAACCGACCTTCTACGTGATCAGCACGAAGGACAAGGTTATCGCGCCAGAAGCGCAAAAGTTGTTCGCAACCAGGATGAAGGCCCAGACGACCGAGGTCGCTGGCAGCCATGCCTCCCTTGTCGTCCACGCGCAAGAAGTCGCGGCGGTAATCGAAAAGGCCGCCCTCGCGGAGTAACGCCGGCAAGGCTCCCGGCGCGAGACCGCCGGGAGACCGACGCTCGCTCTCCGCATTGGGGCCCTGTGAAAATAACCTGCCCTTGCTGAGCGCTTTCATGCAATCGCCGGATTTTCGGCGCCGTCGTTTGTATGCGCCAAAACTCTTCTTACGAGCCCAACGATAAGAGGCATTCCGATGGTCAGCATCAACAAATCGATCGAAAAGGTGATTGTCGAACACGTCACAATCCGATCGGGCAACACCTTCGCTGCGACGAGAACGGCGCTCGAATCGCTTATTCCGCGCCTCGACGACGGCTTCCTGACGCTGCTTCGCTTCGGCCTGATTGATCGGGCGCGACAGGAGCTTGAATCGGCGGCTGTTCTTTCGATCTTTGCGAGCCGCGACCACGGCGCGCTTCTCGCAATAGCCGGATTGAAGCGTCGGGCCGTTCAATATGACATTGGCAATCCTTTGACCGCGTCGCTGATGACCCGACATGAGGTCTCGGCAGCTCTTTACGCGCCCATTCGCGTCCTGCTTCGAGAAGGTCCCGAAGGCGAAGCTGCATTCGAATATGATCGGCCGGTTTCTACCTTCGGGCAGTTCGGCGACGGCAGAGTCAATATCGTCGCCCGGAAGCTCGATGAAAATCTGCAGGACGTTCTACAAAAGGCCGCGAATTAGCTTGCGCCGGATATATTGATTTGGATGAGCCGATCTCCGGTTCCATTCGCAACCCACCAAAGGAGCGCGCATCGCCGCAACGCGCAATCGCCATTTGGCTGATGTATCCCGCCTTACGAGGGAAAGCGCGCGCGGATTCAATTTCGGTCTTCGCGAAAAGCCCTGCCGGCCTTTGCTGGCGGGGCCCGTATGCGAGGTTATCAAGAAATCCGGCGAGATGCTCCCGTCCTATTGCGGCAACGCCTCAAAGGCGACCGACCGGAATTTCGCATAGGGATCGGCGATCTTTCGCGCGTCCTTGTACTGCGCCGAAGCGCGCCAGGCGCGGACTTTGTCGAGGCTGTCGAACTGGGTGATGGTGATGCGCGTCTTTGGCGGCTCTCCATCGAGCGAAACAATGTTTTGCCCCGACGCAATGACGCGCCCGCCCGCCGCGTTGATTGAGGCTCTGACGGCGGGAATATATTCCTTCTGATAGGCGTCGAGTTTGGCGATATCGACCTCTGTGACAATGTAAGCCGATGGCGCGGATTGCGCGTGGAGGCCCTGGACGGCGACGCCGCCAATGAAGGCGCCCACGACCAGGATCAGAACCGAGCTATATCGGGTTTTCATGGCTTTCCTCCCGTTTGCCGAGGAACCGGCGAGGGAACATACAATATTCGCCCGCCGCTGACGCGCCTCTCGTAGCGGCAAGATCGCAGCGCCGCCGAACATTAGCAGCCGCGCCGCATCACTCCGCGCGATGGCTCTTTCGATACTCGGCCGGCGTCACGCCCATCTGCCGCCGCGACGTCATCATCGCATTTGTGAGGGTCCGCGATTCCGACCCGATGCCGCGCTCGCACTGCCAGTTCCGTATCCGGACCTTCTGGATCGGATTGCTGTATCTCGCGATCGGCTTTGCGCTGTGGTTCGTGCTCGTCGGCTTCCTGATCCTTCTGTGGCGGCTCGTCTGGTCGCTGATCCGCATTATCAAGGGCTTCATAGCGCTCAACGACAACGAGCCGATCGCCAATCCCGGATGCTGGCGGTTCGGGTAACCCTCCATCTCACATTCGGGGCGACCCCGCGCGATTCGCCCGCCCGCCGCCTCCGCGATCAGACTGGCGCTCATAGCGCATTGGGAAATCACCGCCGGATGGCTCGCCTTCGCCCTGATGACGCCGCGCCCATCCGCTCGACCACCTCGGTCGCCAAATCGACACGACGGTCTGGTAGAAGCCAATTTCCAATGAACTCAATCATATCCAGGCATGGTAAATATTCGTAACTTCCTTGCTTGTATTAACCAAGTTGAGTTTTAACTCTAGTCGCGATTAATCAATAGGAATTGTTGAAAATGCAATCAATTCGGCGCAGCTTTACTCTGACGCAAACGTATCGGGGCAAGAATATCGCGGTCGTCTGACCCCCGAACGCGCAAAGGGCCAAAATGCGCAACGAAACAATTTCAATCCACGGCGGCTTCCGATGCGATCCGACGACCAAGGCGGTCGCGGTGCCCATCTATCAGAATGTCGCTTATGAATTTGACAGCGCGGATCACGGCGCGGCGCTGTTCAACCTCGAGACCGAGGGTTTTCGTTACTCGCGGATCAACAATCCAACCACGGACATTCTCGAACGCCGCGTCGCCGAACTCGAAGGCGGCGTCGCTGCGCTGAGCGCCGCCTCCGGTCAGGCGGCGCTGCACTATGCGATTCTCACGCTCGCCGATCGCGGCGGCAATATCGTCACCACGCCGCAGCTCTATGGCACCACTCACACGCTGCTCGCCCATACGTTGCGTCGGCAAGGCATCGAGGCGCGCTTTGCGGCGAGCGACCAGGCCGACGCCATCGAGCCTCTGATCGACGACAATACGCGCGCCGTGTTCTGCGAGACGATCGGCAATCCGGCCGGCAATATTTGCGACATCGAAGCGATCGCCAAAGTCGCGCATCGGCATGGCGTTCCGCTCGTCGTCGACAATACGGTGGCGACGCCGATCCTGCTGCGCCCGATCGAACATGGCGCCGACATTGTCGTCCATTCACTGACCAAATTCATGGGCGGCCACGGCGCCGCGATGGGCGGCGCGGTGGTCGACAGCGGCGCCTTCGATTGGAAGCGTCACGCCAAACGCTTTCCTGCGTTCAGCGAACCCGACGAATCCTATCACGGGCTGGTTTACACCGATCATTTCGGCGCCGAGGCCTATATCGCGCGCTGCCGCAGCGTCTATCAGCGCACCACCGGCGCGGTGCTGGCGCCGATGAGCGCTTTTCTGCTGCTGCAAGGCATCGAGACGGTGGCGCTGCGGATCGAGCGGCATGTCGAAAACGGCCGAAAGGTCGCCGAATTCCTGCGCGCCGACCCGCGCGTCGAATGGGTCAATTACGCCGGCTTTGCCGATAGCCCGTTTTATCCGCTGACGCAGAAATATTTCGCCGGGCGCGCCTCCTCGCTGTTCACCTTCGGCGTCGCAGGCGGCCTGGAAGCCGGCAAGACCTTCTATGACGCCCTCAAACTGGTGAAGCGCCTGGTCAATATCGGCGACGCCAAATCGCTTTGCTGCCATCCCGCCTCGACCACCCACCGGCAGATGAATCCGGAGGAGCAACTGAAGGCGGGCGTCCGCCCCGAGACGATCCGAATCAGCGTCGGCATCGAACATGTCAGCGACATCATTGAGGATCTCGGCCACGCGCTCGCGGCGGCGGCCGCCCTGCGCCGCCCCTCGCCCGCGACCGAGTGAGCCCGATGCCCGTCACCGTTGAACGCCTCTCCCCCGCCGGCGTCGCGCAACTGGGCAATATCCGCGAGCGGCGGCTGCGGCGCGGAACGATCCGCGATCGCGGCAAAAGAATCGAAATCGGGCTCGTCAACAACATGCCCGACGCGGCTCTGCTGGCGACCGAGCGGCAATTCTTCTCTCTGCTGAACGCCGCCTGCGGGCGCGCCGATGTGACGTTGCATCTTTACGCAATGCGCGACGTGCCACGCTCCGACGAGGCGCGCGGCGCGATGGCGCGAACCTATCAGGACGTCAGCCGGCTTCGCGGCAAGCGCCTCGACGCCTTGATCATCACCGGGGCCGAGCCGGCGGCGCCCGAACTCGTTGAGGAGCCCTATTGGCGCGCGCTCTGCGAACTGATCGATTGGGCCGATTCGAACACGGTTACGACGATCCTTTCCTGCCTGGCGGCGCATGTCGGCGTGCAGCATCTGGACGGAATCAAGCGCCAGCCTCTGCCCGCCAAATGTTCGGGACTGTTCGCCTTCGAGACATTGGCGCGCAACAAGCTGGTTTCGGATCTGGTTTCAGGCGTGCTGACGCCGCATTCGCGCCGCAATGGATTGCCCGTGGAGGAACTGACCCGCAAGGGCTATCAGGCGCTCACCGCCGATGCCGAGATCGGCGTCGACATTTTCGTCAAGCAACAGCAAAGCCTGTTTGTTTTCCTGCAAGGCCATCCCGAATATGAAGATGATTCGCTGGCGCGCGAATATCGCCGCGACATGAATCGCTTTTTGCGGCGCGAGCAGGAGGCGCTGCCGGCCATTCCCGTCGATTATTTTCCCGAGCAGGTCGAGCGCGCGCTGGCGGTGTTCGCCGAACGCGCACGGCTCGAACGGCGCGCCGAACTGATGACGACCTTCCCCGACGCCGGCGCGTTCGGCCCCGGCAACGCGCCCTGGCGTCAGTCGGCGATCCAGCTTTATCGCAATTGGCTCGACATTGTCGCCGAGCGCAAGGCGGCGCGCATCGAGAATGCGCCGATTGCCGCGGCCCGGTGGGGCGGATAGAAGGACAGCGGCGAATGGCCTATTTGGAAAGCTCCACTTTCGATGCGCGAACCGAACGGATGAGCGGCGCGACGTCCGAACGCGGGGGCGCCGCCTTTCGCCTCGCCATGCGCGAATTCGCCAATGGCGTCACTCTCGTCACCACCGGCCAGGGCTTGGCGCGAACGGGCTGCACCGCCACGTCGCTGTGTTCGCTTTCGCTCGATCCGCCTTCGCTGCTCGTGTGCATTACCAAGGCGTCGGCGACGCTGGCTTCGCTGCGGATCAACAAGACGTTTGGCGTGAATATTCTGGGCGGCGGGCATGAGAGTCTCGCCGATCGTTTCGCGGGACGCAGCGGCGTCAAGGGCGCCGCGCGCTTCGAAGGGT